>OGWZ01003367.1_pt1 | contig 10936 bp, 10 predicted proteins | sample 1576141 | NCBI WGS metagenome assembly OGWZ01 (sample SAMEA3541512, study PRJEB24748) | human gut metagenome | biome: human gut; feature: human-associated habitat; material: faeces | place: China | collected 2012
ATGGACGGCACATAAAAGCCGGTTGTGTCATGGTCTATAACAAACTGAATATATAATTCTTACAGCCTCTTAGTGACGCAGTACCGGCTTACGGATGCATTAAACTGTGCTGTAGTGGCATTTTCGTACTATAACCACTATGAATCACTAAGCTTTAAAACACTACACTACAAGGAAGAACTTCACAAGGAAAAGAAGCGAAATAGCATAAGTAAGGATAGAAACCTCCTTTGCTTTTCCTGTAAAGACCTTGAGTACAGTATATGTGATAAGTCCAAGACCTATACCATGTCCGATAGATCCGGAGATAGGCATTGCAATAAGCATGAGTGCTACCGGAGCAACCTGTGAGAGATCTTCGAAATCCACCTTCTTAAGACCGCCAAGCATCAGGATACCAACATAGATAAGTGCTGATGATGTTGCTGCGGCAGGAATGATTGCTGCAAGCGGTGCTATAAAGATGCATGCAAGGAACAGGATACCTGTTGTGAAAGCTGTAAGACCTGTTCGTCCACCGGCCTCTACACCTGATGCAGACTCAACAAAAGTTGTTACTGTAGATGTACCTGTTACGGCACCAACCACTGTGGCAACTGAATCGGAAACCAAAGCCTCCTTCATGTTTGGCATATTTCCCTCTTTGTCAACCATTCCTGCTCGTGATGCAGTACCAACAAGTGTTCCGATGGTATCAAACATATCTATGATACAGAATGTGATGATGAGTGAAATTGCTGTAAACCATCCAATACTGATGAAATCCTTGAAATCGAACTTGAACAGTGTTGTATCTGCCATATCCTTAAACTGTGGTACAAATGAAGCTGTTGCAAGTGATGCAAAAGGATTTGTTCCAAAGAATATAGCCTCTCCTGCCCAGTAAACTACACAGGCTGCAAGCATACCAAAAAGTACTGCTCCGTTGACGCCCTTATGAGCTAAAATAATGATAACAAAAAGTCCGATGAACATAGTCACAACAGTGAGCACCATTGAAGAATATCCATCTGTCATATTTGTTTTGGCAAGTCCCGGTGTGAGTGCACCGAAGAAATCCTTCATCACATAAAATGGTCCACCATCCTTTGAGTAAACACCGGCATTTGAGCCAAAGCCGATATTTAAAAGCATAAGACCGATAGCCGGTGAAATACCCATGCGGACACCATAAGGAATGGCATCTACTATCTTGTCACGGATATTGAATATTGAAAGTATGAAGAATAAAATACCCTCAATAAGGATGATACACAGTGCAGCCTGGAATGAATCAACATATGACAGGCCTGTGATGCTTACGATATTGGCAACTACTACAGCAAAGAAGCTGTTAAGTCCCATACCCGGAGCCAGTGCAAATGGCTTGTTGGCAAGAAATGCCATGACAAACATTCCGACTGCCGAAGCAATACATGTTGCCAGGAACACTCCGTTCCATAATGCTTTTGTTCCCTCAGCACCAAATCCGGTGAGGAGGTTTGGGTTAAGAGCAATGATGTATGCCATGGTCATGAATGTTGTCAGACCGGCAAGAATCTCTGTCTTGACCGTTGTGTTGTTTTGTTTGAGTTTGAAGATTTTTTCTAACATTTTTCTTCCTTTCCTTTTATTTTTTTTGCAGCTGTTATCCGCTTTCCTACTACAGGCGCCTGTTAATAGCTGCATTGTATATAAAATTGTGAATCACAATTGATTCCTTGTTTTTTCCACGAACTCACTCGTGAAAACATCAAGTGTAACCGGCTTTGAATAGAAATAGCCCTGAATAATATTACAGCCAAACTGCTGTAATAGCCTTACCTGCTCCTCATTCTCTGCCCCCTCGGCAACACACTCTATGCCAAGCTCCATAATCATGGATATGAGGTGCTTTAACATAATCCTGCTCTTCTCATTGCTCTCGAGATTCTTGACCAGGGAACGGTCAATTTTAGCAATGCTGAACGGAAACTTAAAGAGCATCTCAAGATTTGAGTACTTCGTGCCAAAGTCATCCATCGAAAGGCGAAAGCCCATTGAAATCAGCGACTGCGCGATATTATTTATCAATACAATATCCATATCACCAACAGACTCTGTTATCTCTATCTGAACAAGCCCCTCCGGGAGATCATACCTGTTCATTATCTCCTTCACCTGATCCAGGAGGTCTGCATATTCCAGTGTATTTTTTGAAAAATTCACAGATACCGGAACCACTCTCCTGTCACTTATACAGCGAAGCTTCTGCGCCTTGCATACCTCATCAAGTACAAATAAATCAATAAGATGCGAGCATCTGTTTTCTTCTAAAATCTCGATAAAATGAATTGGCCCTACAACGCCATGAGCCTCATCAAAAAATCTGATAAGGGCCTCCGCCCCGACTGTGATGCCTGTTCTTGAATCAACCTTCGGCTGATAATACACCATGAAGCTTCCCTTTTCAATCTCAGAAACCACATCCTTAAATACCTTATTTCTCATTATACTGTCAAGACTCTTAAGCTTTGCGTCCTTTTCAATATCATACATTAAGCGAACCTCTGAGAGCTGCCTTGCTATGTCGGGCTTGTCCGTCCAACTAAAGCCTGTCGATACAGAGACATCCAGATCATCAAGGCTTTCCCTTACTATCCTGACAAGTCCCATAAATGATTTTTTATCAATATCCTTGCAAAAAACAACTATCTCATCCTGCTCGTACCTGTATATATCATAGCCTGTAAAAACGTCCCTGATCACATCTGCAACCATCTTAAGACGCGCATTTCCTGCCATATACCCAAATTTTTCATTTATATCTGAAAGCCTTATGATATCTGATGCAAATACTCCCATAAAGCTGCAGTCATACTCCACATAGCTCTCTCCCAAATTATTAAAGGTCTCTCTCTTTCTTAAGCCTGTGACCTGGTCAAAATTGAGCCTGTACTCATACTCTGCCCTCGCCTTCTCATAAAACAGACTATTCGATATTGAAATACCAATCATTTCAATCAAATCCAGACTTCCTGAATTGGCTCTTGGATTCATAACCACGATGGCACCAAAGCATTGTTCCCCCTTGTTTAGAAGAACAGCAGATGTAGACCATATTCTGACATCAGCCATACGCTTGAATAAATCCCTGTATTCACCCTCAATTGACTGAATATCACTTATAAACACACGGCCGGTGTCATTAAACAGAGCGAGAAAATCTGTAATTGCACCTCTTGAAACAGATTCATTAACCACCTTTGCCATAATCTTAGCACTTGGTATATGTATCTCCTCAATTGTGTCCCACGCACTCTCTCCATTATAAATGACAGCCACACAATCTGCATTATAAAACTCTCTAAGCAGCCGTAAATAGTTCTTATACCCCAAGCCTTCGGTGGTATCATTAACAGCATCAATGAAATTCTGCATAAACGACCTGTAGCTGATTATCCGTCTCATAACAGCATTCAGCTTTGACTCATCACTCAAATCTATCATCTTGAGCAGTCTATAGCCATTATAATCCTTATGATTCAGCTTGATTATGAGCTTCTTTTCGCCTAAAAGCTTTGCAACTATATTGTCGGGATGATCCTTTCCTGAAAAAACCGATACTCTGTATCCCTGCTCTTTTTTCCGTAAAAACAAATCAATAAACCCATCCTCAAACGGCTTTGAAATAAATTCATCAATCTGAGATGCTGTCATAACGCTTGAATTTCTGATAGCCTTATTGACAAATACTATTCTACGGCTCTCCTCATCTACTGCAAGTATATAGTCCGGCATTTCATCATACGAGAATATCTCCCTATCTGACATCCTGCAGGATACATCTGTAATGGAAGGAGCGCAGGAATTATGCGGAACGGTTATATCATTTTTCCTGATAGAATTGAAAAACGATATGCGATTCTTTCCCTGCCTCTTTGAGTAATACATAGCCTGATCCGCCTCATAGTACAGATCCTTAAAGGTCAGCTCTCTGTCATCGCCGGTAGTCATGCCGATTGATGCAGAATACTCCATATCAAAGATAATATTCTTCAGTCTTCCTGACAGCTTTACGCAGAACTCGTCCACAGCATCACTGTCCTCTAATCCAAATACGATCGCTGCAAACTCATCACCGCCAAGCCTGCCAACTATACCATTGGCTCCAACTGCTTCCTTAAGCACCTGTCCTGTCTGGCTTAATACCCTATCCCCTACATTGTGTCCCAAGGTGTCATTTACTATCTTGAAATCATCCACATCAAGCATCACAAATAAAAGCTTTGTTCCCTTTTGCCTGATAAGTGATGTACATTTATTCTCAAATGCAAGGTGATTGTATGTTCCTGTCAGCGAGTCCAAAAGCCCCTTTTCATCTCTGATATCAAACATTACTCCAACTACCATACATACCTTTTTATCCAAATCAGGTATGCTGACCATGTACATCTCAACCGGCTTGCTCTTGCCATCCTCTGATATAAAACTAAGCTGGAATGCAGCACGCATAGGCCGAAGCAGACATTTATCAAGCTGCTTTTTGAAGCATTCGATGCTGTCTGCCGGACACTCTGACATGTATGTGTCAATATTTTGTTTAAAAACCGGATATACTGTCTCCTGAGCCGGAGAAGAGTTGACTATTTTGAAAATATATGCCTCATCATCTTCCACATAGTACTCAAACATGCGCTCATGATTGTTTTCTGCAACAATCTTCATCAGCTCATAGTAAGCCTCTGTTATTCTATCTGTAATTCTTCTCCCTCTGTTACGCTTATCTTCCATGCGGAAACCCCATTATCTACAACATATTCATAAACTTTGCTTCAAACTAAATTCTTATCAGTGCTTTTCAATTTCCTCAAATACTCTGTCAGCCACCCGCGGCAGCTCAGAGAATTTGCGAATAGCAGGCACATCGTCATCTATTGTGCCGAACCCGTATGCTGCATGGATGAACTTAACTCCTGCCTTTTTGCTGGAATCGTAGTCTCCCTGTATGTCACCTACATACACTGCCTCATCTATATTATTGCGCTCTACAATAAGCTTTATGTTTTCTGACTTCTCAAGCTCATTGTTGCCGTAGCACTCAGTATCCTTAAAATACCTGCCAAGTCCGTGGTACGCAAAAAAAGACTCTATATAACCACGCTGGCAATTGCTGACTATATAAAGGTCATATCTTTCTGACAGCTCATCAAGTGTCTTTTCAACATCAGGATAAAGCTCTCCCCCATGAACGGTCAGGTAATCGTTTTCTTCTCTATAGCATACATTAATTAACTCATCTCTGCAAGTACAATTAGGAAAGATAATGGATGCCAGCACATCCATTGTCTTTCCCATTACTGAATACATATCTTCTTTTGTGATAGGTGCCCTCTCATAGCCATAATCTGCTATGGCCTTATTCCATGATTTTGCCACATTCTCTGCTGAATCCCAGAGAGTGCCATCCATATCAAAAATAATACCCTTATGCTTCATCTATTGCCTTTCCGATATCATGTCTCATGTATTTATTATCAAACTGTACCCACTCTGTTGCCTCGTAAGCCTTGGCTCTGGCCTCCTTAAGCGTGGCGCCTGTTGCAGTGATACCAAGCACACGTCCTCCGTTTGTGACGATATTTCCGTCATCATCAAATTTGGTGCCGGCATGATAGCAGTAATAATCATCTTTGCCGTCAAACTTCTCAAAGCCAGTTATCTTAAAGCCCTTCTCATACTTGACAGGATATCCGTCTGATGCAAGAACCACGCAAACGCATGCATTATCCTCGAACTGCAAGTCGATTGTGTCAAGAGTTCCGTCTACACAGGCCTCCATCACATCAATGATATCATTCTTCATACGAGGAAGCACAACCTGCGCCTCAGGATCTCCGAATCTTGCATTGTACTCAAGCACCTTTGGTCCATCCTCTGTGAGCATGAGTCCGAAGAAGATAACTCCTGTAAAAGGTCTGCCCTCTTTAGCCATAGCATCTACAGTTGGCTGATAAATATACTTCTTGCAGAAATCATCGACCTCATTGGTATAGAACGGGCTAGGTGAGAAATTGCCCATGCCGCCTGTATTAAGGCCTGTATCACCATCGCCTGCACGCTTGTGATCCTGCGCAGATGACATAATCTTGATAGTCTTTCCGTCTACAAATGAAAGCACTGAAACCTCACGGCCTGTCATGAACTCCTCAACTACCATGGTGTTTCCGGCTGTTCCGAACTTCTTGTCCTCCATGATGGTTCTGACACCCTCTTTTGCCTCCTCAAGAGTATTACAGATAAGTACCCCCTTTCCAAGAGCAAGTCCGTCTGCCTTTAACACAATAGGGAACTTTGCTGTCTCTAAATATTTAAGTGCCTCTTTGGCATCAGTAAAATTCTCATATGCCGCAGTAGGGATATTATACTTTTTCATGAGATCCTTTGAAAATGCCTTTGAGCCCTCAAGAATAGCTGCATTCTTCTTTGGTCCGAAGCACTTGAGCCCTGCCTTTTCGAACTCGTCAACGATACCACCTACAAGCGGATCATCCATGCCGATGATTGTAAAATCAATGGCATTATCCTTTGCAAATGATACGAGCTTATCAAATTCCATCGCACCGATTGGCACACACTCTGCAAGTGCTGCGATACCTGCATTGCCCGGTGCACAGTATATCTTGTCAACGCGTGAGCTCTTTGCAACAGCCCTGCATATTGCATGTTCTCTTCCGCCGCTTCCTACTACTAATACCTTCATTTTTGCCTCCTATACCTAAGCTATACATAAGCTTTTCATTGTCCGGTAATCATAATCTACCTGTGTTTACATACTAATTACTTACAGCACTGTCATTACTTCTCATCTATAATAACATGTCCGTCTTCTACTGACACCCTGCCATTTGCTATCAGGTCGATAGCGTGTGGCATGATTTTCCACTCAGCCTGCTCCATAACCCTGCGCTGGAGCACCTCAGGTGTGTCGCCCTGCTTTACCTCGACTGCCTTCTGTAAAATAATAGGGCCTGTGTCTGTGCCTTCATCCACAAAGTGGCAGGTTGCACCTGTCACCTTCACACCGCGTGCAAGCACTCCCTCATGCACCTTAAGACCATAGTAGCCTGTGCCGCAGAAAGATGGTATGAGCGATGGATGGATATTTATGATTCTGTTTCTGTACTGCTTTATCATCTCAGGTGGAATCACTACCAGAAAGCCTGCCAGTACGACTAAATCCACATGATATGAGTTAAGCTGCTTTAAGAAATCTTCATTGAAGGCAGCTCTGCTTTCATAGCTCTTTGGCGAGATGCATACTGCCTTTATTCCTGCCTTTTTAGCTCTCTCAAGCGCATATGCATCTGCGTTGTTGCTGATAACAACCTCTATCTGTGTGTTTGTAATTGTTCCGTTATCTATTGCATCTATGATGGCCTGAAGATTGGTACCGCCACCCGATACACATACTGCAATTTTCATTCTTTTTCCTCGCAACGATGTATAATTATTAACAATATATTGAATGTTATTATACGAGATCTACACCCTTCTCGCCGTCAATAATCTTTCCGACTACGTATGGTGTATCTCCGGCAGACTTCATAGCCTCCATAGTCTTGTCCACGTCTGCAGGGTCAACTGCGACAATCATTCCAAGTCCCATGTTGTAGGTATTGTACATCATCTGCTCCTCGACATTTCCCTCTCTAGCCATCATTTTAAAGATTGGTGGAACAGGGTAGCTGTTTTTCTCAACTACGGCACGTTTGCCGTCGATAAGCATACGTGGGATATTCTCATAGAAGCCGCCGCCTGTGATATGACTACTGTGACTCCTGCGTCCTTTACAGCCTTAAGAGCCTTTACATAGATTCTTGTAGGGGCAAGAAGTGCCTCTCCAAGTGTAGTGCCAAGCTCCTCATGATATGTATTTAATGTCTCCTTGTCCATCTTGAAAATCTTTCTGACAAGTGAAAATCCATTTGAGTGTACGCCTGTTGATGCCATTCCGATAAGTACATCACCATCCTTTAATCCCTCGCCTGTAATGATGTCCTTTCTGTCAACCACACCAACTGCAAAGCCTGCAAGGTCATACTCATCCTCAGGCATAAGACCCGGATGCTCTGCTGTCTCACCACCAACGAGTGCACAGCCTGACTGCTTACAGCCCTCTGCCACACCGCTTACGATTGTAGCAATCTTCTCCGGATAATTCTTTCCACATGCTATATAATCAAGGAAAAATAATGGCTCACCGCCTGCACATGCCACATCATTTACGCACATGGCAACTGCATCGATTCCGATTGTATCATGCTTGTCCATGATGAAAGCAAGCTTTACCTTAGTTCCGCAGCCATCTGTTCCCGATAAAAGCACCGGATCCTCCATATCCTTGATGGAAGCAAGTGAGAACGCTCCTGAGAAGCCTCCGAGACCACCTAACACCTCCGGTCTCATAGTCTCCTTTACATGCTTTTTCATAAGCTCTACTGACTTGTAACCTGCCTCGATATCAACACCTGAATTCTTGTAATCCATTATTGTTCCTCCTAATAATCTGCAATTCGTTCAATACCTATAGTATACCTTCATAGTGCTAAATTTTCCAATTATATATTGTAATTATTCTTATTAGTTTTACTAATATAATATACCTTTTATAGAAATAATACTTATAATTTATTTCACGGATTATATTGACATCAGACATTCATCGTCCTACACTATCCATGCAAATAAATATTTAGATTTGAACGATTAATAATACAAAAGAAAGCAAGGAGAACAACAAATGCTTAAACAGATAAAAAATTTTCTGATAATGACACTCAGTATCACCATCATGGCAATCGGTGTATACTATTTCAAGTTCCCAAACAACTTCACCTTCGGTGGCGTAACCGGTGCCGCAGTTGTTTTTGCAAAGATAACACCGCTCTCAGCGAGTATGTTTTCTACTATTGTGAACATGCTTCTGCTTGTAGTGGGCTTTTTCTTCCTTGGCAAAGACTTTGCTATTAAGACCACCTATGCCACAATACTTTTGTCTGTTGAGCTCCTGGTACTTGAAAAGCTTGACCCGCTCACTCATCCTCTCTCAAACGAGCCAATGCTTGAGCTGATTTTTGCCATCGCTCTTCCTGCAATCGCATCTGCCCTGCTTTTCTATGTAGGTGCTTCAAGTGGCGGAACCGATGTCATCGCCATGATTGTAAAAAAATATGCACATGTAGAAAATATCGGCATGGCTTTATTTCTCACCGACCTCGTCATGATTATCATCGCCTGCTTTGTATTTGACATAAAGACTGCTCTGTATTCATTTGTCGGACTTGTTGTGAAATCATTTATGATTGATGCAATCATCGAAAATATCATGCTCAGAAAATCCATAATGCTTATCTGCGATGACAAGGATGTGATATGCGATTATATTACTAACACGCTAGAGAAAAGTGCCACATATGTGGAAGCACGAGGTGCTTACATCGGTGAGAGAAACTATATCGTTTTCAGCACTCTCACAAAGAAGCAGGCCATAGAGCTTAGAAGCTTCATACATCAGAATAAGCTGCATGCTTTTATGTCTGTGATGAGCACCAGTGAAGTATTTGGTAAGGGATTTTCTTCTCTGTAAATTCATTAGAAATCTTCCCTTACCTGTCAGAACACCTCCTATTTCATTTAGTCTATAATTTTGAATAAACTGCATCGTTTCTGGAAAGAAGATATACACAATACTGATTCATGCTGATACCTTCCTTCTTAGAATGTTCTGCAAGTGAACGATGAAGACTTCGTGGAATTCTAAGTTTAAACTGTCCAGAATAATCCTCTAAGCTGTCCGGCTCATGGATTTCAATACCATCTTCCATAGCAGCTTCTAACCATGCTTTCTTGGCATCTAAAGCGTTTGCGACAGCGGATTCTACTGTTTCTCCGCAGGTAATACATCCCGGGAGCTCCGGAAATGAAACCACAAAACCACCCTCATCCTTATCCTCTACAATTTCCATACGATAATTCATTGTAAAATAATCATTCAGCGTTTTCATCATTCACCGCCTCACTTTCCACAATCTGTTTTACCATCTCAACATACACTTTTTTGATAGGTTCATGCTTCGGTATCGTAATCGGTTGACATCCGGCTTTTCTGAACGTGTAATGACTGCTTCCGCCCTTTGGGGCATTCATTACATATCCATAGCTTTCCAATACCTTACGCAATTCATCAAACCGGAGGTCTTTTGATAAAGCACATATTCTCGTTAATAGTTTATCCCATTTTGACATTCTGAATACCTCCTATCTATATTATACGTGGTATCACATTTGGTGTCAATGCCGTTTATCAAAAGAATTTTGCATGACCGTTTTTTGTCAAAAGCCTTCTGTATTTGCTTATCATCTCTGACATAAATATTGATAAGGTCATTAACTACAAAACAGCCGTAACCGCGATTTTCTTTTTCAATCGCAGCTACGGCTGTTACATTTACATGAACTAATTTATTTCAAAAACTAGTGCTTCGGAATAAGCTTCTCTGTACCACCCATGTATGGCTGAAGTGCCTTAGGGATATTTACAGAGCCATCTGCATTCAGGTTGTTCTCAAGGAATGCGATAAGCATACGTGGTGGAGCAACAACTGTGTTGTTAAGAGTATGTGCAAAGTATTTCTTGCCATCCTCGCCCTTTACACGAATCTTAAGACGTCTTGCCTGTGCATCGCCTAAGTTAGAGCAGCTTCCAACCTCGAAGTACTTCTTCTGTCTTGGTGACCATGCCTCTACGTCGCATGATTTAACCTTGAGATCTGCGAGGTCTCCTGAACAGCACTCAAGAGTACGGACAGGCACATCGAGACTTCTGAAAAGCTCTACTGTGTACTTCCACATCTTCTCATACCATTCCTTTGAATCCTGTGGCTTGCAGACAACAATCATCTCCTGCTTCTCAAAC
>OGWZ01003377.1_pt1 | contig 10908 bp, 10 predicted proteins | sample 1576141 | NCBI WGS metagenome assembly OGWZ01 (sample SAMEA3541512, study PRJEB24748) | human gut metagenome | biome: human gut; feature: human-associated habitat; material: faeces | place: China | collected 2012
GCATATGCTCGCGGTCGTATCCTTCCGTTTCGCTGCCCTCGTCCAGACCGAGGAAGAGCAGCACCTTATCGCTTCGCGCGGCGAGCGCCCTTGCCCGGCGCAGCAGCCGCGGCGCAGCGGCTCCGCTGCGGAAAAAGCCCTTTTCATACCCAGTGACGTTCACGCCGGCAGCGCGCAGCGCGTCGAGCGGCGCGTCCACCTGCGTGGGATTGACGCGCGAGCTGCCCGCGCCCTGATAGCGCGGCACGGCGGCAAAATCGCCGATGACGGCGACGCGCTCCCCCTGCCGCAGCGGGAGAAATTCCTTTTCGTTTTTCAGCAGCACGGCAGACTCCGCCGCGGCTTTCGCGGCGAGCGCATGGTGCGCCGTGCCGTCGAAAACGCCGCCGCACGCGAGCGCTTTCTGCGCGGTAAAAATAAAGTCCAGCACGTGATCCACCTGCTCGTCCAGAAGGGCCTCGTCGAGCGTCCCGTTCTGTACGGCCTCGACGATGTGCCGGTCGGTCTCGCCGTTGGAGGCCGGCATTTCGAGCGACGATCCGGCGCGCACGGCGGCGACGCGGTCGTTATTGCCGCCCCAGTCGGAGACGACGAGCCCGTCAAAGCCCCACTCGCCGCGGAGGATATCGCGCAGCAGGTGCTCATTTTCGTTGCAGTAAGTACCGTTCAGCCGGTTATATGCCGTCATAAGAGAGCGCACGCCGCCCTCTTTTATGGCGGTCTCAAACGCCGGAAGATAGATCTCGCGCAGCGTCCGCTCGTCCATGACGGAATCGGTCGCCATGCGGCGCAGCTCCTGCGAGTTTGCGGCAAAGTGCTTCACACACGCGCTCACGCCGGTGCTCTGTATGCCGCGGATCATCGCCGCGGCGAGCTTGCCGGAGAGCAGCGGGTCCTCGGAGAAATACTCAAAGTTCCGCCCGCAGAGCGGGCTGCGCTTGATGTTCACGCCCGGCCCGAGCACCATGCCGACGCCCTGCGCCACGGCCTCCTCTCCGAGCGCGCGTCCAACGGCAGAGAGCAGCGTTTCATCCCAGCTGTTCGCAAGCGCGCTCGCCGTCGGAAAGCACGTCGCCGGAACGGAGCGGCCAAGGCCCAGCGCGTCCGAATCGCTCTCCTGCTTGCGCAGGCCGTGCGGCCCGTCCGTCATCATCTCGGACGGAATGCCGAGCCGTTCCACGGCCTTCGTGTGCCAGAAATCCCGTCCGGACGTGAGCCCCGCCTTTTCCTCCAGCGTCAGCTTGGCAATGAGATCGGCGTATTTCATATGCGCGCCCTCCCCACACTATAATTATAATTAACTGCATCATAGCAAAAAATCCGCCCGACGGCAATACGCTGTCGGGCGGTCAGCTCTTTAGTTTTCGATAATGCGCTCCACGCGCGGCGAGAGAGCGCTCGTGAGCGCGCACCCCTCGTTCGCGCCGCAGAAGTTTGCAACGTCCTGCGAGAGGAGGACGTTACCCTCGCGGTCAAAGCCGAAGAGCGTGACTTCCTCTCCGATCTGGACCTCCATGCCGGTCACGTCCACCATGCACTGATCCATGCAGCACGCGAGCATCGGCCGGCGCTCTCCGCGCACGAGAATGTCGCCGTGCATCTCCACGAGCGGGAGATAGAGCCCGTCGCCGTAGCCGACGCCGACGATGGCGACATCCGCATCGTGATCGAGCGTATACACCCCGCCGTAGCCGAGCTTTTCCCCCGCGTGGCGGCGGTGGACGGCCATGATACAGCTGCGCCACGAGGCGCATTCGCGCACATTCCCGCGCGGCTGCGTCGGGTGGTCCATGATGAGCCGCCGCCCGAGACGCACGGCGTCAAAGTGGTATTCGGGGTAATACTCGCTCCCGGCGCTGTCGCAGATGTGGCGCATCGGCACCGCAAAGCCTGCGCGCTCGACCTGCTCGGCGCTGCGCAGCAGAAGCTCCGCCTGCGCGCGGCAGAGCTCCGGCTTTGCGGTGTCGGCAAAATGGGAGTAGACGCCCGCGAGCTTTATACGCTCTCCGGCGGCGGAGAGCTCTTTTAAAAGCGCCTCGAGCTCGTCCCCCGGCGTCACGCCGACGCGGTGGAGACCGGTGTCGATCTTGATTTGTATTTTCACTTCCGTCTGCGCCGCTTCCGCTGCCGCGGCAAGCGCGGGAAGCAGACCGAGCCGTCCGGCGGTGAGCGTGAGATGCGCGTTCACGGCGTCGGGAACGGCGTGCGGCAGAGGGTTTCCGAGAATGAGCGCGTCCTTTTCAATGCCGAGCGCGCGCAGCGCCAAACCCTCGGACACATGCGCGAGCGCGAATGTGCGGATGCCCGGCAGCGCCGCGAGCGCCGGAGCGGTGAGCGAAAGAGACAGTCCATAGGCGTCGCACTTGAGCACCGGGATGATCTCCGCGCCGGGTGAGAGTGTTTTTTCGATGGCGGCAACGTTCGCGCACAGCGCGTCCGTATGCACCGCCAAATAGGAATTATTCAAGCTATTCATATAATAATTCATAATACCGCCTCTGAATTATTCACATATTCACCGTTCTTGTGCATATCCAAACTGCCATATGCGGCAGGAAACGCCCGGAAACAATGCATATTATATTGCATAAAAGGCATTTATGCAATAGGAACCTCCGGCTTTTAGCAATATCACCAAAAACAGAGGCAGAAAAACGGAAGAAATCGAATTAAAAACCATTGACATTGTATAAATATACGATTATACTATGCCCAACCTGAAACAAATTCATTCCCGTTGAATGGAAAGGAAAGAAAAGAAATGAAAAAGGTAACAGCAATCGTTCTGGCTCTGCTCATGGTGCTGAGTCTCGCTGCCTGCGGCAGCGCTGCGTCCGAAAGCAAAACTCTCGTCATGGCGACCTCCGCCGACTATCCCCCGTATGAGTTCATCGTTCTGAACGACAAGAACGAGCAGCAGTACGTCGGTATCGACGTCTCCGTTTCCGAGGCGATCGCCGCGGATATGGGCAAGGAGCTCCAGGTCGTGAACATGGACTTTGACAGTCTCATGGCCGGCCTGCAGAAGGGTGACGCCGACATCGTCCTCGCCGCCATCGAGGTCACCGAGGAGCGTCTCGAGGCCGCCGATTTCTCCGATCCCTACTACACCGACCTGCCTCCGATGATCCTCGTCAAGGCCGACAAGGCCGGCGAGTACACCAGCATTGAGTCCTTCTCCGGCAAGAGCGTCGGCGCGCAGACCGGCACGACCAAGGCCGATCTCGTCACCAGCGATATGCCCGGCGCGAATCTCGTGGGTCTCACGAGCGTGAACGACCTTGTCAACCAGCTTGTGTACGACAAGGTGGACGCCATTGTTGTTGACGGCGCCGTTGCGCAGCAGTATGCCAAGTCCAACAGCGACCTCGTCGTGGCGGACGTGAGCCTCGGCGAAGCCTTCCCCTACTGCGTTGCCGTGCAGAAGGGCGACCCGAAGGGCCTGCTGCCCTCCATCAACGCCACGATCGCCAAGCTCATTGCCGACGGCAAGATCGAGCAGTACATCGCTGACGCCGAAGCTCTCAGCGATCAGGCGATCGGCTAAACCGTACATCCTTCTCTTTGAAGCGTGTGCGCCCTGTCTGTGAAAGCAGGCAGGGCGCATATGTGCCGTTGATCTCTCCCGCTTTCAAATACAGAAAAGGTCAAGGAATAGTATTATGTGGTGGTCCAACCTGTTTGCCGGCATGTCCCCGGCGAACTTCTTCAATTTCTCCTTCCTGCCAAAGTATCTTTCCTTCTTCGTGCAGGGACTCGAGTATACGCTGCTGCTCTCAATCATATCGGTAGGTCTCGCGGTCATCCCGGCGCTCGCGCTCGCGCTCATGCGTCTGAGCCGCAACAAGATCGTGCGGAATCTCTCCGGCGCATACATTGCCGTGTTCCGCTCGACGCCGATGATGGTGCAGCTCTACATTATTTTCTACGGCCTTTTCAGCGTGATCAAGATCCCCTCGGTCGTGATCCTGGGCTTCATCGACCTCTCCCGCTTCATTCCCGGCGTGGTGGCGCTTGCGCTCAACTCCTCGGCGTATGTCGCGGAGATCATCCGCGCGGGCATTCTCGCCGTGGACGGCGGACAGAACGAGGCGGCGCGCTCGCTCGGTCTCAGCTCGTGGCAGAGCATGAAGCTCGTCGTGCTGCCGCAGGCGATCAAGAACATTCTCCCCGCGCTCGCCAACGAGCTCGTCACGATGGTGAAGGAATCGTCCATCTGCTCGGTGCTCGGCATGACGGAGCTCATCTGGGGCGCCAAGACCGTTGCGACGACGACGTACAAGACGCTCTCGCCGTACGTTCTCGCAGCGCTCGTGTACTTCGTCATCAACTACCCGGCCGGCAAGGCCATCGAAGCGATCGAAAGGAGAATGCGCCGTGGCGACAGGATCTGAACTCATCCGCGTTGAGAACTTAACAAAGAAATTCAAGGGCGGCGTCACAGCGCTCAACGAGTGCTCGCTCACCATAGCGCGCGGCGAGGTCGTGGCGATCATCGGCCCGTCCGGCAGCGGCAAATCCACGCTGCTCCGGTGCCTGAACCTGCTGGAAACGCCGACCTCCGGCCATATCTATTTTGGCGGCGTGGACATCACCGACAAAAAGGTGGACATCAACCTCCACCGGCGGAAAATGGGCATGGTGTTCCAGCACTTCAATCTCTTCCCCCACAAGACCGTGATGCAGAACATCACGCTCGCCCCCGTCACGCTCAAGCTCAAAACCGAGGACGAGGCGAAAAAGCACGGCATGGAGCTTCTCGAGCGCATCGGCCTTGCGGACAAGGCGAACGAGTACCCGAACATGCTCTCCGGCGGGCAGAAGCAGCGCATTGCGATCGTCCGCGCGCTGTGCATGGAGCCGGACGTGATGCTCTTTGACGAGCCGACGAGCGCGCTCGACCCCGAAATGGTCGGCGAGGTGCTCGATCTCATGCGCCAGCTCGCCGCCGACGGCATGACCATGGCGGTCGTGACGCACGAGATGGGCTTCGCCCGCGAGGTGGCGAGCCGCGTCATCTTCATGGACGGCGGCGCGATCCTCGAGGAGAACACCCCCTCCGAGCTTTTCGACCATCCGCAGAATCCCCGCACGCAGACATTCCTCTCGAAAGTTCTTTAATGATCCCGCCGCGGCGTCCGAGACCGGACGCCGCGGCGATTTTGTTCTTGCAGAACACGGAAAAAGGGATATTATAATAATGTATAAATACAGCGAGGTGAAACCGATGAAATACGCTTACACGAACGGCGTGCTGCTCGACGGCAGCGCGGATATGCAGCCGCAGCGCGGCATGGTGCTGCGCACGGACGGCGAGAAGATCCTCGATATCGTCCCTGAGGGGATGGATCTCACCGGCTTTGAGATCGTCGATTTGAAAGGCGGATATCTCATGCCGGGTCTCATCAACCTGCACGTTCATCTGCCCGCGAGCGGCAGCCCCAAAAAGCAGGGCAATCCCCGCAAGCTCGTAAAATTCATGACGTCCATGGCGCTCACGCGGCGCATTGCGCTCGCCATGTGCGAGGGCTATGCCAAAACGCAGCTTTTGAGCGGCGTTACGACGATCCGCACCGTCGGCGGCATTGCGGACATCGATACGCGTCTGCGCGGCCGCATCGCCGCGGGTAAGTGCGACGGGCCGCGCATTCTCGCCGCGGACATGGCTGTTTCCGTCCCCGGCGGGCATATGGCGGGCTCGCTCGCTTACGAGGCGACGAGCGCCGCGCAGGCCGCGGAGGACGTGCGAAAGATCGCGCAGGGAAAACCCGATCTCATCAAGCTCATGATCACCGGCGGCGTGCTGGATGCAAAGAAAAAGGGCGAGCCGGGCGAGCTGAAAATGCCGCCGGAGTACGTCCGCGCGGCGTGCGGCGAGGCGCACAGGCTCGGCCTGCCCGTTGCGGCGCATGTCGAAAGTCCCGAGGGCGTGCGCGTGGCGCTCGAAAACGGCGTGGATACGATCGAGCACGGCGCGAAGCCGAACGAGGAAATTCTGCGCCTTTTCCGCGAGCGCGGCGCGGCACAGGTAGCAACGCTCTCCGCCGCGGTGCCGTATGCCCGTTTTGACCGCAGCGTCAGCAAAGCGACCGAAATGGAGCAGTATAACGGCGAGGTCGTGCTCGAGGGCATCATCGAATGCGCCAAGGCGTGTCTGGCGGCCGGTATCCCCGTCGGTCTCGGCACCGATACGGGCTGCCCGTACATCACGCACTACGACATGTGGCGCGAGGTGCGCTATTTCCACACGTTCTGCGGCGTATCCAACGCCTTCGCGCTGCACACCGCGACGCTCGGCAACGCGAAGATCGCCGGGATCGACGGCCTCACCGGCTCGCTCACGCCCGGCAAGAGCGCCGATCTCATCGTCACGGCGGGAAATCCGCTCGAAGATCTCGAGGCGCTGCGCCATGTGTCCGTGGTAACGATGCGCGGCAAGCTCTTCCGTGATCCGAAAGTCAGGAAAATGCCCGACTGCGAGAGGGAGCTTGATAAAGTATCCTGCTGAATAAGGCTCCCTTGTGCAAAGGGAGCTGTCAGCGAAGCTGACTGAGGGATTGCCTTCTTCCGGCGGAGAAACCCTTCCGTCAAAACCTCCGGTTTTGCCACCTCCCCTATTAGGGGAGGCAAGATAGTTTTCTGCAAACCCACTTGGCTCCCCTAACAGGGGAGCTGGCAGCCGTCAGGCTGACTGAAGGGTTGTAGCTGCCGGAAAAAGACAACCCCTCTGCCGCGGCTTCGCCGCGTCGCCTCCCCTTACACAGGGGAGGCTTTTTGTTTTTTGGGGCTTGACAAACTGTATTAACTGTGTTAAGTTTCATAGTACAGTTGATACACGGAAGGAGGTGGCGGCATGGTCACGATCAATTACCGGGACGGGCGCCCGATCTATGAGCAGGTCAAGGACGATCTGCGGCGGCTTGTCGTCACCGGCGCGATGCAGCCGGGGGAAAAGCTCCCCTCGGTGCGCGAGCTTGCGGTATCGCTCGCCATCAACCCGAACACGATCCAACGTGCCTACCACGAGCTGGAGAGCGAGGGATACATCGTCTCCGTCCCCGGCAAGGGCAGCTTCTGCGCCCAGTTCTCCCCGCAGAGCGACCCGCGGCGCGAGGAGCTTCTCGCGCGGCTGGAGGAAACGGTGCGCGAGCTTCGCTGGCTCGGCGTGAGCGAGGAAGAGATCATAGAAAAGATCGGAGGCGACAGCCATGGCGAGCATTGAACTGAAAAACGTTACAAAGATCTACGAAGGCTTCAAAGCGCTCGACGCGCTGAATCTCACGGTGCCGTCCGGCTCGGTCTACGGTCTCATCGGCCCGAACGGCGCGGGCAAGACGACCGCCATCCGTCATATGATGGGCGTGCTGCGGCAGGACGCGGGCTCGGTGCTGCTCGACGGGGAACCGGTATTTGAAAACCCCTCGGTCAAGGCGCGGATGCTCTGCATCCCGGACGAGCCGTATTTCACCTCCACGAGCACGACGCGCGATCTTATGAAATTTACGCGCGCGCTCTATCCCCGCTTCGACACCGAACGCTACGAAAAGCTGCGCGAGATCTTCGCGCTTGACGATACGCGCCCCATCCGCCGCCTTTCACGCGGCATGCAGAAGCAGTCGGCCTTCTGGATCGCGCTTGCGGCGCGGCCGGAGGTACTCGTGCTCGATGAGCCGGTGGACGGCCTCGACCCCGTGATGCGGCGGCAGGTGTGGTCTCTTGTCATGGAGGATGTGGCGGAGGAGGGCATGACGGTGCTCGTATCGTCGCACAACCTCCGCGAGCTGGAGGACGTGTGCGACCACGTCGGCATCATGCAGCGCGGCCGCTGCCTGCTAGAAAAGAGCGTTTCCGAATTGCAGGAGACGACGACAAAGGTGCTGCTCGCCCTGCCGGACGGCACGGCGCTGCCGGAGGAGGGACTGGACATTCTCCACCGCTCCTCGACCGGCAAGCTGCAGACGCTCATACTGCGCGGCAGGGAAGAGGACAATCTCGCGTGGCTCGAAAAGCTGCACCCGCTGTTCATGGATTCCGTGCCGCTGACGCTGGAGGAAATTTTCATTTACGAGCTGGGAGGTGTGGACGATGCCGTCCGAAAGAACGTTCTTTAATAAGGCGATATACAAACGGGCTCTCTCCCGCTTCTGGATCATCGGCGCGGCCTATGCCGTGGTGCTCTGCTTTCTTACGCTCATGTGCGGGCAGTATTTCAATTCCGAGTTTACGGAAATGAGCGAGTATGTAAGCTACAGCATCCTCAGCAACCTGACGCGCCGGGAGATCCTCGCCGCGGCGGCCGCGGCGGTGGTGATGGCGGTCGCTGTCTACGGCTGGATGTTCCGCAAGACCTCCGCAGCATACATATCGGCGCTGCCCGTGACGCGCGAGGCGCTTCTCATTTCAAGTTTGCTCGCCGGGCTGACGCTTCTCATCCTGCCGTGCATTATCGCGATGCTCGTGAGTTTGCTTCTCTATGGCGGCGCGGGCTCGCCGTGCACTCCGTACCTTCTGTGCTCGGCGGCAGCAGCGGCGCTGATGAACATAGCGTTCTTCGGTCTCGCGTCGTTCTGCACGGTGTTCACTGGAAACGCGGCGGTGCTCCCGGCGCTCTATGTTATCGCGCTCTACGGTTTTGTCGGGATCGAGGTCGTGACCCGGTACATAGCGGAGTTTTTGCTCTTCGGCGTGAGAGGCGCCGGCTGGGAGCTCGCGATCCTCTCGCCGCTCTATTACTTTTCCAACAACTATGTGGGAAGCTATTCGTATGCGATCCCCCTCACGGCCATCTATGCCGCGGCGGGCGTGATCCTCGCGGGGCTCGCGGTGATCTTCTTCCGCCACCGGCGGATGGAGGCCGCGGGCGAGGTCGTCGCCGTTCCGGTGCTGCGCCCCATTTTCCGCTGGGGGCTTGCCGCCGTGGGCGCGCTCGGCATGGCGCTGCTGATCCTCAAAACTGTATTCAATGTCGGCTCCTATGCCGCCGGGAACGACGGCACTCCGGCGAGAGTAGCAATTTTGCTCCTTGCCATGCTCTTCGGCGCGGCGGTCGGCTGGTTCGGCGCGGAGGCACTCATGCGCAAAACGCTGCGCGTGTTTGACCGGCACTGGAAGGGTCTCGGCGTTTTCTGCGCGCTCGTCGTCGTCACCGAGCTCGATGTGTTCGGCGTTGAGCGCTATCAGCCCGACGTGGACGAGATCGGGTACGCCACGGTGTTCGGCTGGGGCGGATACAATGAAACGCGCATCATACAGCCGGAGAACATCGAAGCGCTCCTCTCTCTGCAAAAGGACATTATCGCAAACAAAAAAGCTTACGAAAATCAGAACGGAATCAACACCTTCCCGCTGCGGATCGATTATTACGGCACGGACGGAAAGCTCCTCGCGCGCCGCGTGTATATCTATGCTGCGGATAAGTTCCCCTCGTATGTGACCGGCGGTGACCCTACCATCGGCTTCCCCGCGGAGAACGACGTTATCAGCCGGAACATCCGGCAGTACGAAGAGCTTCTCAACTCCCGCGAGCTGATGGAGGAGCGTGCGCTCTTCCCGTGCGACCGGAGCGAGACTGCCGTATTTTCTGCGAGCATTCAGTGGTATGAGTCAAGCTCACCGACGCAGCTGGGGCTCACGCTCACAACGGACGAATTCTGGGAGCTTTACGATACCTGCATCGTCCCCGATCTGCGCGACGGCAACATCGGCGGCGTCAAGATCATTCAGGACGAGGATTTCTATCGGACGATCGAACCGATCTACATCACCGCCACCGGCGTCCACACCAACAGCAGCGGCGAATATGTCTACAATTATTACAACGTCCGTCCGTTTACGGCCTCCGCGCGCACGAACGCGTGGCTGCGCTCTCACGGCGTCACGGTGCAGACGCTCGGAGAGCTGAACAATGTGCTGAACAATGTGGAATTAAACGGCAGTACGGACGTGAACGGCCTCGCCGGATAAATGCTTCCCGAAAGGAGAAGACAATGAAAAAAAGAGTTGTCATCCTTATATTGACACTGGTGTTCCTGGCGGGAGCGATGGCAGCGGCAGGCCTGCCGCTTGAATCGCGCGCCGCCGCAGCCACGTCGAAGCCGACGGAGACCCCGGCAGTTACGCCGGGATCGTTGCCGGAGATTTCGCCTGCGCCGGAAGAGACAGAACCGCTCGCCGGTATCGGCGGCATTCTTGAGCGGCTTGCGCAGGATTATGACCCCGCCTCCGGCGCGGTCGGCGCGTACCGCTGGGCGGAATCCGTCCTCGGCCAGTATCTCGCGGACGGACGCGACACAGCCTCGGCGCGCGCCGCCGGCGCGGCCTACGCCGCGCGCTACGGCGAAAACGACGCGGCGCTGAAAACCCGCCTTGAAACGGTGCGGACTGCGGCGGAAGCGCTCACCTCCGGGCAGGAGCTCGGTCTTGTGCGCGACCGGCGGCTTCTCACCGCCGGGTGGGAGAGCGGGGAAGTGGACACGCTCTTCGCCGCCATTGCCGCAGGAGCGGCCATTGCATAATTTTCCTGCTGCGCAACCCGGCGCGGCATCTCTCCTCCTGCTCCGCGCCGGGCGCATCGATATATCGAAGAATAACAACCAGTGACAGAAAGAAAAGGAGTACCATCCATGAAAAAGATCCTTGCCATCGTTCTCAGCGCCGCGGCGCTGCTGCTCACGCTTGCGGGCTGCGGCCCCAAGACCGCCTCGGCGGGCAACGCTTCCGGCGGCAACGCCTATTATGCCTCCGCCGGGAACTACTACGCCTCCTACGGCAACGCCTCGTCCGGCAACGCGGGCTGAAAATCATAAGTGACAGAGCCCCGGAGCAAACTATGCTTCGGGGCTTTCCCGTTTTAGTGCCTCCCTTGTGTAAAGGGAGGTGGATTTTGCCGCAGGCAAAAGACGGAGGGAT
>OGWZ01003378.1_pt1 | contig 10907 bp, 10 predicted proteins | sample 1576141 | NCBI WGS metagenome assembly OGWZ01 (sample SAMEA3541512, study PRJEB24748) | human gut metagenome | biome: human gut; feature: human-associated habitat; material: faeces | place: China | collected 2012
CTCCCATCCTAAATAGGCAACAACTTTCTTCACGTCGCGGTCGAAATAGTGGCAAACGCCTACTGCGGCCTTGTTCACGGCGCGCAGCGCTTTAAGGAGCGGAGCTTTATAGTCGAGCGACTCGCCCGTGTAGGCTATGAACACGGTGGGTATGCACAGCGTGTCGTCCACAACGAAAACGGGCGACGACGGGTCCCAGGCCGAGTAGCCGCGAGCTTCGAAAGTGTTGCGGATTCCGCCGTTGGGGAACGACGAGGCGTCGGGCTCCTGTTGTACGAGCAATTTGCCCGAGAATTCTTCGATTACTCCGCCTTTGCCGTCGTGTTCTATGAAGGAGTCGTGTTTTTCGGCCGTTCCTTCGGTCAATGGCTGGAACCAGTGGGTGTAATGAGTTGCTCCCATTTCTGCGGCCCAGCGTTTCATGCCTTCGGCAACCTTGTCGGCAATGCTGCGGTCGAGTGTGGCGCCGTTGTCTATGGCGTCGGTGAGTTTGTTGTACACGTCGGTGGGAAGGTATTTGAACATCTTCTCGCGGTTGAACACATACTTTGCAAAGTATTCCGACGGGCTTTTGCCAGGTGACTTTACTTCAAGCGGCTTTGTGTGGAAAGCCTTTTCGACTACGTTGAATCTTAGTGTAGACATATTTTGTTTGTTTTTATAGGTTATGTTCTGGTGTTAAAAAGTGAGTCCGGCTACGAAATAAGCCCCTTCGGTCGAGGGATTCCATATCGCTTTTACGAACAAGGGCAGCGAGAACTGCGAAGTTATCGATATCTCCTTGTCGGCTCTTATGCCTATGTCGGTGACTTCAAAACCGTTCGCGCCGTTGTTGTAGAATGTTGTTTTCCACGGTGTGGCACCTATTTCGGCCGTCCATTCCAAACCACCGAGGCGGAACGGGGCGGAAATGTTGACGTATGAAGAATAGGCGCGTTTGCCGTCCGAATTAACCCCGTCGTTCCCTGCAAAGTTGGTGTACCAGTTCACGGCCAGGAAATTGAAGTCGTAGCCGGCCTGCGCCTCGAACACGTGGGCTGTGTTCTTTGCCCCGAAGTGGAAGTAGCCCGGTCCTCCGGCGGTCCAGTAATCCGTTACTGACACGCTGAACCCTCCCGTTTTGTAGGCAAGAGTGAGGTCTATTTCCTTTGTGTCATCCTTTTGAAAACCGATAGAACTCCAGCCCGTGAGCGAAAAGCCCTTGTACGCAACGGCAATCGAAGGCTGTATGCTTACGTTGCCCAAATGTTGGCCTCGCCAAATGTAGTCGCTTACCAGGTCGGCTCCAAGCGAGGCTTCTACCTTGTTTTGCGCAATAACAGTTGCCGGTTGCAGGATAATTGCTATTACCGCAGCGGCAAACATTCCTTTTTGTTTGTTTTTACGATTCATAATAATATTTTGTTTGGTTAATAAGGATGTTTCGCGCTTTTTTGTTTTGAAATCCGCTGCAAATATACGCAAATTGAAATAAAACAAAAGATATAACAAGAAAAATGTAAATATAAACACGAAATTATTTTTCTTTTTGCTGTTTTATAAGCCTTGTTGCAAACTTTATGTATCAAAACAAGTAAAAACTGCCTGCAAAATGTCAAAATGTAAAAGCTATGCAAGCAAATGCCGATTAAACCCAAAACGGTCATTAGGAAATTAAGTACTAATGTCGAGTGTGGTTTCTTCGCCAACTTACGCACTTCTGCCGTCATCTATCTTTTCGCCCGGCTTCGCCGTAACGGGCTACGTCTTCAGTCGTGCGTAAAGCTGTCTGCCAGGCATAAGCAAGCAATTTGACGAAGCCTAATGACTGATTTGGGTTAAAACAGTTTGCCCGTCGTTTTGCGGTATGAAGTTTTTTGCTTTGGTACAGATTGTTTCATCTTCCCGGGAGGAAGAAAAAAATATGTCTGACATATTTCGAATTATGTCAGACATATTTTAAAATATCTCAGAGATATTTTTTGCGGGGTCGTAATGCCTTTTTTCCTAAACAGACAAACAGTGCAACCTGTCGGTAAAAACCGTTGGTTTCATGTATGCCGGTTGTCGGGCGCTTGTGTTTTAATATTTGTGTTCGGCGTTGTCGAGCTCGCCGGCTGTGAGTTTGCGTTTGTCTATCTTATACCAGCAAACTGCGATATACGCCAGCACTACCGGAACAAGCAGCGAAACCGCGGCCATAACTGAGAGGGTGAACTCGCTCGAACAACTGTTGGCTATGGTTAGCGAACTTTGCAAATCGGCGTTGGAAGGATAGTAAGCCGTGCCGTTCAGTCCGGCCACGAGCAGAAGCGACGTAACTGCAAGCACTGTTCCTGCCCCGGCAAACCATATGCCGCGGAAATAAGTGCGGCTTACGAACGAGCGTATTATACCGTAAAGCACGAGCAATACTCCTAAGATGAAAATGGCGGCTACGACGGGCAAGTCCATGAAATTGCCGGAATATTTGTATGCCTCCATTTGTATAATGCCTGTTTCGGCGTCGGCCGTTGCCCCGTCCTTTAGTAGTACGAGCACTACGAACGTGACGAAAAACAGCACGAAAGGCACGGCGCTTATCCGCAGAATGCGGCGGCAACTGTTGGTGAACGACGGTTCCGACACATTATTTATAATATACAGGCAGCCTAAGCAACGTGCCAGGAAGAACACCGCGAGCCCGAGCAACAAGCCCGGCACGGTGGCTATGGCCTCCAACCCGTGCCACGGGTTGTTCCAGCCGCTCACCACGGGCATGAGGCTGTCGGCCATCGCGTCGCGCGAAACGGTGAAATCAGCCCCGTAAAAGAACGTCGAGACAGCTACACCCACGAGGAACGGTGCCATGAAACCGTTGAACACCAGAAAGCCGCGGTAAACGCCGCCGCCAAGCACGTTGCCCCGGCGCGAGTGGAACTCGTAGGAAACAGCCTGCACCACGAAGCTGACCAAAAGCAGCATCCAAAGCCAGTAAGCACCGCCGAAGCTCGTGCTGTAGAACAACGGGAACGACGCGAAGAACGCCCCGCCGAACGTTACGAGCGTGGTGAACGTAAATTCCCACTTGCGGCCCGTGGAGTTAAGTATAAGCATACTCGCGCGCGGGTCGTTGCGGAACTGTGCAAGCAGCGTATTGCCGCCCTGCACGAACATGAGGAACACCAGCAAACCGCCCAGGAGCGAAATAATGCACCACCAGTAAATCTGAAGAAATTCGTATGTAATCATGACATTGTTTGTTTTTGGTTTCTTATCTGTTTGCCCCGGGCAGGTTTACAGTGCGCCCGGGCTCGCCTGCCACCGGCGCGACGAGGTGCTTGCGCGCAGCCGTGCTTTTTGAGTAAACGGTGTTGGCGTTCGTAATCAACGACACGCTCCCGTCGTCGCAATATATGGCGTAGGGAGTGCTTAATTTGTCGTATTGCCCGTCGTATGGCCACACCCATATCCCCAAATACATGGTTGCGGGATTCGTTTTATCCGGCGTGTAACCGTATCTTGTCGAGAATGTGTATTCCGTGCGGTCGGATATGCAGTAGCCTTCATCGGGAGAAATAGGGTATTCCACATTTGGTTCTGACCATTCTCCGCCATGAATCCTCGACAAACACGACATGAACAGGCAACCGTCAAACTTTGCCTTGAACGAAAAGTCGCACCATTTTTCTATATCGGGGTCGTCGCCATCATACGGGCTCTCTCCCGTAACATAAGCGTCAGAAACCTCCACTGTGGGCTTTTTGTCGTAAGTTGCGGTGAATTCCGACATGTCGCCGTAGTAATATGTCAGGTAATCATAGTTACCCGTAGGGTTTTTGTACTTTTTGTAAACACCAAATTGCACGTTCTTTGAGGCTGCGAAACCAGTGTAGTTTATGTAGTCGAACTCGTCGCGGCTAACGGTAAACTCGACCCTTATCTCGTCCTTCACCTTGGCCGTGGGCATGTCGGCGGGGAAACGTTGGTATCCGCCATATTTGCGGTCTTTCACGTAATACACGCCCCACTCCTCCAAATCGTCGTTGCTGTCTATCTCGGCCGAGACATAGGCCGTAAAGTTCACATACCCTTCCTCGTACGGGCTATCTTGCATAAACACTGCGTCGGCCTGCATGAAGTCCGTTATCTTGCCGCCTATATTGTTAATCTCTTCCTCGTTGCCATATAAAATGTACCTCGTGCCCTTTGTTGCCCATTCGTCTGCAAGCACGCGCGTATATGGCTTTGCCGCCATTACCTGGCCGGGCGGGCTGTCCAACTCGTCGTTCAGTGACGAGCGCAGGTAACACGTTACGTAGTACGTTCCGTTGTCCAAAGCAGGCAGGGGGAACTGCACAATTGCAACGTCGCTCCCGTTGCGGGTGATGTCTTCCTCCTCCGCCATGTAGTCGTAGTAGTTGAAAAACGCGGAAAAATCCTTGCGGCATATCACGCCTGCGTACACGCGGTTTTCACGCTCCACTGTGGCGTATGGACGCAAGGTGGCCGCATCGATGTAATTTATCGGTATCGTCCGGGGAATGGAATTTATTCCCGAAACTTCTGTCGTCACCCAGTATGTGCCGTCGGGCAGTTTGCTTATATCGGTAATCATAATCCATGCAGAGCCGTACATCCAATGCGTGTTATTGTCGTTGATTTCTTGCTTAACTGCATTGACGCGCATAGTGATTACAACGCCCGGGATTCCGCCGTTCTTGAGCTTGCCTATTATATCGCCCGCTATTATGTTGCCAAGTTGCTCAAAGAAATCGCCCCAGCGTCCTTCCTGCCAGGCTTGGCCCAGTATGCCGGCGTTTTTGAGATTTCCGTAAATTCCGTACACTTTGCCCGCTGCATTGGCAAAATCCGGCTGGCCGTTCACGCCTATCTTCCTGCTTGCCACCTTTGGGCTCACGGCTTTTGCTTCTGCTTTGGGTATTGTGGTTCCCTCGAGCCCGCCGTTGTCGTTCCATTTGAACAAAGTATAATCGTCGTCGCTTTCGGCGGCGGCATAGTATTCGTAGGGCGTGCCGAGGCCGGTGAGCTTCCCGTCGCCGTCGAGCTCGACGAAGAAATTAAAAGCGCGGCCCGAATCCTTGTCGATTGCGCAGGCGAGAATGCCGCCCGCCGAATCGGCCTTGAACACAAGGCAGCACTGCCCGTCGCTCACGCCGTAATCCCAATCCTTAAGCGACGCGGCGTCCAAGGCGAAGAAGCCGTCGGTGCCGGGTGTCTTTCCGCCGGAGGCGTTGTCCTCATCCGAGCAGGCGGAGAAAGCAACCAAAACTACAGCCAGCAGACAATATAAATATGAGTGTCTCATAAGCCTTTGCCTTTAATTTTCCGTTTCGGGGCCTTTGCGTATGGCGTTGCCCATGATTCTCACCGCCGCTACGAGCATTACGGCGAACAGCACGAGGAAAACGAAGAACGTTATCATCACCGACCCGGGCTCAATCCTCGAAACCGCAGCGTTCAGGGGCAGGAGGTCCTGAACGGCCCAAGGCTGGCGACCCACTTCGGCAACAATCCAGCCGGCCTGTCCGGCAAGGTAGGCCGCAGGTATGGCTATGAAACCTACAACGAGCAGCCAGCGGCCGAAGTTGTATTCGCGGCGGCGCGAAAGCATGGCTACGACGAAGAACCAAAGCAGCAGGAATCCACCGGCTGCCACCATGACACGGAAAGCCCAGAATATTATCGGCACGTTAGGCACAAGTTCGCTTTTGTCCTTTAGGTAACCGTAACCAAGGTAGCTTATGTTCTCGTTCATTCGCTTCAGAGCCTCGTCGGCTTGCGGTGTGCCCATTTTTTCGCGATAATCGGCGAAATCTGCTATAGCCTGGCGGCCGCGTTCCATTTTCTCGTCGGCCGACAAGGCCGTCGTGCCGTCGGGCAACAGGTAGCCGCCGTCGAGTATGTCGTTTATGCCGGGCACAAAGCCGTCGGCGTCGTGCGTTGCGAGTATCGAAAGCATTTTCGGGACTTTTATGTCGCCCAACACGGTGAAGGGCGCGCCTTTTCCTCCGTCCATCAGTCCCTCGGCGGCAGCCAGTTTCATGGGCTGGTGCCGAGCCATCTGCACGCCCGAGCCGTCGCCGGTCAAAGCTACGGCCAATGCCGCGACGAAGCCTACCGTGGCGCCTACCTTTATGCTTGCGCGGGCAAACTTCTCCTCGCGTTTTTTCCACAAGTACCAGCAACTTATTCCAACGACGAATGCCGCGCCAACCACCCAGCCGCTCGTAACTGCGTGGAAGAACTTCATCACCGCTACCGGCGACAGGGCCACGGCGGCAAAGTCGCTCATCTCGTTCCTTACCGTAGCGGGGTTGAACGTCATGCCCACAGGGTGCTGCATCCAGGCGTTGGCCACGAGAATCCACCACGCCGAAATGGTTGCGCCCAAGCCGGTGAGCCACGTGGCCGCAAGGTGGAATTTCTTTCCCACCTTGTTCCAGCCGAAGAACATCACCGCCACGAATGTAGATTCCATGAAAAACGCCACAATGGCCTCTATGGCCAATGGGGCACCGAAAATATCACCCACAAACTGGGAGTAGTTGCTCCAGTTGGTGCCGAACTCAAACTCGAGAATCAATCCCGTGGCCACGCCCACGGCAAAATTTATTCCGAACAGCTTCATCCAGAACTTTGCCGTGCGCAACCAGAACTCGTCGCCTTTTACCACGTACAAAGTCTCCATCACCGCCATTATCAGGGCCAAACCCAAAGTAAGCGGCACAAAAATCCAGTGGTAAGCCGCAGTAAGTGCAAACTGCGCACGCGACCAGTCCACAAGTGAAAGACTTATTTCGTTGAACATAAGGTAAATATTTTTTTTAGGTTATTGTATTTTCATAGTTTCGCCGCGCAACGTCATTGCCCGCGCACGGTCAGTTCGGTCGCAACGCTGCTCTCGCGCTGCTCGTCGCTCATTCCGTCATAATACGGTTGGAAGAAAAAAATCCTTAGCACCACAAAAAGTATGAACAGTTTTATAAGAATGAGCAACCAAAGCTGCCTTCCCCACGTCATGTTCCTGAATCCCTCGTTATAAAACCTGAACACGGCGTAAAACCAAAGTCTTATCCGTTTGAGCATTTGCAAAAAAACGAAATCCCCGCGACACGGCAAAGAAAAATTCAAATTTTATTACAAAATATTTCATTTTGCAACATCTGCGGCAAAACAAAGTCCCTTTCAAAGCAATTCGGCCTTGAAAGGGACATCTGTTAAGTCGGAAAGAGGCGATTCGAACGCCCGACCCCTACGTCCCGAACGTAGTGCGCTACCAACTGCGCTACTTTCCGTACTTGCGGGTGCAAAGTTACTACTTTTTGGCAAACTAACCACATATTTGAAATATTTTTCCCCATAAATTTGCTTGATATTTAAAAAAAGCCTATTTTTGCACTCGCAAAATCGCAAGTAATGGTGCCATAGCTCAGTTGGTAGAGCAAAGGACTGAAAATCCTTGTGTCCCCGGTTCGATTCCTGGTGGCACCACTTTGAAGAAAAGCGAAAGACAGTAAAATCCTGATTTCCAAGCGAAATCGGGATTTTTTGTTTTCTCCAAGCACGCAAAAAACGGCAAAATATTACCGTTCGAAGTGGAGTAAAAGGTGGAGATAAAAGGTGGAGCAAAAATCTCCACCGAATTAGAGTCTTTCTCACTTATTTGCAATGTTTTGCGTATCAAGAAAACGTGGTCGGTTTCCTACTTTTGTCCAAACTAAAAACTGTAGGAAAAATGAAAAGAAGTTCATTCAATGTGCTTTTCTTCTTGAAGAAAACCAAGCTGCTGAAAAACGGAGAAGCATCCGTTTGTATGCGTATCATTGTAGATGGTACGCGAGTTGAAAACAACATCCGCAAAAGCATTGACCCGTCTCTCTGGAGTCAGGCTAAGGAATCCGCCAGAGGCAAAAGCCGCAAATCATGTGATCTAAATGCCTATATCGAAAATGCGAGAATCAAGTTACATCAGATTTTTTGTGAGCTGGAAGAACAGAACCAGCCTATAACGGCACGTCTGTTACAGGAAATATTTTTCGGACAGGACAAAGAACCGGAAGCGGTACGCACGCTCATCGGTACCATGCAGGAGCACAATGACCAATGCCGTGCCCTGGTCGGTAAAGACTACACCCTGATTACCGTTCGCCGTTATGAAAGCTGCAAGCGCTATCTTGCCGAACTTATCAGACAGAAATACGGAAAGGATGATCTGCCGCTGGCGGAAGTCAACGGTGAGCTGGTACGTGCCTTTGAATTTTATCTGAAGACGGAAAAGGAATGTCAGCAGAATACCGTTATCCGTTATATGAAATGTCTGAAGAAAATTACCAATCTGGCACTGGCCAATGAATGGATAGCCAAAGACCCGTTTTTCGGTATCAAGTTCCACGAAAAAGAAGTAATCCGTGAGTTTCTTACTATGGATGAACTGCTGAGCATCTACCACAAGGAATTTTCTCTGGAGCGAATCACCGTAGTCCGTGATGTTTTTATTTTCGCCGCCTTTACCGGTCTGGCTTTCATCGACGTGCAACAACTTTCCCCTGAGCATATCGTAAAAGACAACAACGGAAACCTGTGGATCAGGAAGCCACGTCAGAAAACAAAGAACATGTGCAATATTCCGCTGCTGGATATTCCTTTGGAAATCCTGAGAAAATATGCAGATTATCCTGCCTGCAAAAAGAAAGGAGTATTGCTGCCTGTCCCCTGCAATCAGAAGATGAACAGCTATCTGAAAGAGATTGCCGACCTATGCCTGATAAAGAAGAACCTGACTACACACACCGCCCGCCACTCGTACGCCACATCTGTCTGTTTGGCCAATGGGGTAAGCATTGAGAATGTAGCCAAAATGCTCGGTCACTCCAATATCAAGATGACGCAACACTATGCAAGGGTACTCGACAGTTCCATTCTGAAAGATATGAATAATGTAAGGGATATACTTTCAAATTGCCTATAGCTTATGAAAAGAGACATTATCCATATAATGGAGAACGGCAGGATTGTTATTCCTGCTGTCCATCCTGATAAGATTCGTATGGATGAAGCCGAATTTGTCGGCTTGTTCAATGTAGTTGCACCGACTTTAAGGGCTGCGAAAAGAAGAATATATAAACTTGAGATTTTGCAACCATTCACCGCAGAACAACGTATTCCGTTAAAAGAGGGATATCAGGTAGTCTATAACCTGGAAATGATATTTGCGCTTGCCTTTCAGATTAATACTTATCCGGCCCAACAATTACGTAAGTATATAATCAGCAGACTGTTCCAAACTGAAAAGTCAATGGTTATCTGCATGGTGAATGGAAATCATAAGTCATATCTAAAATGCTGATAAATACTGATTTCAGTATTTCATGCGGATAATAAGCCGCAAATTTTGCGGTTAATTATCCGCGAAACTCTCTTAAATTAGTATTATATGAAGTTTATCGTGATAAATCATTACCTTTGGAAGTAAATATAAAAAAAATGATTGAACCTTTTAAAGATTATGGAGATTTTGTAAACCATAAAAACGAACGAATTATCTGTTTCAATGTAAGCAGAACATATTTGGGTTGTGAACGTCCGAATTTATATGAATGTACCCGCAAATATTGGAGATTAAATGGTCAACGAGCCAAGAAAGCAGATTTAGTTTTTGCAATTTGTTGTGGTTATATTGTTGGAATCTTCAAGCCGCATCATTGGTTTCCTACCCAATGTGAGAAATACAAAGGACGATGGGAGTTTGAAGGAGAACAAATATTTGATTCTCCTTACCAGAATCAAGATATATCAAAAATCGTACGTAACAGACAAAATCCTGTGATGTATATAAACATGTAGTTATATGACAGCAAATTCTGATTTAATAATATATCAAGAAAACGAACTTTACGGCCTGAAAGATTGTAATGGCAATGTCATTATTTCTCCTCAATATAAGGAAATGTATCCATTCAGTTGTGGTTTAGCTCTCGTCAAAAACAATAAGTCCCAACTTGGTTACATAAATAAAGAAAATAAACTCATAGTACCGTTTGATTTATATTCTTGGTGTGACCCACAATTCGTTTGTGGATATGCGCGGGTTGTACGCTATAATACAATAAGCGGGAAAGACGAATGGGGAATTATAGATACAGATGGTAATGTCATTGTACCTATAAAATATGATAAGATATGGTCTCTTAATGAAAGTTATCTACATTCGGTTAAAGCTTTCATTGAAAATAAAGAGGTTCTTATAAATCTTTGTATATTTCCTAAACGTGTTGTTTTTAGCGGTTTAAAGTATATAGCAACATATACGATAGAAGATTTCAAAGCTATTTTTAATTGTACACGTATAGATGTAAAGGTAAATCCAAAGACAGAAGAACTATTTTTCTCTTACGGGTGCCACACTGGGTATGTTACATTAAAATGGAAGCCAATCGCGCCAGTTATATCAGTAGTTATTAATAGTGCCGGTTCTCTCTTTTTGCTTCTACATGAAAGAGAAGATACGGGAAAAACAAACTTTGAAAAAAGTATTTATAAAAGACAAAGGGAAAAATCATCTACACAGAAACAACAACTTTCTAATACAACTTCTTGGGAGTATGAAAAAGAAAATACAATAGATTCAGACAGTTGGAGTGACCCATATGGAGACGAACGGGCATATTATGATGGTTGGTCTAGAGAAGATGTCGAGTCTGGATTAGCTGATGCATACGAATAATTCATTTCTGAAAAAATAAATCAAAAGAAACTTTAATCTATAAATTATTTAAGGTTTACAAAGTAAAATCACAAGAGTTAGTCAAGCATATCTAAAATGCTGATAAATATTGATTTCACTATTTCATGCGGATAATAAGCCGCAAAATTTGCGGTTAATTATCCGCAAAACTGTATATTTGCAGAAAACGGTGATGCCTATG
>OGWZ01003393.1_pt1 | contig 10857 bp, 10 predicted proteins | sample 1576141 | NCBI WGS metagenome assembly OGWZ01 (sample SAMEA3541512, study PRJEB24748) | human gut metagenome | biome: human gut; feature: human-associated habitat; material: faeces | place: China | collected 2012
AACTCACTTTTTTCATTGGATTTTTTAAGTGACCACAGAGATCCGTTAGAACCTATTTTTTTATTTTTAAAGTCTAAAAGTGAGAAACGAGCTTTTTTATAAAAGTGGTTATTTTAGCAAAAGTCATCTGATCACATTGTCTGTATCCATAGACATAAGAAAGCTTTTAAGCTTTTTATCGATTAAAAAAACTGTATCCCATTCTATTTTCCGCAATTTTTTTTTAGCTACGTCAAATTTTATAAAAAATATTTTATGCATAAAGGTATGTTTAATCTTTTGGAGTTTTTAAAAGCGTTCAAAAAGTTCGTAAAAAATAAAAATGAGCTTTTTTAAGCTGATTTTTTTAGAAAAATTACTTGAAGTAACTATGTTTTAAAAATCTAGAATTAGATATTTTGTTTTTTATAAATATATTTTCAAAAAATAAAGCGCTAAGCGGCAAGAGCAATTTTTTTATAAAACATTTAAAAAATATACTTAAGCTTATAAGTATAAGCTTATATTTAGTATCAAAATGATACGGATAACATGTTAACTTGCTCAAAGTTATTCAAAAAAAGAACAGATGAATTTATAAAATTGGTATGGCAGTCATAATTTTTACCATACAAAACTACTAAGCTAAGAATCAGCGCATACGTTTACTTTTTAAATAAAAAAAGTAGGGGTGCCCAGCGCCAAAAATACGTCATTAAAAGACGAAGAAAACTAAACATATGGAGAGAGCTCTATGAAAAAGACTGTAATTGCAGCTGTTGCTGCGGCCGTGATGATGGCAGTAAGTTCAGGTAGTGCACTTGCCGCCGATAAATTCCCGACCCATGCCCTAACTATGATCTGCCCTTGGGGTGCAGGTGGTGGTTCTGATGCCCAGTTGCGTTATGTCGCCGGCTTAATGGAGAAAGAGTTAGGTCAGCCAATTAAGGTTGTAAACCAGACCGGTGGTGGCGGTGCTGTAGGTTGGTCTGCCTTAGCTCGTGCTAAACCTGATGGCTATACCTTAGGTCAGCTCACCGCTGAGCTTGCTATGGATCACTGGATTACTCCGGCAGTTAAAGTCAATTATAAGGATTTCGATCCTTTAGCTCTCCTCAACGAAGATCCAGCTACCGTTACTATTTCTGCTACTGCTCCTTATAAGACCTATGAAGAGTTCGTCGCTTATTTGAAGGCAAATCCGGGTAAAGTCCGTGGTGGTGCTACCTCTGTAGGTGGTATTTGGCACGTGGCTATGGGTCAGTGGTTAGAGTCTATCGGCTTACCGGTAACTGCTATTACCTATATCCCGACCTCAGGCTCTGCTGAGGCTTACAAGGAGATGGCCGCAGGCGGTATCGATGCTTGCTTTACCTCTGTAGCTGAGTCGGCCACCATGTATAAGACCGGCAAGGCCATCGGTTTAGCGGTAATGTCCGATAAGCGTGATGACAAGTTCCCGGATATCCCGACCATGGCTGAAAAGGGTACTCCGATTACCGTAGGTACTTGGCGTGGTATCGGTTTACCTAAGGGGGTACCGGCTGAGAGACGTGAGATCATCATGAATGCTTTAAAGAAAGCTGTAAATGATCCGTCTTACTTGAAGTTCATGGAAGACCGTGGCTTTGGTGTTAAGTATTTAGAGGGTGATGACTTCTACAAGTACATGGAAGAGTCCGACACCAATTTAGGCAAGTCCTTAAAGGCTTTAGGCTTAGCTAAGTAACTTAAAATCCAAGTATATAAGCCACCGGCCGACACATTCTTCCGGTGGCTTTTTAGTTTGAGGATAATTTCATGAGAGTTCATGACTGTATCTTAGGAATTTTGATTGTGATTACAGGTCTCATCATCTGTTCAGTCGCCATTGAATTTCCAGATCAAAATGACGGAAAGCCGGGTCCGTGGTTATTCCCGGTAGTGCTGTCTTTAATCTTTGCAGCCTGCGGTTTAGTCTTGACTATCAAAGGCGCTTTAAAATTCCGCGAACAACCGCTGTGGACTATCAATAAGAACATCACAATTCCAGGCGTTTTCAATATTTTTGCTGTCATTGCCGCGGTCATCTTCTATATCTATTTCTCCGAGGAATTAGGTTTTTTAATCTGCATGGAGATTGTGATTTTAAGCATGATGCTCTTACTTAAGACGGTGTGGTGGAAAGCTATCATTGTCTCTGTATGTGCGGTCATTGCTATCTATTTAATCTTTGCCAAGGGCTTGCTTGTTCCGCTGCCTGAGGGCCTGTTCTATTTTTAGGGGTGAATGATGTTTGATACAGAAATCATGGCCCAAGGTTTAGCCTTAGTCTTAGACCCTTATGTTCTAACCGTAGTGGTGCTCTCAGGTCTCTATGGTCTGTTTATCGGTGCGATGCCGGGTCTTACCGCTACTATGGCTGTTGCCTTATTAGTGCCAATTACCTTCTATATGGATGCGGTGCCGGCCATCGCTTCTATCATTACCATGTCGGCCATGGCAATTTTCGCCGGCGACTTACCTGGTACCTTATTGCATATTCCCGGAACTCCGTCATCGGCTGCCTATTGTAATGATAGCTATGCCTTAGCAAAGCAGGGTAAAGCTTCATTTGTTTTAGGTATCGATCTGGTATTCTCAGCTTTAGGCGGTTTATTTGGCTCCATCGTTCTTTTGAGTATGGCCCCGCTCTTAGCTGAAGTGGCCTTACAGTTCTCCTCCTATGAGTTCTTCTGGCTAGCCGTCTTAGGCCTCTCCTGCGCCGTCATCATCTCCTCAGGCTCACCGCTTTTAGGTCTCATCTCCTTGATGATGGGTCTTTTAATCAATTGCGTCGGCTTAGATATTACCTTAGGTTTCCCGCGTTTTACCTGCGATATGCCCGAGCTCTTTGAAGGCTTTGGTTTTATTCCAGCTATGATCGGTATGTTCGGTATTGCTGAGCTCTTCAATAACGTCTCCACTAAGCAAAGCGCCGGAGCAGAGTTCATTCACTATACTAAGAATATTTTCTCAGGCATAGGTGGTGTCTTTAAGAAGTACTGGGGGCAGATGCTCAGATCTCAGGCTATCGGTACCTTTGTGGGTGTCTTGCCTGGCGCTGGTGGTGATATCGCCGCTTGGATTTGCTATGGTGTCAGTAAGAAGGCCTCAAAAGATCCAGATTCCTTTGGTAAGGGCTCAGTTGAGGGTATTGTTAATGCCACTACCTCCAATAATGCCGCGATTTCCGGTGCTTTCATTCCGGCTTTAGTTTTCGGTATTCCTGGTGATAGCTTAACTGCCATTATTATCGGTGTGCTCTTTATGAAGGGCTTAGAGCCAGGACCTACGCTCTTTACTAATCACGGCGATTTCCTTTTTGCCATCTATATGGTCTTTATTTTGGCAAATGTCCTGATGATACCTTTAGGCTATATCGCTATTTCTTTAGCCTCTAAGATCATGAAGGTGCCGTCTAACCTTCTCAATCCTATCATTTTAGGCTTCTGCATTGTGGGTGCTTTTGCTATTCAAAACTCCAACTTTGATATTGCCGCCATGTTAGGATTTGGTGTTGCCGCTTATTTCATGATTAGTCATAAGATCCCGGTAGCGCCGGCAATTTTAGGCTTAGTTTTAGGTGATATGTTAGAAAACACCTTTATGCAGTCGATGATTAAGTCTGAGTGGGATTTAACTTCCTTCTTCTCACGTCCTATCGCTGCCACCTTAGGTGTTATTACTATTTCCTTATGGTTCTCACCTTTTATCGTCAAATATGTCAAAAAGGCTTTAAGAAAGGGTAAAAAGGCCTAAGCTCTAATTAGAATTTTCTTATCAAGGGATCCTATGAACTAAGGGTCCCTTTTTAATTGGGAAAATTTAGTTTAGAAAAAGTTTTTGAAGCTTGATAAAAGAAAGGGGAGAGCTCTCCCCTTTAGATATGGATGAGAAATTAGTGTTGATAATTTGAGGCAATAGTGAAGATTTTCTCAATATCATCTTTGTGCAAGACTACAAAGTGACCTTCAGGATTATCACCATGGTTTTTAACTAAGGTTGGAATGTCGCAAGCCTTAGCGCCTAATTCTTCAAAGTTAAGCGGTAAACCCGCATCGCCCCACAGTCTACGTAAAGCCTCAATACCGGCTTTAGCGGTAGTTTGAGGATTTTCATAATCCATCTGACAGCCAAAGACTTTAACGGCAAAGCGCGCAAAGCGCATGACATTATGCTCGAGGACATATTCCATCCATGCCGGGAAGAGTACAGTAAGGCCGGCGCCATGAGCGACATCGTAGAGAGCGGATAATTCCATTTCAATACGGTGAGAGGCCCAATCCTGTTCACGATCGACACCACAGAGATTATTATGAGCTAAGGTACCAGCCCACATAATGGCAGCGCGGGTTTCATAATCATGAGGATTACGCATGACGCGGGGGAACATCGTGACCATAGTACGCAGTATGCCTTCACATAATTCGTCTGTGAGCTGTACATTGTGCGTATTCGTGAAATAACGCTCGAGTACATGGCACATGATATCTGCGGCACCACAGGCAGTCTCAAAGGGCGGGACGGTGCAAGTTAACTGTGGATCTAAGATTGAAAAGAGCGGCACCGAGGTCTGAAAGTTAGAGCCCTTTTTTTTCACTACGCCATCAACTACCTTATTGATGACACAGCTATTTGAGCCTTCAGAACCGGCAGCTGCGATAGTGACAATGGTACCTACAGGTAAAGCCTCTTTAGGGACCTTGCCTCCCATAAAGAAGTCCCAGAAGTCACCCTCATAGGGAACACCCATAGCAATGGCCTTAGCGCTATCGATGACGCTACCACCACCTACGGCTAAAACGAGCTCAAGCTTGTGAGCGCGGCATTGATCGATACCCTCATAGACTAAATCGTCACGCGGATTAGGCTTAACACCACCTAAAAGCTCAAAATAGATACCGGCCTTTTCAAGGGAAGCTAAGACTTTGTCTAAAAGACCGCTTTTTTTGACACTGCCGCCACCAAAATGAACAAGCACGCGCTTGATGGCGTGCTTGACACAAATATCGCCGACATTATTTTCTTGATCTTTGCCAAAGTAAAAGTCTGTCGGGCGATAGAAGTTAAAGTTTTGCATGAATTATTTGCCTAATTCCTTTTTGAAGGTATCGATGATCTTCTGATACTCTTCATCGCTTAAGAACTTAGGATCAGCATCGGAGAACGGGCCACCCCAGTTAGCGCCACCGATGTATTTCGGCACAATGTGAATGTGGAGGTGCTTAACTACGTCAGCATAGCTACCATAGTTAATCTTGTCAGGATTGAAGGCGCGGTGAATAGCATTAGCTACAGTTACAACCTCATCCCAGAACTCGTGTAAGTCGGCAGGAGCCATCTCAGTTAAGTCGTTGTAGTGCTGATTGGCAGCTAAGATGCAACGGCCGAGGTTCTTTTGATCGCGGAATAAGTATAAAGTACCCTGCTTAAATTCGCAGATCTTGATCATTAAGCTGTCGCGGTGCTCGCAGACGGTATCGCAGTACATGCAACCTTTCTGTAACATAATTTTTATCCTCTATATCATCAATATTAACTTGTGTCTAATAGACGCCGAGATCTTAGCACTTTGAAAAAATAATTCTTTGATCTTCGGATTATTATTGAAAAATAAAAGGGAATTTAGGGCAAAAAAAACCGCGGTCTTGGCCGCGGCTTTCAAGGAGAAATAGAAACTATTTAAGGCACTCAACTGCAGCTTTTTCAACTGGCAGGCAGGCGACATAATTCTTCATAAAGGCATTGAAGCCCTCAACGCCCTGAGCCTTAGGCTCTAAGGTAGCACCTGCGGCAGTGGCAAAGACTTTCTTCTCTAAGAATTCAGGTAAGGTCTCATGAGCTTCCTTATTGACTAAGAAGGCGGCGAGAACCGCAATACCCCAAGAACCACCTTCGCCGGCTGTAGTCATGACGGTAACTGGAGAATTTAAGGCATCGGCCATGATCTGCTGACCGACGATCGGGGTCTTAAATAAACCACCATGTCCCATGAGGCGATCGATCTTCACGCCTTCCTCGTGGAGAATATCCATACCTAAACGGACTGCACCTAAGGAGGTATTGAGGTTAGAGCGCATGAGGTTAGCTACATTGAATTTAGCCTCAGGAGTTCTGATAAGTAACGGACGGCCTTCTTGCATATCGGTGATGAATTCACCTGAGAAATAACCATAGCTTAAAACACCACCGCAATCAGGATTAGCTTCCTTTAAAGCGCGATTGTAAAGAACGCTAAAGAGAGTGTTCATATCGATCTTAAAGCCGGCCGCGTCTGCAAAGTCAGCAAAGAGATTGACCCAGGCATTTAAGTCAGAGGTGCAGTTATTAGCGTGGACCATGGCAACTTGCTTACCATCAGGGGTAGTAACGTTGTCGATCTCACGGTGAAGCTTACTTAGAGCATGCTCTAAGACGATCATAGCGAAAATAGAGGTACCAGCTGAGACATTACCAGTTCTGACGGCAACAGCATTAGTCGCTACCATGCCAGTGCCAGCATCACCCTCAGGCGGGCATACCGGAGTACCAGCTTGTAAAGCACCACTAGGATCTAAGAGCTTAGCGCCTTCTTCGGTAATGAAACCGGCATTTTCACCTGCATTTAAAACCTCAGGTAAGAGATCCTGAAGCTTCCACTTAAAGCCTTCATTAGCGATAAGTTTAGCAAAAGCGTCGAGGTAGGACTGCTTATAAGTACCGCTTTCAGAATCGATAGGGAACATACCTGCGGCGTCACCAACACCTAAAACCTTACGACCGGTGAGTTTCCAATGGATATAACCGGCTAAAGTGGTGAAGAAAGCAACATCTTTAACGTGCTCTTCTTTATCGAGAATGCACTGATAGAGGTGAGAGATAGACCAACGCTCGGGGATATTGAACTGTAAGGTCTCAGTTAAGATTTCAGAGGCTTTACGAGCATTGCTATTACGCCAAGTACGGAATTGAGCTAACTGCTTGCCATCTTTATCAAAGGCTAAATAGCCGTGCATCATAGCAGAAACACCAAAGCCACCTAAGGCTTTGATCTCAACGCCATACTTTTCTTTGACGTTTTTGACCATGTCGGCATAGCAGTCTTGAATGCCTTCCCAAACCTCATCTAAATGATAGGTCCAAATACCGTTTTCTAAGTGATTTTCCCAAGTGTGGCTGCCAGAGGCGACCGGGGCATAGGTTTCAGGATTGATAAGCTCAGCTTTAATACGAGTAGAACCTAACTCGATACCTAAAATAGCCTTGCCTTGTTCAATTAAACTTTTGATTTCGGTCATGGTATAGACATTCCTTAAATAAAACATTTGTTTGAATGAAGTGATCTTATACTACAAACGTTTTCATTTTTGTTAAATTCCTCACCTTTTTTAGAAAAAATAAAAAGTCTTAAATCAGCATACATAGGCGGTTTTGTAGCGATTTAAGACTTTTTTAAGATCTGTGTGTAAAAATTCGCAAATTGCGATTTTTTTACAAGGATTGATGAATTTTTTTATAGTGATAGGCACCTAAAAGACAAAAGAGCATGCCTAAAACTCCGATAATGGTGGAGATCATAAAGCACGAGCTGATAGTCTCATTAAGCTCGATGACATATTCAGGATTTTGCGGACTTACTTTGATGAAAAGAGCAATAATCAAGGTGATGACCGCCATACATAAGGCCATGCCTAAATTGCGGGAAAAGGCTTGCAGGCCATTGACTAAGGCAAGTTTTGTTTTATCAACTGAACTCATCACTAAGGTGGTATTAGGAGATGAGAAGAGGCCAAAGCCGATACCGCCTAAAATCTGCGCTAAATTGATAATGATTAAAGCTGTAGTTAAGCTTAAATTAGCATAGATGAGAGTTGCGATAGTAGAGAGGGCCATACCGCTTAAAACTAAAGTATGGGGACTTATTTTACCTACGAGTTTGCCCGCAAGAGGTGAGAGTAAGCATTGACATAAAGGTCCTAACATTAAGATAAAGCCTGTTTCTGAGGCGCTGAGATTTGAGATAAGCTGTAAGTGCATGGACAATAGGAGCGCGATGGCAAAGGTGGCCATGTAATTACACAGTGAAGCTAAAAGACTGTAGATTAAAACGCGATTGTCTAAAAGCAGATTTATCGGAAGTAAAGGGCGCTTTGATCTTTTCTCAAGCATCAAGTAATAGGCTAAAAGTATGAGGCCTATAAGCAGAAGTAATGAAGATAAGCTCGACTTAGTAATAAAGGCTAAACCTATGAAAATCGCGGTAATGCTTAAAGTGCAGATAAGCATGCGAATATATGGATAACCTGAACTTACGGCCGGATCTTTTTTAATTTTAAGTAAGAGTAAAAAAGCTAAGAAATTACCTAAAGAAGCTAAAAAGAACATGCACTGCCAGCCTAAATTATCGGTAATCAAACCGCCTAAGGTTGGGGAGAGGGTGAGACCTGCATAAACAGCGGCCACGGAGATGCCGATATAATAGCCGCGTTTTTCCTTAGGAGCATAATAGGTCAATAAAGCCATAGAGGTGCAGAAGATACTAGCATTGAAAATACCTTGAAGTGATCTGCCAATAGTAAAGAGAGTAAAACTTGGGGCAAGGGGAACTAAGAGGGCCGCTAGAGCTGAGGTGCCGGCACCAAAGGCAAAGATATTTCTAAAACCATAACGATTTGCTAAGGCAATTGACGGGAAGATGAAAGCGGTGACGGTGATGACATAAGCGCTGACAGCATTTGGTACTAATTGCGGCACAATATCATAAGTTGCGGCAATAGCGGGAATAGCTACATTGATAGAGCTACTCATAAAGGAGCCAAAAAAGCAGGTAAGACAGGTTGCTAGTACCAAGATGACGTTCTGATTCATATAAAATCCTATGTTCCCCAAAGAACTCGATAGTATTTAGCATAAAACTTAATGAAAAAAATGGCTGTATAAGAGATAGTTATTCTCAAAAATTAACGCTTTAATTTAGATTTTGGGAAAATAGAAGGTTAACATTAAAATCAAATTAGACTTAGAACATTCAATCGTTAAGGGCTGATTATGCGTTATTTGGTACTTTCAGATATTCACGGCGGTAGTGAGGAATTAGCACAAGCTTTAGGCTTTTTTGAGCGCTTTAAATGCGATGCTTTAGTTTTATTAGGTGATCTTTTAAATCATGGTCCCCGCAATCGCGTTCCTGAAACCTATGCTCCGCCTAAAGTTGCCGATCTTCTCAATGCTCATAAAGAACATATCATCTCCGTGCGTGGCAATTGCGACAGTGAAGTCGATAGCATGGTTTTCTCCTTTCCCTGCAATGCCGCCTATGGGTGGCTATTAATACCAAGCTCTCAGGGCTTAGTGCGCGTATTTTTAACTCATGGTCATTTACATAAGATTGAAAGTGCCGAAGAGATTGCTAAATTAGGTTTGACCTCACACGATCTCGTTTTAAGTGGTCACACCCATATAAGCGGCATTTTCAAGCATGCAAGTGGCATTATAAGTTTAAATCCAGGCTCTACCACCTTACCTAAGGGGGGTACCGACAAAGGCATGGCTCTTATCGATGAGGAGAGTGTGAAGCTTTTTAATCTTGAAGGTGAGCTTTTACATGAACTTAAATTTGCAAGTTTATTTGAGAACTAATGAATTATTTAGCCTGAGTTTAAGCGCCCAAGGTCCTGTTTTGTGAGCACTTTTATTTGAATATGTTCACAATTTTTTAAATAAATGCTATGTACTCCACGAAATTGAGAGTCTGTCTTTGGTATCAAATTTCTATTTAGGCTATGATGTTGGCACCATAAAATTAAGGAGAACACAATAATGTTAGCTAGTTCTATCAAGCTTGCAACTAAGTATGATTATTTAGAGCCTAAATTCAAGGCTGGTTACAAATGGTTAGAAGAAAACGACGTCACTAAGTTAGCTGATGGCCGTTATGATATCTGCGAAGGTGTTTTCGCTTTAGTACAGCGCTACACCACCCTTCCGTTTGAGAAGGCTCGTTTTGAGGCCCACAATGACTTCTTCGACATTCAGTACTTAGCTGAAGGTGAGGAGTCTTTCGGTGTATGCCTGCGCGACGACTGCAAGTTAGTTGAGTCTGTTCCTGCTAGCGACTGCTACTTCTTTGAGACCCCGGCTTTCTTCACCCCGGTTAACCTCAAAGCTGGTGACTTCGTCGTAGTTCCTCCTGAGGAGGCTCATCAGCCGCGTGCTGCCTACAACGGTAAAGAGATGCCGGTTGTTAAGGTTGTTATCAAGGTTAAGGTCTAATCCTTAAATCTAAGAATCTAATAAAAAAAGTGGAGGCCCTAGGCCTCCACTTTTTTTATTTAAGCTTTTACCTAGCGCTGTAACAGCAATAGGCATTGAGAAGAGAATTTCTGATAGCTATAGAGTTCTTGTCTTGTGATCTCATGCTTAGTGAAGTCATTTTGCAGACGTTTTTCAAGATTGTCTAAAAACTCTTTATCAGTACAGCTTTGAGCAGTAGGCTCAGGAATATTTAAGCTACTAGTAGCAAGAACAGGCGATGATAAGGCAAGGACCAGCACTCCTAAAGCATATTTTTTTAACATTTTTATATAGTTATGACCTTTTCTCAAAAAAACTAGCGATATCGCAATTACTAATTATAGGCAAAATTTTAGACTTATATTCAAAATTTTATTAAAAATACTGACAAAATCTTCACAATAGCGGTGAGGTTTAGCGCACGCTATTAACTTAAGCAGTAATATATACCCAATAAACCGCATATATAAGCCAAAGCTAAAAAATTGCTAAAAAAATTTAAAAAAAGTGCTTGCAATGTCTCAAAAAAACTCTATAATGCATTTCCGTTGTCACGCAAGACAACGCCAAATAAAAACCTCCAAG
>OGWZ01003406.1_pt1 | contig 10811 bp, 8 predicted proteins | sample 1576141 | NCBI WGS metagenome assembly OGWZ01 (sample SAMEA3541512, study PRJEB24748) | human gut metagenome | biome: human gut; feature: human-associated habitat; material: faeces | place: China | collected 2012
GAACTCAAACTATTTTTCATCAAATACCTTGATATACTTGACAAATGGTAGAAAAAGACAAAGAAAAAATCCAGGTTTCCCAGCCTGGATTTTTTGCTTGAAAGAAGACTTCTTAGACTTGTATACGCGAAGCCTAAATGTGTCCAGAAAATCGTATCTTAACACATACACTATAACTAACTTCAAAAAACACCATATCCCCATATGACATTTCCTTAAATATTGTAACATGTCAGTGCAAAATGACAAGTCACCCTCTCTCTCATAAACCCTAAAATCCTAATCATAGCCCTTGTTATGCCATTTTACGCAATCGATTGCGTAATTTTGAAAGCGCAAACTTAATTATTTTCTGAAAGTCCTTACAAATTTTTTGAGACTATGAAAAAAGATAGTGATAAAGCTATCAACTATCTTTCATGAAAATATAATCTATTTTTAGTCTAAATCAAGATCTTTTAGTTTGACCGAAACGATTTTCGAGACACCTGATTCCTGCATAGTTACCCCATAAATAGAGTCTGCTGCAGACATCGTTCCCTTACGATGGGTAACTACAATAAATTGACTAGACTTGTCAAAACGATTAAGGTAGTCACCGAAGCGTTTAACATTGGCTTCATCCAAAGCCGCTTCTACTTCGTCTAGGATAACAAATGGAATGGTTTTAACACGAATGATGGCAAAGAGAAGGGCCAGAGCTGACAAGGCCTTCTCACCACCAGACATAAGGTTAAGCGATTGAATTTTCTTACCTGGTGGCTGCACAGAAATTTCTACCCCAGCCTCTAGGAGATTGTCTGAGGTCAAAATCAAGTCTGCTGAACCTCCACCAAACATCTGGGTAAAGGTCTGTTTAAAGCTTTCTCGGATAGCCTCAAAGGTTGCTTTAAAGCGTGATTTCACTTCATCATCCATGTCATTTATGGTATTCAGAAGGAGGCTCTTAGCTTCGAGCAAATCATCCTTTTGTCCGTTCAAGAAATCAAGACGTTGCTTAACCTCTTCAAACTGGGCAATAGCATCTACATTGACCGGCCCCAAAGCTTTAATCGAACGCTCAAGACCTTGCAAATTCTGGCGAGTTTGTTCGACATTGTCAAGAGGGCTGGCCTGACCTTTAGCGACTTCAAGTGTCATCTGGTAATCTTCAGCTAACTGAGTCGCAAACTTACGAAGTGATTGACTAATCTGACTTTCACGTTCTTCCAAGCGAGTCTGCTGACGAATCAAGTCCTCGTTACGATTACCAGCTTTAGCCAAACGCTCCTCCAAGTCTTCCAACTGACCTTCGTAATCTTGCACCTGAATCTTGGCACGGACAAGAGCTTGTTCCAAATCGTCCTTACGTTGGACAGCTTCTTTGTGCTGTGCTTGCAAATGCGGAAGGCGGTCAGTTTGGTCATCATTGACCTGATTGTTAAGGAGCGCTTTAAGATTATCCGATTCCTTCATTAACTCAGATAAGTCGACTTGAAGACGATTACTTTCTGTCTTAGCAAAACGCAATTCTGCTTGCAAATCACGTTCCTTCAACTGAAGTTCTGATTGCTTGTCTAAGAGAACCTGTTTTTGTTGGCCAAGAGCGTCTTTGTCCTCCTTAATAGCCTCAATACGGTCGTTAATGGCCTCACGCTTGGAAGCAATTTGTGCTAACTCTGCTTTAAGTTGTTCAGCCTTATCTTGAAGATTTGCCCCTTCAGTTCCCTGAGAATCCTGTTTGAAACTATCCACTAGGGTTTGATTTTTCTCCACCTCTGCCAAGGCTTGTTGGTGTTCTAGGTCTAGTTTTTGCTCCTGAAGACGAGCATTTTCACCATCTACCTTAAGGTCTTCTAGCTCTTTCTGTAGAGTCTTACGTTTGGTCTTAAGGGATTCAACTTTAGCCTCACTATCACTTAATTGAGCCTTAATCTGGTTAATTTCAGCAGTCAATGCATCCAGTTCAGGCTTGATAAAGAGACTATTATTTTGCTTATTAGCACCACCTGCAAAGGCACCACCGGGACGAATCTCAGACCCGTCAAGAGTAACCATACGTACTTGGAAACGAACAGCTCGAGCCGCCTTGTTGGCATTATCAATGGTATCAAAGATTGCTGTCACCCCTAGGAGGTTTTGGAAAATATTAGATAAGCGGTCCTCATAGGTAACCAAATCGGAAGCCATACCAATAAAGCCTGGTGCATTGGCAAGACTTTGAGCAAATTGTCCGTTAAGTTGACGTGGTTTAATAGTGGTCAACGGCAAGAAGGTCGCACGCCCCTGACGATTGCGCTTCAAGTAGTCAATCGAACGCTTAGCAGCCGCTTCGTCCTCCACAATAATATTTTGCCCACTAGCTCCCATAGCAATTTCAAGAGCCGTCTGATAACGCGTATCAAAAGTCAAGTGTTCACTAACTGCACCAATAATTCCTTGAATGGATTGGGCGTTTTGAAGGACAGCCTTAACCCCTGCATAGAAATTAGAATGATTTTTTTGAATAGACTCTAAACTTTGACGACGGGCATCTTTACTCTTAAGGTGATCCATGAGGTCAAACATCTGCTTTTGAGCCTCTTGATAGTCCTTATCAATAGCTTGATAAGCCTGAGCCTTTTCTTTGTAGTTAGCTAGGAGGCTTTGAAGACTCTCTTTGGCTGCTTGATAAGCTTTTTGGGCTTCGCTAGCTATTTCCTGAGCGGAGAGCAAGTCTGCCTGAGCTTGTTTATATTCTTCAGCTTGAGCTTCCAATGCTTGGGTCTGACTATCCATGTCGTGGGTAACCTGAGTCAAACTGTTGGAAACCTTGGCTTCCTCCTGCATCAGACCAACATAGTCCTCACGTAAACGTTCAATAAGCGTATCCGGGTCATCAGAAAATTGCTCCAGTTCTTTTTGAATAGCAATCAGCTCCTTGGCAAGGCTATCCAACTCAGCATTCAATTCAACTTGGCCTTGATTAACCTTATCGAGTGCTGCCTGAGCTTCTTCTTTCAAATGCTCTAACTCACTGAGACGAGCTTCTGTTTCCTCTTTTTTCTCTGAACGCTGCTGACTCTCCATGGTATAAAGATCAATTTGACGCTCAAAGTCACTAATAAGACGTGTGACATCCACCAAGGTTTGTTGGTCAGAAGAAATTTGTTCTGAAATTTGATGTCGTTTCTGTTTGAGCTCCTGGTTCTCAGTCTCTAGGCGATGGCGTTCCTCATAATAGCTGGTTAATTTTTCCTTTACCGCTGCCAAATCCTCTTGGGTCTGGCTCAAGTCGGATTTACCAACTTCAATATCGTGGACCAAAAGATTAAGCTGAGTCTGTCTACGTTCCTCATCTAATTCCAAGTAACGTTTAGCAGTCGCTGCTTGCTTTTCAAGCGGTTTAACCTGACCGTCCAGCTCGTAGATGATATCTTCCAAACGATCAAGGTTATCTTGGGTTTGATTAAGCTTACTTTCCGTTTCTTTCTTACGTGTCTTATATTTAAGAACCCCTGCGGCTTCTTCGAAAATAGCGCGACGCTCTTCAGGTTTGGCATTAAAAATAGCCTCAACACGACCTTGGGAAATAATGGAAAAAGAATCACGCCCTAAACCTGTGTCCATGAAGAGGTCATGAATATCACGCAGACGAACCTTGCGACCATCAATCAAGTAATCATTGTCACCGTTTCGATAAATGTGACGCTCCACACGAATGGTTTCACCAGCACCCGCGATAAAGCCATCACTGTTATCAAGAGTGACCGCCACTTCCGCATAGTTGAGAGCCTTACGAACCTCTGTCCCCGCAAAAATAACGTCAGGCATCTTGCCCCCACGCAAGCTCTTGGCAGATGATTCACCAAGTGCCCAGCGTAGACTTTCTGTAATATTTGATTTTCCCGATCCATTTGGACCTACAACGGCTGTTACTCCCTTGTCAAAGACGACTTGTGTCTTATCCGCAAAGGATTTAAAGCCCTGCATTTCAATTGATTTCAAATACATGCTTAATTTCCTAGTTGTTCAAGGGCAGCCTTAGCCGCTGCCTGTTCAGCTAATTTCTTAGATTTTCCAAGACCTGTGCTGAGTTCCTTACCATCAACAGCTACCTGCATAGTAAATTCTTTAGCATGAGCTGGTCCAGACTCGTCGATAACGGTATAAGTAATATCAACCGTACCATTGACCTGAAGACGCTCTTGCAAGGCTGTCTTATAGTCTGTTACGCGGTCAAAGTTCCCCTTTTCAACCTGAGGAATCATGACCTGATTCAAGAATTTCTCAACAGCAGGCAACCCTTGATCCAGATAAAGGGCACCGAGGAAGGCCTCCCAGAGGTCACCAAGGATAGTGGCACGTTCACGTCCACCAGATTTTTCTTCCCCTTTACCAAGACGGATATACTGCTCGAAACCGCAAGCCTTTGTAAAACCTGCTAAGCTCTCTTCACGAACGATAGTACTACGCATCTTAGACATTTCCCCCTCTGGCTTATTAGGGTAGCGTTTGTATAGATAAACAGAAATGACTAATTGCAGAGCCGCGTCTCCTAAAAATTCCAAACGTTCATTATGTGAAATGTTTAGGAGGCGGTGCTCATTGGCATATGAGGTATGGGTAAATGCTGTTTCTAAGAGCTCTTTTTGGCTAAAAACAATACCAAAATCCTGCTCAAGTTTTTGTTCAAGTTGATTCATAAAACTTCCTTTCTTTTTAAGCACACTAACTCTAATTATATCAAAAAAAGCAAATTTTCATGATAGAAAACTGCTTTTAGAGCCTATATCCGCTGATTTTTGTGAGATTTAACCTATTCGACTAAAAAAGCTGAGCAAGCTGCTCAACTTCATTTTCTTAATAATCTGGACGAACAACACCTGTAACTGTCTCACGTGTTGCTTCGACATCTTCTTCAAGGACAACCTTGATGATACGTTTGGCTTCTTCTGAAGTACATGCAACCAATGGCAAACGAAGTGGTCCAACTTCGAAACCAAGATGATTGAGAACAGCCTTGACAGGTGCAGGACTTGGTACTGAGAAGAGAGCGTTAACTTTAGGAATGAATTTACGTTGGATAGTTGCAGCCGTCTTGAGGTCACTATTTTCAATAGCTTCAAGCATAGCGTGCATCTCATCACCATTTGTATGAGAAGCTACTGAGATGACACCGTTAGCACCAAGGTTCATAGCGTGGAAGGCATCCCCATCTTCACCAGTATAAACCAAGAAATCTTCAGGTTTGTGCTCAATAAGGTAGGCCATATTTGCAAGGCTGGTACATTCTTTAACACCGATGATATTTGGATGTTCCGCCAAACGAAGCATGGTATCAGGAGCCATTTCAACAACCACACGACCAGGGATGTTGTAGATGATAATTGGCAAATCAGAAGCATCCGCAATGGCTTTGAAGTGTTGGTACATACCTTCTTGTGATGGCTTGTTGTAGTAAGGCACGATAGCAAGACCAGCTGCGAAACCACCAAATTTGGCAACTTCCTTAGCAAACTCGATAGAGTCGCGTGTATCGTTAGTACCGACACCTGCAATCAATGGCACACGTCCATTAACAATTTTCTGAACAGCCGCAAAGAGTTCCAACTCCTCATCGTGAGTAAGCGTTGGACTTTCAGCCGTTGTTCCCGCCAAAAGAAGAGCTTCTGTATGGTGAGCCAAAAGATGCTCAATCAATTCTGGAAGGGCATCATAATTGATTGATCCATCTTCGTGGAAAGGTGTAATAAGGGCTGTGATCAGTTTGACATCTCTTAATTGATCAATTGACATAATATTCTCCTTCAACCGTTTTCTAATCCTTTCCATTTTACCATAATTTTGACCAGACAGACAGATAAGTTGACAATTTTCTGAAAACGTGAGAACTGACTATTTCCATTTGATGGCTAATAAACAAAAAAACAGAGAGAAGTCTCTCTGCTTTATAGGATTCAGCTTAATTTTAGTATTTGAATACAACACCAAATCCTTACTGATTCCTGTTTCGCTCCCTATTTCAATTCAAATTTCAATTCTGAGGTTGGGCGAACCAAACCACGTTCGTGGAGTGTTTCTGCGATTTGGACTGAGTTCCAAGCGGCACCTTTAAGGAGGTTATCTGAAACAACCCACATGTGGATACCCTTTTCAGCATCCAAGTCTTTACGGATACGTCCGACGAATGTATCACGTGAACCTACAGCATTAACGGCTTGTGGGTAGACTTGGTTAGCAACGTCGTCTTCAAGGACTGCACCTGGGAATTCTGCAATAGCAGCTTTCACTTCGTCAATTGGTGCCACTTCTTTTGTTTCAATGTAGACTGATTCTGAGTGAGCTGACAAGACTGGAATACGCACACATGTTGCTGATACGGCAATGCTATCGTCTTCCATGATTTTCTTAGTTTCGTTTGTCATCTTCATTTCTTCGTAAGTGTAGTCATTTTCAGTGAAGACGTCGATTTGAGCCAAGGCATTGAAGGCGATTGGGTAGTGTTTCTTATCACCACCACATGGCAAGATTTCAGCTTTAACATCACGTGGGTTAACACCGTCATTCAAAACTTCTTTCAACTCACGTTGTGTTTCAAGGATTGCTCCCATACCAGCACCTGATACGGCTTGGTAAGTTGACACGATGATACGGTCCAAGCCCCATTTTTGACGAACTGGCTCAAGGGCAACCATCATTTGAATCGTTGAACAGTTAGGGCAAGCGATAATACCGTTGTGAGCATCAAGCGCATGTGCATTGACCTCAGGTACAACCAATGGTACATCTGGGTTTTGACGGAAGTAAGATGTATTATCAACGACTACTGCACCAGCTTTAACAGCGTATGGTGCGTATTTAGCAGAGGTAGATCCACCAGCTGAGAAAAGTGCAATATCTACACCTTCAAATGCGTCTTCAGTCGTTTCTTCAATGGTTACGTCTTGGCCCTTAAATTGCAAGACTTTGCCTGCAGAACGAGCAGACGCAAGGTAGCGAATGTTATCGATTGGAAGTGTTGATTCTTCCAACATTTTGATCATTTGAGCACCAACGGCACCTGTAGCACCGACAACAGCAACTGTGTATCCCATAGTAAAACCTCTTTCGGAATTTTCTATCAATTTAGTTTAGTGAATCTATTATACTACGTTTAAGCCCAGTTGAAAAGGGTTAAAAGGCCAAGAATAAAGAAAATCCCCTACCAAATGGTAAGGGATAGGAGGCATCTTTCGATGAGAGTAGCAGGTTCACACAACTACTCAAGGTCCGCTCCTGCGTTACAATTTAATGTAGACCTCCTCAGCGCAAAAGGCTCTAAAGAGCCAATCGACTCATCGCATGTTTCTATTCTAGCATAATGAACGCAAGAGTCAAGCTCTTGATTTCTATAAATACTTACTTCCCTCACGAATGCTAAGAGATGCCATTTGACTAGCATGTTGATCAATAAAAGCCCGAACCCAATCAGGATTTACCTTTGAGTAATTGCGCAAACTCCAACCGATAGCCTTATTAATGAAAAACTCTGTCTGCCCAAAGTTGTTACAGATAACCTCTGCTAGGAGAGCAGTATCTGTCAAATCTTTACGCATAAGCTGGTGGTCAATGGCAATACGTCTCAACCAAAAATCCTCATCAAGACTCCATTGGCGCATGATACTCTTGGTTTCTGGATAGTGAAAAGTAACCTCTCCGATGATAAGGTCCAATTGATCTATACTGTCCCACCATGATTTGGTTTGAGCCAATTCCTTTAGCTTTGGAAAATCTTCAGGTCTAAGCTCCCTCTTCTTTTTATCCAGATAATCCATAGCAATATATTGAAACTCACGGTAAGGTTGCTGCCAACACTCTTCCACAAAAGTCCAATCAATTGGCTCCTTTATGAAAGGCTTAAAAAACTCTCTTTCAATCTTTTTGAGAATTGGTTTTTGCACGCCAAGAAAGCTGAATTTATTTTTCATATAAGCTTCCATAGCTGGGACTTTCGCTGTATTAACCTCTTCTTTTAACAGTTCTAAAAGAATTTTTGTATCCATATGATTACTCCTTTTACATCAAAGGTCCAATCAGAGAAAAGAGATAGCCACCCAGACGATGTGCTATAGGAATTTTTGACAAACTTTCCAATGTCACTTCTTCTGAGAGAGACTGGGTTTTCTCAAAATCTTGTTCTATGTTAAGCACTTCCAGATTTTTATAGAGATAGACCCCATCTTCAAAATTTTGATAGAGACTCCGGTAATCAGTGTTAATGGTACCTACCACAGCTTGTTTGGCGTCAGAAACATAAACTTTAGCATGGACAAAGCCTGGGGTATAACGGAAAATACGGACGCCAGCATCCAAGAGGACTTTAAAATAGGTCGTCGCAATATCAAAGGCATACTGTTTATCTGGAATCCCTGGCATAATGATACGAACATCTACACCTCGTCTGGCCGCAAAGGTCATGGCCCGAACCAATTCGTCATCCAAAATCAAATAAGGCGTCATGATATAGACATAATTAGTTGATGTATTTAGAAGATGTAAATAAACATTTTCGGCAACCTTGTGGTAGGTCAGCGGTGAATTGCCATAAGGGAGTACAAAGCCCGAACTCTTCCTTTTTTGAGGTTTTTCTTGTAAATAGTGCTCCATATCCGTTTTATCTTCTATTCCAGTCACTGTCCACATGGTCAAAAAGAGAGCTTTTAGCGTTTGAACTGCTGAACCATCTAATCGAAGGGCCGTGTCCTTCCAATGACCAAAGCGTTCTCGTTTATTGACATACTCATCAGCGATATTAACGCCACCAGTATAAGCAACTTGACCATCAATCACTGTAATCTTTCGATGGTCTCGGTAATTGTAATAGGTTGATAGAATAGGCTTGACTGGTGAGAAGGCCTGAGCTTTAATGCCAACCTTGTGTAGTCGCTCAATATAATCGTAGGACAAGGTAGTCATCTCATTCATCCCATCAAACATGACACGGACATCAAGACCTGCCTTGGCCTTCTCCTCTAAAATGGCTAAAATCTCGCCCCACATGATTCCTTCGTCAATAATGAAATATTCCATGAAGATATAACGCTCCGCCTTTTTCAAATCCTCCAACAAGGCTGGTAGCATGTCATCTCCAAGTGGAAAATAGGTAACCTCTGTGTCTCTGTAGATAGGAAACTGTGCTGGACTATGCTCCAAAAAATAAGCTAATTTCTGTAATTGGCGATCACTTTGGGATAAATAATCAGCAACTCCTGGATCAGTGCTTAGATAGTCGGAAGCCTGCACTGTAGCATCCTCAAGCCGTTTCTTCAAGCGTCTCACACCCAAATCTGCTAGCGAAAAGTAAAGCAGGGTGGTTCCAAAAATTGGAAAGAGGGCAATGATAATCACCCAGGACAGTTTGGAACGAGAATCCATGGAACGATTGAGCAAGTAAAAGAAGGTAAAGACACTCAACAAGTGTTCCCATAAGATAATGGATGGGAAATGCTCTTGTAGGCTGAGATATGAAAAGACAATAAAGGCCAATTCCAGTAAGAAGAACAGGAGAATAGGAACCTTTCGGTTAAGTAGAATTTGGGCCCATCTAGAGGGCTTTTGGGGTAACAGTCTAGCACTGATGACTTGAGGCATATAAGCTCCTTTCATGTATGGGAGACCATCACAACTGTCCGGTCTCTTTCAGTAATTTTATTAGTATCGTTTTAGCCTATGCAAAAGGCAGGGATAATTAGCTATTGCGATTAGGATTGGCGGTGTTTCTACTGTATTTTCCTGACAGGTCCTTCTATGGTCTTTTGCATCCAGACGATATCGTGCCATTGATCAAATTTATAGCCAATCTTTGGGAAATGAGCCACTTGGACATAGCCCCGTTTTTCATGCATGGCAATGCTGGCTTCGTTAGGAACTGCAATGCAGGCTAGGAAACGCAAGAAGCCACGCTTCTCAAGTTCCTTCTCTAGGGCATCATAGAGCTGGCTTCCCAAACCTCGACCACGTGCATCTTCATGAAGATAGATAGACAGCTCTGTCGTCCAATCATAGGCTGTACGAGCATAATAGGTTGAGGCATAAGCATAGCCTAGCACCTGGCCATTCTCTTCTGCTACTAAATAGGGGTATTTTTCAAGCGTCTTGCAAATGCGTTTTTCAAACTCTTGAACACTGGGAACCTCATATTCAAAGGTAAAAGCTGTCTTCTCGACATAGGGTGTATAGATGGCCTGGATAGCTTGTGCATCTGACAAGCTGGCTGGACGAATGGTTAACATCATTTTCTCCTTCGACTTCATTATCTTTATTTTAAACTATAAAAAAAGAGGGCTCAACCCTCTTATAACAAGTCTTGTCACTACATCAATGGCGCAACTAATCTGGTCAATAAGCCCAAGCACTTCTGGTGAAATGGTCGATTTTTAACATCAGTCATGCTGACTCGATGACACTTGGCCATTGTCGCTTGGAAATCTTCCTCAATACCAACCACTGATGACGTCCTGTAAAGATAGGTCGCACACTCAAAGTGGTGATAAAGACTGCGGTAATCCAAATTAATCGTTCCGACAACAGCCCTACTATTGTCACTCACAAATACCTTTGCATGAACAAATCCAGGAGTGTACTCATAGATTTTTACGCCGGATGCCAAAAGTGTTGGGTAGTAAGTCTTAGCGAGGTAGTAAGCTGACTTTTTATCAGGAATACCAGGCATGATGATACTGACGTCTACCCCACGCTCGGCCGCAAATTTCAAAGCATGCAGTAACTCACCATCTAAAATAAGATAAGGTGTCATGATATGAACAAAATCACGCGCATGGTTTAGGATATCAATATAAACATTCTCACCT
>OGWZ01003408.1_pt1 | contig 10809 bp, 3 predicted proteins | sample 1576141 | NCBI WGS metagenome assembly OGWZ01 (sample SAMEA3541512, study PRJEB24748) | human gut metagenome | biome: human gut; feature: human-associated habitat; material: faeces | place: China | collected 2012
CTACACTTAATACTACTGATAATGCTTTCTTCATTTCAACCTTTTCTCCTTACATTTTTAACTAACCCTAACTTTATTTTTCAATAAAATTAGCTTTGTAAATATTTTATTTTAAAACCTATATTTGTATATAGTAATTTATTTAACTTTCCTACATTTTAACTTTCTTAATTTTTGAATAAGCTCCATAAACATTAGTTTCTTCATCTAACTTATAAGCTCGAATTTTAAAACTATATTTATTTCCCTTCTTTAAGCTAATAACAGCTTTTACTGTTTTTGCTTTCTTAACTGTCTTTACGGCTTTGAATTTACCGGAATTAGTTTTCATATATACTACATAACCTGCTACATATGAAATCTTCTTCCATTTAAGTGTAACCTTCTTGCCCTTCTTCTTTGCCGACTTAATTTTTACTTTTGCAGGCTTAGTTACTACAGGTTTTGATACATTTACAGTACATGTTGCAACTACCTTACCATCTGCTGAACCTGCGGATATATAAGTTGTTCCGGCTACATCAGCTGTAACATTTCCTGACTGGTCAACTGTGGCAATTGATTCATTAGCTGAAATCCACTTAATGTTTTTATTACTTGCATTTGAAGGATTTACTGTTGCATCTAACTTAAAAGTTCCACCCGGATTAAGATTTATTTCATTACTATTAAGTGTAATGTTTGTAACAGGAATTTCCACTTCGATGAAAAATTCTGTTTTTAATCCATTATGAGTTGTTGCTGTTATAATTGTACTTCCACTATTCTTTGATGTTACAACACCATTTGAATCTACTGTGGCTACTGAATTATTACTGCTTGTCCACTGAACATTCTTATTTGTTGTATCACTTGGAGTAATTTTAACCTGTAATTGACGAGTCTGGTTTAGCCCCATAGTTACTGTTTTATCTCCAACTCTTTCAATACCTCTTGCATCGATTCCATCGACACGAACAGTACATTTAGCTTCAAAACCACCTTCTTCAGTTGTGATAACTATATCTGCATTTCCTTCGGAAACACCTGTTACAACACCATTTGCATCTACTGTGGCTACTTTTTCATTTAAACTCTTAAAAGTAACATTAGTATTTGTTGTATTGCCTGGAAGTACAGAATATCTAATCTTTCCACTTCCACCTACAAACAAACCCATATGCTGATAGTCATTTGCCACTTCAATACCTGTTACAGGTTCAGGAATTATTACTGCTTCTGATTCTTCACTAACTGAATTGCTGTAAAGATTTGCATCAGCCTCATTTTCATCCAAAATTGCTTTTACAGTATAAACGTATTTACCTGAAGTTAAATCTTTATCTTCAAAAGCTGTATCTGTTCCTTCATATATATCATTAACAATACCTGTACTTTTGTTATATCTTGACAAAACATATGAAGAGGCATGAGCTACTTTTGTCCAGTTAACATTGATGTTTTTGTCATTTCTAACTGCTGTAACTTTAGACTTATCAAGCTCTTTTGAAACATAAACAACACATGTTTTCTTAACATTTGGATTATCCTTTGAAGCAATTGTAATATCTGCTCTTCCTACAGATTTTCCTACTACAACACCATTCTTTACTTCTGCCACTGCTTCATTTGATGAGCTCCAAACAACGTCTGTCTGGCTTGTGTTAGAAGGTGCAATGTTGTAATCAAGCTCAACTTTGTTGTCTTCTTCCTTATCTAAATTAAGCTTTTTGCTGGTGTAATTTAAATTAATACTTTCTACAGGAACATTAGTCTGGTCATATACCTGTATCTCATAAATTTCAAAACAGTATGCGCCAAAAGTAATACCCTGTAATCTTAAATGTGATGTTGTTACTGCTTCTTTTAATCGAATATTTCTATATTCTGATGCTATACCACTGGTTACTTCGTACATGTCTGTCCATGTTTCACCGTCATCTGAAGTCTGTAATTTGTAACCTTTCATATAGCCACCGCCCCATTTAACTTTTACTGTATCAAAAGTCTGTGGGCTGTTCCAACTTAAAGTTATGTTTTCATCAGCTTTTTCTTCATCAGTTACTTTTGGATCCTGAATGTACTCTGTTCTCCACATAGTGCCTTCATCGCCGTCAATTACTTTTTCTGCACTGTTTTCACCATCATCACTTGATGCTACTGCTGTGGCATTTTCTGCAAGATTAGGCGCTTCTTTTTCTTCAACGCTTCCTACTGTAAAAATCTGCCATTCGTACATACAATAACCGTATATTTCCATTGTTCTTTCTTCCAATTCGATTTTTACATATCTTGCATTAGTTGGTGCAAAATCATATTTAAATCTTCCTTTTTCTCCTGCTTCTTCTGATGCAACTTCCATCCAATCTGTTTTGTTTTCAGAAACATAAATTTTATATTTCTTTGCTGCTGCATTTTCCCAATATAGTACAATCTTATCAATTTCATAACTTCTTCCTAAATCTATACTCCAGGTTTGAGGGTCTTCATAAGGATTGTCTTTATTCGAACTTACACATGCTGTCTGGTATCCTCTTTCAAGATTTCCATCTGTTAAAAAGTCTGGTTTATTATACTCATTGGTATTGAAAGAATTAGAAACATTAACCGTTCTGTTATAAGCTACATTTCTACCTAATGGTTGACCTTCGTAAGCAAACGCAGGAGTATATAATGTGGCAACCATTGTGGCAACACTTAATAAACACGCTACTAATTTTTTCATTTTTCCTCCTTTTCCAGACACTATAATTTATTAAAGGCTGTCTCTTTGCAGAACATAAGAGTTACCTCCTATGCCCACCCTCAAAAAGACAGCCTTTATACCTGCTTATTTTTTGATGCAATAAATTACTATATTAAGCTATTTTATTACCTTCTGATTATTTAATCTTAAGTTTTTTCTTAAATACCTTAACAGCTTTTTTGTTACCTTTAAGTTTAGTCTTCTTAGACTTAATATTGCTCTTAACCTTCTTGCTGAATGCGTTCTTCTTTACAGTCTTAAGCTTCTTGCCCTTAAATGTAATCTTGTTAATCTTATTATCATTAGCAAATGCCTTAGCGTTAATCTTCTTAACTGACTTACCAATTACTACTGATTTAAGTTTTGTACATTTCTTGAAAGCTGTTTTTCCAATTGTAGTTACTTTGCTACCAATTGTAAGCTTCTTAAGTGCCTTACATCCCGCAAAAGCATTATTTCCAATTGTTGTTACATTCTTGAAATTAATCTTGTTTAACTTCTTACAATTACTAAATGCAGCCTTACCAATAACCTTAACATTGGCACCAAATGTAACTTTCTTAAGCTTCTTCATTGCCTTAAATGCATTGTCACCTACTTCTGTTACATTTAATCCATATCCCTTAAAGATAGCTGTGTTTGGAACTGTAACCTTAGTTAATTTGCTCTTCTTAGCTGCTACTACACCGATAAGTTTTGTTCTACCTGATGTAATTGAATCAATTGCAGTTACTCTATAAATAAAGTCACCTACTGTGTATTCCATTCCAACATATACACCATACTGTGTACGAACCTGCTCATCTAATAATGTCTGGTCACCCTTTGGTGTTTCAGGATAACTAGTTTTTGAAGCTGCCTGAATCTTATTCCATTCATCTGTGCAATTCTTGATTTTTTCGTCAAAATACTTATCGTCAGTATCATCTGAACCTAAAGTCTTTGAATTATCAACTGTAGGCTGTTCTTTTACGATAGTCTTATCAGCTATTGCATCATCACTTGGCTGTTTAACATTTTCATCCTTATTAGCCACAATTAAACCAGTACTTGGATCTGTTGGATATGCATCCTTTCCATCTCCTCCGTCCTTTGAATAGTCATAGCTATCAGGTAATGATACTGATGTTTTGTTACGGTAGTATAATAATCTCTGGATAGCATAACCACCCTTTTTACCTGATACTGTCTGTGAAGTTTCACCTGTTGTAATACCACAACCTGTACCATTAATAATTCTGTTAATACCTACCTTTGGTCCGCTACCGTTGGCGATTTCTACAATACATGCATTTTCAATTAATACATCATCTGCATTAGGAACTTCAATGGCATTATCTAAGAAAATTTCTGCTCCGTTAGTGTTAATGAATACATCGTAAACACCAAGACCTATTGCGTAGTGGTGTTTAACATCATTTGCTACTTTGTATGCTGAATATCCCTTAACTGTATTATTATGTGACATCCATTCTTTCTGATCCTGTGGATCATAACATTTTTCATTCTGTAAGAAGAATGTCTTACCATATTCACCTCTCCAGATAACATCGTATTTCTGGAAATGTTCAATAAATAAACCATAAGCTGTTACGTTATCGCCATTTACAACAAGACCGTGATCTGCTGTATTTTCATACCAACCTGTGTTATCACCGTGGTCTGCTCTCCAAATCCATGTTTCATCAATAATAGTATTGTTACTGTTAACAACTATACATGAACCTGTTGTTCCAAGGTCGCCTGTTCCACCTACCCTACAGATAACATCCTGTAATACACAAGGGTTGTTTGAATGGTCAACATTTGCTCCTTCATATCCTACTTCTAATAATGTGTTTGTATGTTTTCCGGCATCTAAAATTACGCCTGCGATTTCAACACCACCGATATCGTAATTTTCTTCTACCTTTGTATAATCACTATTCCACTTCTTACCAGCTACTCTGATAAATGTATCAGTATTCTTATCAGATGAAGTAAATGTAGCCATACCAAGACCAAGAACTATTGTATTTTCATGTGTTACTTCAATAGCTTTGTCTAATTTGTAAATACCAGGCTGAAGAAGAAGGTTATAACCTTTTCCTAAAGCTGCATTAATTGTGTCTGCTGTATCTACATCAGGGTTAGCAATATAGAAACTGTCTAATCCTAACGATTTGCCTTTACCCATATCATTTTCTGACCATGAAACGCCTGTCGTATCTTTTCTTACTGCAGGTACAAATACCTTGTAGCTATCTGTATCTTCATCGAAGTATAAGAATGGTTTTTCTCTTGTTGCATCTGTCTTGTCTAATACTGTTGTACATCCATTAGTTGCCCAGTTTGAAATACCATTATTCTGTAATAAGCTTCCACCTGCGTTAAAGTAGTTACCACTGTTATCCTTTAATGTTGTTCCATCAACATTCTTACATCCCTGAACAACCTGGTTCCAGTTAATACCATATATAGAGCCATTTTCTGTCTGCTTTGTTGTAAATTCACAGTTTCTGTAGTAATACTGCTGCTGACACCATGAACCTACTGAATCATGGAACTTTGTATCAGAAATATATCCGCCGCTGGCCCAAGCATTGTCTCCCCATGTCCACTGAAGTAATGTCTGTCTTTCTACATTAAGTCTTCTTGCAGGAGCTGCCTGTGATACTGCCCACTTAAATGAATCTTCCCAATAGTTAGGATTTTCTGTTGTCTGTGCAATAGTAAAGTTTTCAACGTCAACCCAGAAGTTACATGTTACGTTACCATTAGCTAAAGCTGCTGGTGTTTTAATATTCTTTAATCTTACATCGTAAGGTGTTTTTCCTAAACCAATAACCTGTGTGTAGTAACCTACATCATACGCATCTGCTACTGTTTCTGTATAATCACCAGGTTTAAAAGCGAATGCGTAACGGTTCTTACCAAACTGATCATAATGCTGATATCCAAAGATTTCATTTACCTTATCAGAAATTGCATCCTTGTCATCTGTATCGTTAAATACGTATACATTCTTACCAAACTTAGAAATTTCCAATGAATATGGTTCTGATTCTTCTCCATTAACATTACCGTTAACTGCCTGAACTTTATAATAGTTCTTGTATTTTGATGTTGTGTTTGGATTTGTATCTGTATAACTTGTTTTTGCTCCGTCTATTGAATCAATTAATTTGTATTCTGCATAACGGCCTTCTGCCCTGTAAATATTATATGACTTAGCATTTGCTGCCTTATTCCATATAATAGTCTGAGCGCCTGTCTTGTCATTTCTCGTAACATCTGTTATTTCAGCTTTAGCCGGTTTAGTCTGAGATAATGTTGTTGTAAATGCAATTTCACTATCTGCATATGCACTGTATGAACCTGCTTCCTTAGTATTAGTAATTGTTCTAATCTTAAAGAAGTATTGCTTTTCTGATAAAAGATTATTTACAGTCATCTTATTCTTTATTGTTAAACCTGCTGATCTGTAATTTCCATTTTCTGAAGTTGAATACATAACTTCAAATGCTGAATAAATATGTTCCTTTGGTGTTGTCCATGAAACCTGAACGCTATCACCTGAAACATCAGATAATGTTACTTTTCTTACTTTCTTTGGTTCATCACCTGTATACATAATGAACTTTTCTTCATTGCCAACCTTGTCTCCTAAGTGATACTTTGAACTTACCGCAAGCTTTGTATGTTCTGTTCCTTCATCGTCTTTGTACTTTCCTAATGTGAATATTTTTTCATCTGCACTGCTACCAAAAGAAACTGTTCCATCATCATTGTGCTGGATTCTTACTGATTCCCATCCTGTTGGTGCGTAATCATTTGCTACTGTTCTAGCGTCCTGATAAATAACATCATCAGCATTTGCTGCCCAAACAGTATTTCTTGACTTAGTAGCGAAGTTAACTACTTCGTTAGCCTTGTCATCAATTCCATTATTTTTGTATGTTCCATAATATGTAGTGAATTTTCCATCGTCACTTACATTGTTGATAGATGTAAATTTCTTATCTACCAAGATTGGATCATTCTTTACACCACTAACAGTAATTATGTTTCCGTTTGCTACATTAACAAAGAAAACTTCTGCGTGGATTGTTGTCTCTTCGGCACCGTCAATTGCATCTGTGCTTGTTGCTGCTGATGCTGCCATTACAGTCATGTTAAATGTCTGTGATGTAAATAACATTGCAACTGCCAAAACAATTGACAATAAAGATTTGTACATCTTTTTCATCTTCATTTTTCTTCCTCCTAAATAAATTCAAACAATAAAAACACTCTTCTCTTTTTTGTGTAAAGTTGATATTAAAACGTTTTTATTTTTCTTATATTTTAGCACTTATTGATATATTTTTTCAAATTCGAAAATGTTTTTAAGCACTCTACACAAATAGTCTCTTTGTTTTTTTGCACTTTGCATATATATTTTATTGTTTTTTTATTGTTTTTCTTGTTTTTTATTAATTGGCATTTTTTGTCGTAAAAACGTTTTTATTATTTTTTGTTTAAAAATGTCTTTTCTTTTTACTAATAATCCTGTTTTATTTTACTAATAATGGTATTTTCTTTCACTAAACTCTCTCTTTTTCGCCAATTTTAAGCAAAAAAGAACAGCCAGATTTAATTCAAAAATCAATCTGACTGTTCCTTTTTTATAAATTTAATCTAATGATAATATTCCATTTTTGGCAATTACTTCTTAAATTTAACTTTTCGTTTAGACCACTTACCATAATAAACTTCTCCATTTACTACTTTGTAAGCCCTAACCCTGATAAAGTACTTCTTGTTAGCCTTTAATTTCTTAATTGTAAATTTGGCTTTCTTATAGTTCTTTACCTTTGCTTTTTTAAATTTCTTTGATGTTGATATCATTACCTGATATCCTTTTACACCCTTTGCTGTTTTTAATGTAACTTTTAATTTCTTAGCACTTATCTTCTTAGTTGCCTTTTTAATTTTAACCTTTGGTACCTTTACGGTTGGTGCTGTTTTTGTAGTTACTGTTGTGGAAACTGTAGGTGTTTCCTTTGATGTTTCAGGTTTAGTTGTCGTTCCTGTTTCTGACGGAGCAATTGTTGTAGGTGTCTGTGTTGTTGGCACTACTGTTGTAGCCTTTTCTGTTGGTGCTGCTGTTGTTGGTGTCTGTGTTGGTGGCACTACTGTCGTAGCTTTTTCTGTTGGTGCTACTGTTGTTGGTGCCTGTGTTGTTGTTTTTTCTGTTGGTGCTACTGTTGTAACCGGTGTCACTGTTGTTGGCTTTGAACCTGTGCCATCCTTAAATGTATATGTTATCTGTGTAGCAGCTGACATTTTTCCGTTTTTAACAGATCTTACTGATACTGTATAGTCGCCATTTCCATTTGCAAAAACATCTGCTGTCAAATTAATTGAACTATTTACCGAGCTTCCTGCAAATACTCCATCCACATATACATTATAGTTTTCAATATCATTTGATGGTGCCTGCCATGCAAAATAATATGGAAGATCTTTGTTTCCTGCATATGTTAATCCAATTGGTGCAGGTATTGTATCATCTTCATCTATCTTTGTAGTGGGAGCAACTGTTGTTGGTGCTGCCGTTGTAGCTTTTTCTGTTGGTGCTACTGTTGTTGGTGCCTGTGTTGTTGGCACTGCTGTTGTAGCTTTTTCTGTTGGTGCTGCTGTTGTTGGTGCCTGTGTTGTAGTTGGTAATGCTGTTGTAGCTTTTACAGGTTCCTCATACAAGTAAACATCATATGTTGAATTGTCCGCTAATGTTACTTTAAATAAATTCTGTCCTTCTTTTACAGAATCAACAGGGAATCCTACTCCGGCTCCTTCTATCTTTGCTTCTTCTGCTGTTGTTGAAGAAACTGCCACTGGAAATGTTATATAAATAACTGATGCTCCATCTGCATTTTTTTGAATATTAACAATATTAACTTTGTCTGATTCACAATATGCTTTATATTTATTTACAAGCTTTCCTCCTTCTGCTCCATCTTCAAGATATTTAACACCTGACCAATCAACATCTATTACTTTATGTGTTGTTGGAGTTTCTGTTACTTTTTCTGTCGTAGTCGCTGCATCTGTTGGCTTTTCTGTTGTAGCACTATCTGCTTCCTGAACAGATGATATACTAATGTTATCAATAACTGTTCCTGCAGGCATACCACTCATTTCCATTACTGCAGTATTCTTTGAATCTGCTGTAATCTGAAGAGTTTTAGTATTGATTCCGGCATTTACATTGTATTGTACTGTTCCTAAATCTACGCTGTCATTTTCACCTTCATTCTTCCAATGCATATTTCCAGCATTAGTTGAATTAAACTTTAATGTTACATTATATTTTTTACCTTGCACTAAATTCATCGGATACTTAAGTTGTGTTCCCCATGTACCCGCATTTCCACTTGTACTATTCAATTTAATACTTAAATCAGACAATTTGCTTCCTTTATAACTCATTGCTCCATTGTCCCAGCTTCCTGCATATAATGTACAATCTCCCACTGTTGTTACAGCCTTATCAGGAACTGATTTGTAACCATCTGTATCCGGCTGACTACTTCCACCATCAGGATTTAACTCTCCACTTCCTGAATATGCCCTAACATAATCTACTTCCATTGTTGCTGACTGAAATGAATCATTTGGTGCTATGTTTCCCGTATAACCTGTTGCATTACTTCCCAATGCCAGATTTAATAAAAAATAATGATTTTTTCTAAATGCATAAGCATTGTCATCATTAAGATATGCTGTCAAATAAATATTATTATCTACATACCACTTAATTGTATTTTCATCCCAAATCACACCATATGTATGCCAACCATTGATACCATTGTTGTTATCACTATAATAATAATATGCAGGAACACTATAACTTCCCCAAAATATATGATTATATGGTGTATTATAAGAACTTCCACCTGCATTCCAGTGAATTGTTCCCTCAACATAGTTTCTTGAATTAGCATGTTCCATAATATCTAATTCCCCACACCATGGCCATGCTGTTCCATCATCTCCCATCATCCAAAATGCCGGCCAGACACCATCCTGGTTTCCACCATTTACCTTAATACGTGCTTCCATTTTTCCATATTTAAAGCTTTTTTTACCTGCTGTTTTTAAACGTGCAGATGTAAATCTACAATTACTGTAGTTTTCTCTTTTTGCAACTATTTTTAATGTTCCATCTGATACATATGAATTGTCTGTACGGTCTGTATAATACTGAAGTTCATTGTTTCCCCAGCCACTGCCACCTGTTTCACGTGTCCATACGTCTGTATTAAGAGAATCACCATCAAATTCATCACTCCACACAAGTTTCCATGATGATTCTGCTTTTACCCGTTTAACACAAGGTATACATGGTATTAATCCTAAAACCATAGTTGTTGTCAAAATAATTGACAAAATTTTCTTACGCATTTTTTTTCTCCTTTAAAATTTATTAATATAGCCGGACAATCTGTTACAACTGCCCGGTTATTCATTTTTTATATTTAGCTTTTTTATTATTTAGCTATTTTTTTACTTTCTTCTTACCACTCCATAAACCATATACTTTCTTTCCACCAACTATTTTATAACCGCGTACTTGAACGTAGAGTTTTTTAGCTTTTTTCAATTTACGTGCATAAACCTTTACATTAGTTTTGCTAACAAACTTTGTAATTGTTTTCTTTTTTGTAAATTTCTTAGTTGAAGAAACTCTTATCTGATATCCTGTTACACCAGATATTTTCTTAAATGAAACTTTAATCTTTGCAGATTTGTGTTTTCTCTTAGCAACTTTAATTTTTGCTTTATTAATCATAACTTTCTGATCTGCTGATGTTTCTTTTTTTGTATTATCAACACTTGTTTCCTTATTTCCTATAGTCACCGGATTTGTTGATATATCAGTTCCTTTTGTTGTTGGTGCCACTGTTGTAGCTTTTTCTGTTGGTGCTACTGTTGTAGGTGCCTGTGTTGTTGGTGCTACTGTTGTAGGTGCCTGTGTTGTTGGCACTGCTGTTGTAGCTTTTTCTGTTGGTGCTACTGTTGTAGGTGCCTGTGTTGTTGGCACTGCTGTTGTAGCTTTT
>OGWZ01003411.1_pt1 | contig 10800 bp, 9 predicted proteins | sample 1576141 | NCBI WGS metagenome assembly OGWZ01 (sample SAMEA3541512, study PRJEB24748) | human gut metagenome | biome: human gut; feature: human-associated habitat; material: faeces | place: China | collected 2012
TTTCCCGATGTCCAAGAAATGGGAGGCAGTTCACTGTCCCCTTTGTGGTGGTTTTGCTCGTTAAAAGCGAAATATCGCTACTTGGAAAGCTCGTCGGCGAGAACCTCGATCTGAGCGCGCGAGGCGTCGTTGAGCGAGCCCAGCACGGTCACCTTGTTCTGCGCCAGGGTGATGTCCTTCATGCCCTCGAGCTCCTTGGTCATAACCTTGGCAGCGGTGGGCGCCCAGGAGCCGGCCTCAACGAGCGCCACCGTACGGTTCTGATAGGCGTGCTCGGCAAGCGTGTGGATAAAGGTGCTCATGCACGGGAAGATCTCGCCCTGATAGGTGATGGAGGCAAGCACCAGACGGTCGTAGCGGAACGCATCCTCAACGGCCTCGGCCATGTCGTCGCGAGCCAGGTCAAAGACGGAAACCTTCTGGCCGCGAGCCTCGAGCGCTGCGGCGATCTCCTCGACGGCGGCCTTCAGGTGGCCGTAGACGCTCGCGTAGGCAATGGTGATGCCCTCGTCCTCGGGCTGATAGCTCGACCAGGTGTTATAGGTGTCGAGGTAGTAGCCCAGGTTCTCGGTCAGCACGGGGCCGTGGAGCGGGCAGATGATTTGGATGTCCAGGTCGGCGGCCTTCTTGAGGACGGCCTGTACGAACTTGCCGAACTTACCGACGATGCCAAAGTAGTAGCGGCGAGCCTCGCAAGCCCAGCCCTCGGGATCCTCGATGTCGTTGGCGCCAAACTTGCCAAAGCCGTCGGCACTAAAGAGCACCTTGTCGGTGGACTCGTAGGAGAAAATCACCTCGGGCCAGTGAACGTTGGGAGCGCCGATAAACGTTAGGCTGTGGCCGCCCAGATCGAGCACATCGCCCTCTTTGACGACCATTTTGCGCTCGGGGAAGTCGGTGCCAAAGTAGTTGACCATCATGCGGAAGGCGCCCATGCTGGCCACAATCTGTGCCTGGGGATAGCGCTCCATAAAGGCGGCGATACCGGCGGAGTGATCGGGCTCCATGTGATGGACGATCAGGTAGTCAGGCGTACGGCCATCGAGCACGGCCTCGAGGTTGCCGAGCCATTCGTCGACAAAGCCGGCGTCGACCGAATCGGCGACAGCGATTTTATCGCCCAAGATAACATAGCTGTTGTATGCCATGCCGTTCTCGGACACGTCGTACTGGCCCTCGAACAGGTCAATGTCGTGATCGTCGACACCGATGTAGCGGATATCCTTGGTGATCTCCATCAGGCAAAGCCTCCTAGATAGACAAAAGAACCCGTCTATCATAACACTCGGCAGTATCCCAACTGTTATCTGCCGGTATCCTTACCGATTGTTATTGAAATACGATAAATCGCCGTTTACCTGCGCAAACTATGAGTGTAGTATCGCCGTGCTATGTCGAATAATGAGCTGGCCGGGAATACGAATGGCAACGGTTTTGCCCGCCGTACCCGCCTCGGGAACCGCATGCTCGAATACCTCGCGTCCACGCTGATGTAGATCGAATCGCACGGTCGTGAGCTCGTTGTGTGCCACAAAATCATCGAGCGAGTCATCGACGCCCACCACGCTCACGTCCTCGGGCACGCGCAAGCCGCTATCACGCAGCGCGGCAATCGCGCCATTTGCCATCTGATCGTTTGCCGCATAGATCGCCGTCATGGTGCGATCGTGCTCGGCCAAGTACCTGCCGGCCTCGTAACCGCTGTTGGCAGACCAGTCGCCCTCGAGCGGCTCTGCCGGCTCGATGTGTTTACGCTCGAGTGCATCCTGCCAACCGGCGCGACGAAACTGCTCGTCGACCGAAAACGACGGGCCGCCGATATAACGAATTTGCTCGTGCCCCAGCTCAAACAGGTGATCCATAAGCAATAGCGAACAGCCGTAATGATCGGAGTCGACCGTGGTCACCCGCGGGTGGGCGTACATGGTAACGATGACCGTGCCAATGCCCGGCAGTGGATCAAACGTCTCAAAATCGGGCGCCATGCGGCTCATGCCGATGATGATGCCGTCCACCGGCAATGCGGCCATACGACGCGTGGCCTCGGCAAGCGAAAACTCCTCGGTCTTGGACATCTCGACCAGCGTGATGGCGCAATTATGCTCGCGAGCAGCGCTGGCGATGCCGTCGATCATTGAGAGGTTGCCAAACTTGGTGACATCGTTGATGCACAGGCCGACCGAATGGTAACGGCCGTCGCGCAGCGAGCGGCCGGCATAACTCGGACGAAAGCCGAGCTCTTGCATAGCGGCCTGCACGCGCTGGCGCGTCTGCTCGTTAACGTTGGGCAAGCCGTTGGCGACGCGCGAAACCGTCTGCTGCGAAACGCCAGCAGCGCGGGCGACGTCGGCCATGGAGACCGAACGCGTACCTGTATCGTTGGACGGGCGCCTTGCCACAGGATCACCTTCACCCTTGCGAGATCTGAATAGCGTGAATGCCAGCCCGGGCAGCAATACACCCCGCGCCGAGGCCCGCTATCGTCGGACGCATGTTAACGTACTCTACTTTTTCTATCTGCATCTCTTCTGCTTTATAAGTCCATACGACAGTACCATTCACGGCTGTATTTCTACCGATTACCAGATTCTCAAAAAGTGACAAGCGTTGTGTTATGAGTACGTTAACATAGCCCGTAACGTGCGGTATCGTGAACACTTGGTTCATGCCGCTTCAAGTTGTTAACGTACTCATAACGACGCAAAACTCATCCGTGCGCGCCAAAGAAAGGACCCCCATGACCACCCCCGACGAAAAGACACTCGCCACGCTCACCAAGCTGTTTGAGGAGGAGTTTGGCCCCATCGGCGATCGCCAAGTGCTCTATGTGCACGCGCCCGGCCGTTCCGAGATCAGTGGCAACCACACCGACCACGAGGGCGGCCACGTTATCGCCGGCTCGCTCGATGTCGCTGTCGACGGCATTGCCGTGGCGACCGACACCAACAAGGTTCGCGTTGCCGACGAGGGCTATCCCACGTTTGAGATCACGCTCGACACGCTGGATATTCAAGAGTCCGAGAAGGGCACGTCCGCGAGCCTCGTACGCGGCATGGCCCACGAAATCGCTGCCCTGGGTGTTGAGCCCCAGGGCTTTGACTTCGCCTTCACCTGCTCCGTCCCCTCGGGCGGCGGTCTTTCGAGCTCCGCTGCCGTCGAGGCGGCGTACGGCCGCGCCATGGAAACCCTCTGGGGCGCACCCGCCATCGAGCCCGTCGCGCTCGCCCAGATGAGCCAGCGCACCGAGAACAACTATTACGGCAAGCCCTGCGGTCTGATGGACCAGGCCGCTGTGTGCCTGGGCGGCCTCGCCTACATGGACTTTGAGGACCAGGCTCAGCCTAAAACCCAGAAGCTCGAGCTCAACTTTGAGGATCACGGTTATGCGCTTGTGCTCGTTAAGGTTGGCGCCGACCATGTGGCAGCTACCGACGACTACGCCGCCGTTCCGCGCGAGATGCAGGACGTCGCCGCCGAGTTTGGCAAGGCACGCCTGTGCGAGGTCGACGTTGCCGACTTTGACGCTAAACTCCCCGAGCTGCGCGCCAAGCTGGGCGACCGCGCCTGCCTGCGCGCCGTTCACTACTGGTACGAGAACGGCCTGGTCGACAAGCGCTGGGCAGCGCTCAACGCCGGCGACATTGACCAGTTCCTGGTCCTGACGCGCGAGTCCGGCGCCAGCTCTGCGATGTACCTGCAGAATGTCGTCGCCAAGCTGGGTTCCGAGCAGCCTTCCATGTATGCCCTGGCACTGGCCGAGCACGTGCTCGACGGCCGCGGCGCCGTGCGTATCCACGGCGGCGGCTTTGGCGGCACCATCCAGGCCTTCGTGCCGCTCGACCTCGTCGACACCTTCATTGCCAAGATGAACGACTGGCTGGGCGAGGACTCTGCCCGCCACTACGCAATTTCTGACAAGGGGGCTTACGCGGCATGGCTGTAATGACTGATGTGCGCGAAGCTGCGCAGAGCCTGATCGAATACGCCATCCATCGGTCTATGGTCGGCCAGGACGATCGCATCTGGGCCTACAACACTATTCTGGAGTGCATTGGTGCCACGGGTCCGGCGCTCGACATGGCCTGGGCGCTCCAGGTTGAGAAACTCTCGCTCTTGCACCCCAATACCCTGCCCGACTTTGATCTTGAAGGCACGCTTGCCGCGCTTTCCGAGGCCGCCGTTACCAACGGTGCCGCCGAGGACACGGCGTCAGGCCGCGACCGCATCGCCATGCGCATCATGGGTGCGCTCATGCCGAGGCCTTCGGTTGTAAACGAGGAGTTCAACGGACGCATGGGCGTCAACGAGCCCCGCGCCGCAACCGACTGGTTCTACGGCCTGTGCTGCGACGCCGGCTACGTGCGCCGCGCCGCCATCGCGCGCAACATCAAATGGAGCACCCCCACCAACTGGGGCGATCTTGAGATCACCATCAACCTGTCCAAGCCCGAGAAGGACCCGCGCGATATCGCCGCGGCAGGTGCCGCCAAGAACACGGGCGAGAAGTATCCCGCCTGCCAGCTCTGCATCGAAAACGAGGGCTATCCCGGACGCTCCGCCGCAGCCGACGGCGGCGCTCACCCCGCTCGCCAAAACCTGCGCATTATCCCCATCCAGCTCAACGGCGAGCGCTGGGGCTTCCAGTACAGCCCGTACGCCTACTTTAACGAGCACTGCATTGCCATGAGCTCCGAGCATCGTCCGATGCACGTCGACCGCAAGGGCTTGACCTGCCTGCTCGACTTTGTGGACCTGTTCCCGCATTACTTCATCGGCTCCAACGCCGACCTGCCTATCGTGGGCGGCTCGATTCTGTCGCACGACCACTTCCAGGGCGGCGCGCACGAGTTCCCCATGATGCATGCCGCCGAGGTCTCGCAGTTTAGCGTGCCCGGTTTTGACCAGGTCACCGGCACTGTGCTGCAGTGGCCGCTCTCGGTGCTGCGCCTGCGCTCGCATGACCGCGCTCAGCTGCTCGACGCTGCCGAGAAGATTATCCTCGCCTGGCGCGAGTGGACCGACGAGTCGGTGGGCGTCGTCGCGCACACAGCCGATGGCGTGGCGCACAACACCGTGACGCCCGTCATCCGCCGCGTCGACTCCCGCGGCAATGCCGGCGGCGAAATCTACGAGGCCTACCTGGCGCTTCGCTGCAACATCACGACCGACGAGCATCCGCTGGGCGTATTCCACCCGCATGCCGAGTACCACCACATTAAGAAGGAGAACATCGGCCTGATCGAGGTCATGGGCCTGGCCATTTTGCCGCCACGCCTGGTTCCCGAGCTCGGCGCCGTCCGCGAGCACCTGCTGGCCGCCAAGGTCGACGCAAGCTACGACCTTGGCGCCGCACTCGAGGGCGACGACCTTTGCCGCAGCCACGCCGCATGGGCCGAGGATGTCTTTGCACGCCGCGCCGATGAACTTACGGCAGACAACGCCATCGATATCCTGCACGAGGAGGTGGGCGTGGTGTTTGGCCACGTGCTCGACAACGCCGGCGTCTTTAAATGGGACGAGGCAGGACGCGCCGCCCAGCAGCGCTTTATCGACTCGCTGTAATGGTCCCTTGGGGACGGAGGAAAACAGATCATTTCGTCTTCAAGACAACGGCGCCCGCCGGCAACATCGCCGACGGGCGCCGTTTTTGAGTGTAGTCATTGGGGTCATTCTTAAGGGGCGTTCTTAAACGACTAGTCATTAAAGAGCGTCCCCAATGACTACTTGCGACCAAGGCAACGCCGGTGTCTTGGCAACGACAGCGAAAACGCCCCTAAGCGAGCAAGGTGACGTGAAAGAGGAGGGCATTGACCTTTTGGTCATGCCCGACGATTGAACGTCAGATTGCCGCTTAGGGGCGTTTGCAGCGTCGCGCCGTTACGCGGTTTGGTAAAACCGCGTAACCCTACAGTTCAGTCACGACAACACTGTTGTAGACCTCGTCCCAGCAGTCCATGACCAGGTGGCCGGTCTTGGGATCCATGGCGTTGAGCTTGCCGCAGGTATTGGCGGTCTTGAGCACCGTAACGTCGTCGGCACCAGCAGCAATGGCATGCGCAAAGCCGGCGATGGTCGAGTCACCGGAACCCGTCGCGTTCACAGCCGCAATCGCGGGCGTCTTGGCGCGGAACGCGCGACCCTCATGGAAGCCCACCGAACCGGCAGCGCCCATCGAAACGACAACCCAGGAAATGCCGGCAAAGCGGCCATCGGCGGCAAGCGCCTCGCGCAGGGTATCGACATCATCGGTCGTAAAGGACGTACCCAGCAGGCCGTTAATCTCGGTCAGGTTGGGCTTTACGAGCTCAGGCTTAGCGTCGGACTCAAGCGCAGCCTCCAGCGATGCACCCGAGGTGTCGAGCAGTACCTTGGCGCCCGCCTCCTCGGCGATCTTGACGAGCTCGGCATAGTAGCCGGCATCGACGCCACGCGGCAGCGAGCCCGAAAGCGTCACAACGTCCGCCTTCGCAGCAAGCTCGGCAAACTTGGCCGTAAAGGCCTCGAGCTCGGCCGGGGCGATCTGCGGGCCGCTCTCCAGCAGCTCAGTCTGATTACCCTCGTGCAGAATATTCAGGCAGATGCGCGTCTCACCGGCGATGGGCACAAAGTCGTTCTTGACGCCGTCGGCATCCATAAGCTCGGCCATATAGGCACCCATGTGACCGCCAAGCAGGCCAGTCGCGAGCACGTCATCTCCCAGCTGCAGCAGCACACGGCTCACGTTGAGGCCCTTACCGCCAGCAGTCTTTTCGGGCGTCACACGGTTCACGTCGTCGATGATCAACTTGTCGAGCTGATAGCGCGTATCAATCGACGGGTTCATGGTAACGGTCAGAATCATATTGAACTCCTGTTTCCGGGGCACGACACGCGCGGCCCCAAACATACGATAGCTCGTTAAAGGATCTCGATCTCAAAGCCGCGGGTAACGGTCTCCCCCGGCTTGGCCACCAGGCAGCCGCGCTTGTGCTCCAGAATATCGTCCTCGTCGGAGCAGGTGGACAGGCCGCCCCACGGCTCCACGGCCACAAAGTCACCCTCGGGCTTGCTCCACACAATCAGGTACGGCATATCGGGGAACGTCAGGCGCACGCCCTTGTCCTCGGTCTTCTTGGTCAGCGTAACCACGCGGCTCTCGAGCACGTCAAAGATGGTCTCCGCGAAGTCAAAGAGTTCGTGGGTCAGCGGCAGGTCATGGCCAACCATCGGGTTCTTGCTGCGATGCTCAACATCAATCAGGCCCGTCGAGGGAACGGCAGTACAGAGCTCGGCGGCCTCGCGCTGCTCAAAACGGAGCTCGTAGTCGTCATAGGACTCGCCCTCGTCAAGCGGGCACTTAAAGCCAGGGTGACCGCCCACAAAGAACGGCATGTCCTCGGTGCTCTCATTGGTCACCTCGTACGACACGGCCACCTTCTCCGCATCGATCGTGTAACGAGCAACGATCTTAAACGGATACGGGTACTGCTCGAGCAACTCGGCATGGTCGGCAGAGCTTAAGCTCAGCACAACCATGTTGTCGCTCTGCTCCTCGAGCTTCCACTCCTGCTTGCGAGCAAAGCCGTGGCGGGCGAGCTTGACCTCGCGGCCGCCCATGGTCATTGCGCGACCGTCACGAAGGCCGCCGCAGATCGGGAAACAAATGGGTGCCTGGCCCGACCACACCGCCGGGTCGCCCTGCCACAGGTACTCACGGCCGTTGGCCGTAATAGAAGTGAACGACCCGCCCGCCGTGCTCAGTGCCACGCGGATAGAACCGTTATCAAGAACAAACTCCATAGGAGCCTTCCCTTTCTTACGACAGCCCGCCAAGTCAATAGGGCTGATAGAAAACCGGCCCGCGCCCCCTCACAGAAACGCGAGCCGTCAATTGAAAAGCTGCAGAATACCGGGTTCCGCCAAAACGAAGCCCACAAGCTCAGCAAGCAAACGTGTTATCGGAGCAGCTTACTGAACCAGAAAGCTTCGCAACAACAGCGGTAACCCCACAGGTACCCCCCAACGTCAGCGAGAAGTCAGCTGGCGAGGCAAGGTGCCGTGAAGCGAGGCGGCATTGACCTTCTGGTCATGCCGCCGAAGCTGAACGGCAGATTGCCCGCCAGATGGCTTCGCAGCGTCGGCCGGTCCGGCGTTCGGTAGAACGCCGGAACCCCTTAGTCGTGGTACTCGCCGCGGTCCCACTTCTCGAGGAACTCGTCAAAGAAGTGCGGGTCAGCCTGAGCCTCGGCGTCGGCCTTATTGCAGGCATCGATCTTGGCGATCAGGGCATCGTGCTCGGGGGTCTTCTCGTAGGGCTCCTCCAGGAAGGCAAGCATGATATCGGCCATCAGGAACTCGCCGGCGATCTTGCCACCAAAGCCCACGATGTTGGCGTTGAGCTCGCGACGGGCATACAGGGCAGAGGTCATGTCGCGGACCAGGGCGCAGCGGGCGCCGGGAACCTTGTTGACGGCGTTGGTGATGCCGATGCCGGTGCCGCACAGGGCCACGCCAAAGTCGGCCTTGCCGCTGGCAACAGCCTCGCCCACGGCCTTGCCATAGATGGGATAGTGCGTACGGGTGTGGCTGTAGGTGCCGCAGTCGAGCACCTTGTAGCCAGCCTGCTCCAGGCGGTCGGCCAGATAGATCTTCTCGTCCGTAACGATATGGTCGCAACCGATTGCGATGGTCTTCTTCATCAGAACGTCCTTTCGTCTGAATTCACAAGTTGAGGTAGAAGTTCGAGTTCTCGGTGGCTCTCGTTAGGCCATCTTGTTGAGCATGTCGACACGGATCTGGTGACGGCCGCCGGCGTACTGTGCACGCAGGAACTCGCGGGCGATCTTCTTGGCGACCTCGGTGCCCACAACGCCCGGGCCCATGGTGACCATGCGCGAGCCGTTGTGCTCGCGGGTCATGTAAGCGGAACGCTCGTCGGAAATGTTGGCGACGACCATGCCCTTGATCTTGACGGCGGCCATATAGGAACCGACGCCGTACTTATCGAATGCAAAGCCCTGGGAATCCTTGTGCTCCAGCAGGTCCTTGGCAACGGCGGTCGCGGAATCGACAAAGTCCGCGGCAGGGGTCTCGGAATAGTCGACGACCTCGTGACCGTCGGCGATGAGCATCTCCTTGATGGACTCCTTCATCGACATACCGTCGGCATCGGAAGCGATTACAACCCTCATGACATCCTCCTTGAGAGATACGCAGGTGCGTAGTTCCTGTTTGGAAGTGTTGAATCGCGTTCAGGTCCGGGCATCTGAACGTGCGGTTCTTCACTGTTCGTGTTTATTTGAACACATTCGAACATAAACTGCAACAACTATTTGTTTATCTTTGTTCTTTTTTGAGCAAATACCGTTCACAGGTGATTGCTGACCGTTTGGACCCGGCGCGGACGTAGCGACCATGTGTTCAACAAACAAAAGGGCGGCCGAGAACGTGTCTCGACCGCCCTTCTCACGGTTGATCTTCCAAAGATCGCTTTGCCGCCTACTCAGACTGCCCGCTCTTCTTGGCATGTTTGGACGGACCGCTCATGAAACGACCCGTCAGATAGTTCGCGGGACCGGAGATATCGATCCCCAGCAGCACGTGTCCTAGCCATAGGAACGCCGCGAGCACCAGTAGAGGAATCACACACGAGGTCACTATCATTACGATGACGCCTTCGATGAGGTCGGTCACCTGCTGCACGATCTCGTCGGTCATCTGCTTGACACCGCTGGTTACCGACGTAACAAGGCTCGATGCCCCATCGGTCAACTGCTCGAGCACGTTTTTGGACTCCGTGGCCTCGGATTTTTTCTTGTTCGATTTTGAGCTGGTCTCGGCTGACTTGTCCGTGGTGTCGGCTGCGTCCGCAGCCTTTTGCTCAGCTTGCTCAATACTTACGCGATACGTTTCATCGACCTTCTGCGACACCCATACGCTCGCAGGCACGAGTGCCATGCCGATCACGGCAACCACCAGCACGCGTGTCGCCACACGGCGCAGGACAGCGCTCGTGCTCCAGCGCCCGTGAATGCCGAGCGACACCGCAAAGAGCACTAACGCAAACGGGATTAAGATGCCCAGGCCAACCGACCACAAAATCGTGAGCAGATATTTCTCTAGGTATAGCACGGCAAGCACGATACCAAGGTTGCCTGAAAGCTGCGCGAGCTGCTCGGCAACCGGCGTTCCCGTATCACCCGGCAGTGCGGTAATGCCCGCAGACAGCGCCACGCACGAGGTCGTGAGCGCCAAAACATTGCCCTTCTTTTGATCGATGACCTCGATGGTGGAGTCCCAAGTTTTGGTATCGGCGAAATGCGGACGAGCTACAAAGCCCGACAGCAACGCCAGCACCACGAGCGCAACGATGATACCGATCTGCAGTTTTTTGTTTGCGCACACGACATCGGACAGGCTGGGCTGCAGCTCGGTTACCGTCGTGTGCTCGGTTATCTGGACAGGACGCCCATGAGCCATCTCGTGCGCGTCTCTTTTTTGTATTGACCCGTTATCCGGCATTTGGATACCTCCTCATTCCGGCGTTTAATGCGAAAGGAAGTATACCCACCGAGCAAAAATCGAACGGGAGGACCAACGGAGCGCACCAAGACTGTCCCCAATGACTAGTCGTTTAAGAACGCCCCCAATGACTATCTCGGGATGAGTTGCGGTGGAATAGGGATTGTTTTGCGCCCGCCGGCCCCTATTCAGCCCCTATTTCACCGCAACTTGAAGGAGAGCAGAAAAAGCCCTGCCGCGGGTAGTGAACTGCATCCCATTTCTTGGACTTTGAAATTAAGGTTCGAGAAAAGGGAGGCA
>OGWZ01003414.1_pt1 | contig 10793 bp, 6 predicted proteins | sample 1576141 | NCBI WGS metagenome assembly OGWZ01 (sample SAMEA3541512, study PRJEB24748) | human gut metagenome | biome: human gut; feature: human-associated habitat; material: faeces | place: China | collected 2012
TCTCAAGATGTTGGGCGTGAAGTGATTCGTGGGGGCTTTAGACGACTTTTAGGATTGGCAATACCCCGCTTGTTGAACTCTCAACCTTAGAGCACAAGCATGCTTTAAAGGCCCGTATTTTGGCTAAATTTGAAGCTTTAAATCCTAGTGGCTCAGTTAAAGATCGTGCCGCGCTCTTTATGATTAAAGAGGCCTTAAAAAGCGGCAAAATCAATCAAAATACCAAGATTGTCGAGCCGACCTCTGGCAATACCGGTATTGCCCTAGCTCTCATCGGTGCCTCCTTAGGCTTAGATGTAACCTTAGTCTTACCTGAGACTATGTCAGTTGAAAGACGCAATATCCTAAAGGCCTATGGTGCTAAGCTCATCTTAACCTCTGGCGCTTTAGGCATGAAGGGCGCTATCGCTAAGGCTTTAGAATTAGCTGCAAATGATCCTAATGTTTTCATTCCACAGCAATTTGAAAACGAGGCTAATGCTAAGGCGCATTTTGAGACCACCGGACCTGAAATTTGGCGCGATACTGAAGGCAAGATCGATATCTTTATCAGTGCCGTAGGCTCAGCTGGCACCATTTCTGGTGTCGGGCGCTACCTTAAAGCACAAAAAGAGGGCATTGAGATCATAGCTGTAGAAGCTGCCTCCTCCCCAGTCTTAGAGGGTGGAAAGCCCGGTCCCCACAAGATACAGGGCATCTCGGCGGGCTTTATTCCGAAGAACTATGATAAATCAGTAGTGGATAAGATCATTGCTATAAGCGATAATGAAGCTTTTGAAAGCGGTCGCGCTCTAGCACAAACTGAGGGCTTATTTATAGGCATTTCCTCAGGAGCTGCCGTTGCTGCCGCTATAAAAGAAGCACAGAAGCCTGAAAACGAGGGCAAGACCATTGTGGTGATTTTACCTGACAGCGGTGATCGCTACCTCTCTACCCCGCTTTATCATCAGGACTAACAAAACTAGTAATGCCTGCCTCATGCAGGCATTGTATAAGGACTAACCATGACTGTGAATACACAAAACAGAGTTGATGCTGAGGCTCAACAGGCAATCTCGCAAATTTCTAAACGCAAGAGAACCATTACCGCCGTCCTCTATGTCGGAGCCTTGATCCTAGGCGCCATTTTAGGATTTATCGGTAATGATGAGTTAAATTTAGTGTTAAATTTCATTGCCACCGTCTTCACCCGTTTATTTAGCTTTATTGCAGTCCCGGTAATTGCCGTGTCTCTTATCAATACGCTAGCTAGACTCAATCACGGTAGTAATGGTGGCACTATTTTCTCGCACACCATCTTCTACACCCTATTAACTACCATTGTAGCTGCCGCCGTAGGTTTAAGCTTATTTTTAATCTTTGCCCCGTCGAATGTGCCACAGGAAATGTTAGGCGTTGCCGCTGATCCTAATGCAGGTGTCACCACCTCCTATTTTGATCATATTGTGAGCATTATCCCTAATAACTTCTTACAGCCCTTTGTCTCAGGCAATGTACTGTCAATCCTATTAGTGGCCGCTGCCGTAGGTTTAGGTATTGCCTCCTTACCAAGCTCTGAAGGTCGTACCGCTTTAGTTAAGGTCTTAACTGGTCTTCAGGATTTATTATTCGTCCTCATTCACTGGTTAATCACTGTCTTACCTTTAGGTATCGTCGCCTTTACAGCACAGCTTGTAGCTCAGCTTGAAGCTGGTGTCATCTTAGGCGGTCTTGCTACCTATTTTGCCACCGTAATCGGATCTAACCTCTTACAGATGTTTATCTTCCTGCCGTTATTACTGCTCATCCGTGGCTTAAATCCGTTAAAGATTGCCCGCGGTATGCTTCCGGCTTTAATGGTAGCTTTATTCTCTAAATCCTCAGCCGGTACTTTACCTGTAACTATTGCCTCAGCTGAAGATAATCTGCATGTAGATAAGCGCATTTCAAGATTTGTCTTACCTATCTGCACTACCATCAATATGAATGGTTGCGCCGCCTTCATCCTCATTACCTCTTTGTACTTATTACAAAACGCTGGTATTGATCTAAACTTCGGCACCTACTTAGCTTGGATCTTTATCGCGACCTTTGCCGCAATCGGTAATGCTGGTGTACCTATGGGATGCTTCTTCTTAACCTTATCCTTAGTATCCTCTATGAACGTACCGGTAGCTTTAATGGGTGTTATTCTGCCTATCTACGCTGTTATCGATATGATTGAGACTTGCTTAAATGTTTGGTCTGACTCTTGCGTCGCTAATATTGTCGACAAGGAATTAAAGGGTAAATTACCTAAAGTCCCTGAACAAGCTTAAGCTTATTTAAAATAAGCTAAGATCTCCGATGTAAAGCATCGGAGATTTTTTTTTGCTAAAACTTAAAGATAGAAAATAGACTTAAAATATCCCCTCTGTAATTTACAAGACATCAAAGCTAGGATTTCTTAATAAAAGAGCCCCGCCTTTTTCTTTTTTAAATCTAAGCCCCACGATAAGTTCTATATTTTTAAACTTTATTTAGATGTCTTTTAGACGCACAAAAACGCCTCTTTACGCTACGCGTCAAAGATCAATTAGAAGATTAAAAATTATCAGAAAAAATCTTTCTAAAGCCTTTATCGTCAAGATTACTTTATAAAAAGCGAGACTTACACTTTAACTTAAGTAAAAAAAGTAAAGATTAAAAAAGAGCTTAGTCTTAAAGACGCTTTTTTAATCTTCTTGTCTTAACTCAGGAGCTTCTTTTTACAAAGAACTATCCCCATTACATTCACTAAAGCTCGAGCATTTACGTGATTTTTCATTAAAAGATCTTGTAATTTAATCAGCTTTAATTGCTAAAGCAGCTCTTTTAAATTTAAGCTTAATGTTAAAGATATAGCCTTAAGTCATTAAAAAGCTCTCTAAAGTAGAGCATACACCTGTATCTAAGAGCTTAAGCTTTAAGATCACAATTACGTCTAAACTTGATAGTTTTTGATAGAGGATGGGAAAATAAAGAGATATGCGCCTAAAAATTTAGGCGCATAGAGATGATTTTAGCGGACAGAGAAGGAAATCATGAAGACGACAATTACAATCCACATAACCGGGGTAATGTCGCGAGCACGGCCAGTGCAGACTTTAAGTAAGCAGTAGCTAGCAAAACCAAAACCAAAGCCATTGGCGATGGAGTAGGTTAAAGGCATCATGATGATAGTTAAGAAGGCCGGAATAGAGTCGGTGAAATCCTCAAAGTTTACACCTAAGATATTCTTCATCATCATTGCACCGACAATGATTAAAGCCGGGGCGGTAGCATAGCCTGGAATTAAACCGGCTAAAGGGGCAAAGAAGAAGGCTAATAAGAAGCAAATACCGACAGTAACAGCGGTTAAACCGGTTCTGCCACCTGCATTAGCACCAGCGGTGGACTCCACATAGGAGGTAACCGTACAAGTACCCATGACAGCTGAAATCATAGTACCGCAAGAGTCGGTTAATAAGGCTCTATCGATATTCTCAATGTGACCGTTCTTATCCATAAGGCCGGCGGCCTTACCGACACCGATAAGAGTACCGATATTGTCAAAGAGCTCAACTACGGTAAAGGTGAAGATAATGGAGACTAAGCCATAATGGAAGGCACCGACGAGATCCATAGCCATAAAGGTCTCACCAAAGTGCGGTAAGTCAAAGCTGATCACATCAGAGACCTTAGTCGGAGCCGGGGAGACTCCGCAGATCATGCCGATCACGGCCACAGCGACGATACCGATGAGCATAGCGCCCTTAACCTTTAAGGCTAAGAGAATGCCGATGATAATAATGCCTAAAACCGTCAGTAAGACTTTAGGATCGGTCATATTACCTAAGGTAACCTTGGTGGCATCATTAGCGGCAATGAGGCCTGAGGTCTGTAAACCGACAAAGGCGATGAACATACCGATACCGACAACCACAGCTGACTTTAAGCTCATGGGGACTGAGTCAATAATGAGCTGACGGAGCTTGGTGATAGTGAGCAGTAAGAAGACAATACCTGAGATGAAAACAGCACCTAAAGCAGTCTGCCACGGCAGACCTAAGGTATTGCAGACATAGAAGGTAAAGAAGGCATTAAGACCCATACCCGGAGCTACAGCTACCGGAATATTGGCAAAAAAGCCCATAGCTAAGGTACATAAAGCGGCAGACCAAATAGTGGCGGCGACCGCAGCCTCATGCGGAATACCAGCTTCTTTTAAAATGGATGGGTTAACAAAGATAATGTAGGCCATAGCCACGAAGGTGGTTAAGCCGGCAATAATCTCAGTACGCACGGTGGTCTTTTTGCGACTTAGACCGAAAAAGCGATCGAGCACGCCTGAGGATGGCTGTTCTAACTTTTCTGACATAAAAACCTCGATGGATTAAAAAAAGTTGTAGCAATTATATGTTGAAAGGCTTTTTTTTCAATAGCAAATGCCGTGTTTAAGCCCTAAAAGCGCGCTTTTTCCTCATAAAAGTGGCCTAAGCCCCACTTTTTTGTGGCTCTAATCAAACTTATCCGGTTAATTTATTGAAAACAAAATAAAAAAGAATAAAATCAAATAGATCGGAGTTTTAGATATGCCAAAAATAGTGAAAGACGCAACCTATTATCAAAACCGACTTTCAGATCTATCCAAAAGTCAGCAAAAGAAGTATGACGCTCTGCGCCATTTAGCCCAATCCCGCCGCATTCTCACCATGCCTTTGAGCGAGTTATGTGAAACTCTAGGCCTTGAATACAGCAAACAAAGCTTTGAAAATAACGTCAAATTTGAGTATGCCGCCATCAGCAAACTCTTATCGGAGTTTGATCTAAAACTAGTTCCGGGCTTTATCCCCTGCAATTTAGCTTTTAACGATATTATCTATGTCACTTTAAAGCCCAATATGCAGCATGATGAGGATTGTGCCTATGTAAACGATCTTATCGCTAAAAAGCGCGCCCCGCAGCCTAAGGATATGGCGCATATCACGCGCATGAATCTAAAACTCACCAATTACAATATTATGCTCCGCCTCTTTGAGGCCTTAGGCGTCATCGGTAAAGATCATCTGTGCACACAACAGCGCATGACGCTCAATGCCATTATCAGCAATCTACAACTACCACATGAGGGGGCTGAGTTTTTACGCTCCTGCTATACCTTTGCCGGAGAGCAGCATAATTATCTGTGTGACTTTGCCGATCCTACTTATAGCTTTAAGCCCCTAAAACCTGAGCAACAACAAACAGTAGTGAAATACCTCGCGCTCATCGCCGCCCAGGCTACCTATAAAAATGCTTTTTTGCGCGATTATCCTTATATAGATAAACTTGAAGAGGAATTTGCCGCCTTAGAAAATGAGCACAAAGCCGGTATTCATAAATACCCAGCTTTCAATACTCTGCCTAAGAGTGAGGCTTTATTGCAGGAGGCAAATGAGTCTAAACCTCAATATGTAAGAGGTCTTAAAGGCAAGCTTTCAAGTATCTATATCAATTTAAAAAAGCTCAATACTAAAAAAAGCGATCTTGATACGGCTTTAGGTTTAACTAAGCTAAAAGAGGCCTGTGAGCGCAATTTAAAATTACCCTCTTGGCTTTATAAACTTATATGTGAGCGTCTTGATAAAGCCCCCCTTAATTTCTTTAGGACTATTCCTAATTTTGAGGAGATCTTCTTTTGTGAGGCTCGCGCGCTCATAAACCCCTGCCGCGAAGCCGGCTTTTTCTATTGGACTAAAAATAGCGACTTCTGTATTCCCTATCCTTATCTTATTGAAGGTGAGGTCGATAATAAACGCCTTTTAGAAGATGAAAGTTTAATTGAAGTGCGGGAGTTTTTACAGGAAGCTAAGCTTGACGATCTCAATCAGGAATTGCGCTTAGTCCACAGCCTCTTTTTTGGCCTAATCATTCACAATACAGTCGCAGGCTTTAATCCTAAGCGCTCTGAACTTTTAATGAAGATGCTCGATGCGGAATTAAATAAATATCAATATCCGCTACTCTTTATTAAGACCTTCTACTATGTGCTTTTTAATCTAAATTTAAGCACCCCGGCCTTACCTAAAGAGCAAGTATGCCTAGGCTTGTGCTGTTTTCCGGCTTTATTAAATCTTCTTATCTACAAAATTTATGATTTTTATGATGGTGATTTAACTAAATGCCCTGAACGCTTATTAACCTATATTAAGCTCTACGCTATCCGCGAGGTTTTAGCTAATTTCCATTTACAGTCAGTCTGTCTACAGCGCCCCTTAGCCTTAAATTTAATTTTAAAGCTCGCCTTTAATTTAGCAGAACGCCTAGGCTCTAAAAGCTCTGACTTTATTCTCTGTACTGATAATTATCAGGGCAAAACTCTCAGCGATTTAGCCTCAGCTACACAATATACGCGCCCGTATAAGACTTTACTTGAACAGGTATTTGCGAAAAATATCCTAAGTCCCTTAGTCAGCGCCTCAGACTTTAAACAAAACGCTCCGTATTTCTTTAGCTGTAATCCTGAGTTTCAAAAGAAGTTCTACGCGCTCTTAGAGCCAGTCTCCGTGCACTTTGATTATCTTATTTCAGTAAAACCTGAGGATAATCGCCTCTTAATCAATCTCATGCTCAATCAAAGCTCAGATCTCACCAAAGAGGCCCTCAAAGCAAAGCTTTTAAATATCGATTTTACCTCCGATGAAGATCTCTGCGCCCATCTCTCCTTGCGCTGGTCTCCGGAGCTGTGCCGAAGCTTAAAGCATGAGCTCTTAAAATTAGGCTTAATCAGTCTGCCAAGCTCTGAGCTCTTACCGCAAAAGCTTGGTCGACATTTTAATCATCATCGCTTTGCTGCTATCACCCCGCTTCAGACTATCGATGCGCAATTTATTGAAAAATTAAAGGCAGCTCAATTTACCTATCTTTTATTCTATTACACCCTAGGTAATGTCACCTTTATTCAGGACTTAGCGTCTTTCTTTGCTAAAGGGCAAGCTGAGCTTGACTTTATTCGCGATTTTCTCTCCCATTTAGCCTCTAATGTCTCGCGCAGTAAGGTCTTTGTCACAGAAGAGCTCAAAGAGATCTATTCTTACGATCGCGCTTGTGATTATTATAAAAATGTACGTGAATGCGTGCGTCTTTTAGGCCGTAAAGTGGTCTTTAAATATAATTTCAATCCCATGCTCTTAAATAAGATTAAAGCCCTCTTTGCCGCTTTACACTTACAAGAGCGTGATCTTATCGAAAGACAGCCTAAAGCTACTGTAGCTGTAAGACAAGAGCAGATTTTCTCAAATCTTGATACTGATTTAATTAAATCCAAGCTTAAAGAAAGTGCGCAACTTCAAGATGTGATCGCGAAGATTAAGGATGAAAATAACGAGGAGAGTGTAGACATTCTAAAGACGCCCTCTGAGGACATAGCCAAAACGCAAAAGACTAGTAGTAGCACTAAGATCCCGCTACCATCTGAGGCTATACGTAAGCTTTTACACGCTATCTTTACGGAAAACGTCGAGATTATGGATCTTAGCGAATTTCAGGGTCTATGCCTGAGCTTAAAGTTCATGTCGATGGGAGTGGCGGTTGAAGAGGTCAATGATTGGAGTTATGAGACCTTCGACGAACCGCTCTTTGATGTTGCTCCTGAGGAAAATCAGATCTATATCACTTTATCTCTACTCTCGGAGATTTTTCCTTAGCGATAAGCTGCGATCTAATTTTACCCTTATCCGTAATCGTGATAAGGGTATCGCCTACTTGAAGCTTATCAAAATCGACACTTTGCCCGTGTAGATCTTGGGTGACGGTATAACCTAAGGTTAAAAGCTTTAACGGATTTAATGCCTGCAGAGTGGCGATCTGCTCATTAAGATCGCCTTTATATGCTACAAGCCTCTCATTGACGCCACTTTTTTGAAGACGCGTAGATAAAGAATCTAAATGCTCCTGTTTTAGTATCACCTGATGGCGAAGGCCCTCAATTAAGCGACGCTCACGGAGCTGAAGATTATGCTTTAAAGCTAAAACCCGGCTTTTATAGACAAATAAAGCCTGCTCTTGTCGCTGTTCATAGCTGGCAATTAAGGCGCTCTTTTTAGCAAGCAAATACCGAGGATCTAAGCGTGAGAGCGTCTCTTTATATAAAGCTAAAGCTTCTTCTTTAGCAGAAAACTGAGCCTCAAGGGCACTTTTTAATCTATGGCTTAAAAGATCTAAACTCTGATGCTTGATCTTTAGAGTATTTAAAGGCCCTGCATTATAAAAGCGTAAATTTAAATTATGTAAATTGCTATAAGATCTATCTAAGAGACGCTTAATCATGCTCTGCAGACGATACTGATATTGCGCCTGCGCTTCATACAATTCTCTTTTAGTAATAGCTGAGACTAAATTAGCGGCCACTGAAGGGGTACTAGCGCGCACGTCGGCGGCATAATCAGTCAAGGCTGTATCTGGCTCATGACCTACAGCTGAGATAATGGGAATTTGTGACTTAGCCACCTCACGCACTAAGGCTTCATCGCTAAAGGCAAGCAGATCTTCAAAAGAACCGCCGCCTCGGCCTATGATCAAAACGTCACAGCGCTTTTCTAAATTAGCAAGCTTTAAAGCTGCAATCAAACTCTGTGGCGCCTCACGACCTTGCACTAACGCGTTATAGACAATGATCTTAATTCCGTCATTGCGGTTTTTTAAGGTCATCTTGATATCTTCTATGGCTTTGCCGTCTTTTGAGGTAATAACACCTACAGTATTGACAAAGCGCGGAAGAGGACGCTGTGCTTGTAAAAAAACACCCTCGTGCAGGAGCTTTCTTTTTAAAAGCTCTAATTGCTGCATTAAATAACCCATACCTTGGCGAAATAAAGTATGAGCTTGCAGACTAAAGCGCCCGGATTTGGCATAGATTGAGCCGAAACCACAGACTACTACCTTATCGCCAACCTGCGGGACAAAATCGAGACTGCGCACAACACTAGCCCAGAGAATGCAGTTGAGGCTGGCATCGCTATCGCAAAGCGTAAAATAGAGGTGATTTTTAAAGCTTAGAGAACTTATCTCTCCTTGAACCCAAACCTCACCACTGCTCTTAAGGATCTGATTGGTGATAGAGACATAGGAGGAGACCTCTAAAGGAACTACCCCCTCAGGTAAAGGAGATTTAAAGTTGTCCATAAATATAAGCCACGATTATAAAAACACAACTATCATAGCATGGGAGAGCTTAAAGATAGAGAGCTTTTATCTTGCCCCCTAAGTCCCCTCCTTATGCTATTTAGACTGTCTAATTTAGTACTCCTTTAAGCTTTGTAAACTTTTTTTTAAATTTTTGTTGACAGGATAAAAAATTTCATTATAATGGCAAACACTTAATGCGATGCGGGAATAGCTCAGTTGGTAGAGCATAACCTTGCCATGGTTAGGGTCGCGAGTTCGAACCTCGTTTCCCGCTCCATTAAAATTGCCTCAGGGCGCGTTAGTAAAGCGGTTATACAGCGGATTGCAAATTCGTATAGTCCAGTTCGACTCTGGAACGCGCCTCCAAGAGACAATGCCCGGGTGGTGAAATTGGTAGACACAAGGGACTTAAAATCCCTCGGACCTTATCCGTCCGTGCCGGTTCGACCCCGGCCCCGGGCACCATCTCGAATGTAACTTAAAGCAAAAAATGAGCCCGTAAGGGCTTTTTTTGTATCTGCGCACTTCTATCCCCCTCCCTAAAAGTTTTTTTCTCTTACCAAAATCAGGCTTATTTTGAAAATAAGGGAAAGCTTAGCTAGCTATACCGCCACTTACAATTAAGCCTAGCTTTAAAGCCTAAGTTTCCTAAGCTTAGCCTATCTTCTAGAAAGAAGAGCTTAAAACTAAAAAAACTCTTAGATATGTAGGCATAGAGATATCTATACCTACCTCTCCTCTTTTATCTGCGTATATGAAAAGAATTTAATCATAGTTGTCAGATATCTTCTTAAGATAATCTTTTTAAATAACTAAATTTAGAGATCTACATACGTAGCTAGAACATGCTAAGAATTTCTTAGCATAGTTTTTTATATTGAAAAGAGAGATGTATCTTTATCTCTCTTAAAGAAGCCTTATTAGGGTTTTTCTTAACAAGCAACATCTGCAGAAGATTAGCTTCTTCAAGCACTAAAACTTACCTTATATTCTAGTTAAATCAAATCTAAACTAGATTACAGTAGCCTTTACCTAACTTTTATCTTTAGCACATGAGGATGGTTTACCTTAGCAGATGCGCATAAACGCTCACATGAGGGCTTTTCTAAGCTCCTCGCCCCTTTGTCATACTTAAGTTAATATTTACTTAACACTATCAATATCGCTTTGCAATTATTGTGGATAAAGGCAAGTTTAGTCCTTAAGCTATACATTTGTTGTTGAATTTAGGATAAAGACTGCGTATACAGAACGACTTGCGAGAAAGTTAAAAGCATTACTCCATAAGATCTTATAATGTTGCAAAAAAATTAAAGAAAGCCCGATTTTTACCATTTCTTTGAAAGGATTTTTTATGGTAATTAGAGAAAATATAAAGTTTTATCTCTTGTCTCAAATTATCTGCAGATTCAGCTTTTCCTTTAAAAATTAACTGAGCTAAATTTTTAAAGCCTCACAAGAAAAAACAAAAAATAAAAATTTTTTTCTTAAGGAAAGGGCATAAATATGCCTCTTGTAAAGTTAAGCCTTTATGTTATCTAAAAAAAATATTGACAGAGAAAATTTTTTCATTATAATGGCAAACACTTAATGCGATGCGGGAATAGCTCAGTTGGTAGAGCATAACCTTGCCATGGTTAGGGTCGCGA
>OGWZ01003415.1_pt1 | contig 10791 bp, 10 predicted proteins | sample 1576141 | NCBI WGS metagenome assembly OGWZ01 (sample SAMEA3541512, study PRJEB24748) | human gut metagenome | biome: human gut; feature: human-associated habitat; material: faeces | place: China | collected 2012
GGCGCAGCGCGGTGTGCAGCACGGCGCGGTCCTCGGTGTTGTTGATGTGCACGCCGGTGTACATGGCCTTGGTGCGCTCGTCGAGCTTGACGGCCTTGGCCAGGTCGGCGAACAGCTGCAGGGTCTCCGGCTTGATCAGGTTCTTGGACAGATCGAAGTGCAGGTCGCCTGCATCGAAGCTCAGCTTCTCGACGCGCTCGGCGTCATCGGCGAACCACTGCTTGAGGCTGATGCCCTCGGACTGCAGCTCGTCGTAGTGCTTCTGCAGCGCGGCCCACTCCGGGGTCTTGGTGGCGTCAACGGGAGGATTGATGGCCATGTTGATAGGTCCTTTCATCATCACTGTGAAGCGGAACGTGACGGTGGAATCTCGTTCGATTTTCCACGGCACGAGCCGTTTTCTTCACCTCACAAGATACTCACAAAAGCCGACAGAACAACACAAAAATGTTTCCCGAGTTAACACATTCGGTCGGAAGCGCGATATACCGCGGTTCCGACCACTTTTCAGCGGCGACATGCCAGATAAACGACGATTACTGAAATCGTATGCAACGTTCAGCGGGAAAGCTTCAACGCACGTGAAAACGGCTGTCGTATGCAACGATCGCATTACGATTACGTACGCAACTTACGCACGACCACGCACGCGGCTTACGCAAGTCAGGCGATGGCGGCGAGCAGGAAGTGCGCGCCGGTCATCATGACCAGGCCGATGATCGCGGACACGGACAGCGAGAAGCCGGCGAGTTTCGCATTGCCGAGCACTTCGTCGGTGAACAGGGTGGAGAACACGGCGATTGGCGCGAGGCAGCACATCACCACGGCTTCGCGCACATTGGCGCCGAACGGCAGCACGAACCATGCGCAGACGGCGGACAGCAGGCCGAATGGCAGTCGCAGGCCGATGATCTTCAGCAGCTTCATCACATCGTCACGGCCGGCGGGCAGGTCCATCAGCATGCCGACCATCAGCATGGCGACGAACGAGTTGGCGTTGGCGAGCGGCTCAACGAACGTGGCCACGACGGCGGGGATCTTCACATTGGCAAGCATGAGCACGATCATGACCAGGTAGGTGTCGAACGGGATGGAGCCGAAGAAGCCTTTCGCCACGTTGCGTAGCAGCGCGTGGCGTGCCAGCCGGCGGGCATCGCGATCCTTGGGTTTCGTATACGGCAGCACCGGCGCATGCCCCTGGTACTGCTCGTCCAAGGTCTTGCCGGGCTGGATGTGCAGGAGGGTCTGCGTCATGACGTTCGTGCCGGCCGCCACCATCACGCAGTTGCCGATGTCGAACATGGCCGCTGGCACGATCGCCGCGGTGCCGAGAAACGCCTGTACCACGGGGAAGCAGAAGCAGCCGATGTTGAAGCCGGAACCGTTGAGCATGGTGAACGCGCGATCCTGCACAGGCGTGTAACGTGTGGTGAGGAAGATGAGCACGGGCGGGATGAACGCGACCACGAAGCCGAAGACGGAGATCCACAGCATGCTGGAATCATGCGGGTTCGTGGCGAACGAGTAGATGATGGCGCAGGGCAGAACCAGGTTGAACAGGGCGACCTGCATGATGCGGTAGTCGCGGTTTTTGAATTTGCCGGCGCGTTTGAACAGGTAGCCGGTGAGGATGATGGCCAGCAGCGCGATTGGCTGAATTAACGTGGACATGTGCGCGAGATGGGACTTGAACCCACACGTCAAAGACACAGGAACCTAAATCCTGCGCGTCTACCAATTCCGCCACTCGCGCAATCACCATCCGCGCACGGCGAAAACCGATACGCACGGATGCACATATGCAAAACCCTAGATGCTCAGAAAACCTCCGAACATCTAGGGCAGTGGAGCCACTTGACAGAATCGAACTGTCGACCTGCTCATTACGAGTGAGCCGCTCTACCGACTGAGCTAAAGTGGCGCAATGCCCGGTAAGCATACGCTAGCCGCGCACAAGAAACAAAGCATAGCGGAAAAACCGGACGAGCACAAATCGCACGCACGCCATCCAGTGTCGCGCGCCACGGCAAGCGCCCGTCGCGGCCGTCATCCGATGTTATTTGACCAGCGCTTCGATCGATGCGACCAGCGCGCGCAGCGCCTTGCCACGATGGGAGACCGCGTTCTTCTCGGCCGGCTCCATTTCGGCGGACGTGAGCTTTTCGCCGGCGTCGACCGCACGCTGCGGCTGATCGTTCGGCACAAACAGCGGATCGTAGCCGAAACCGTTGGCACCGCGCGGGGCACGCAGCAGCACGCCCGGCATTTCGCCGACTTCGACGGTTTCGCTGGCGATCGTGTACGGCTTATCATCATCCGCACCGTCCGCTTTGCGCTCTCCCGGCACGACCAGCGCGGCGGCGCAGCGGAACCGTGCGGTGCGCTTGCTGTCGGGGATGTCGGCCAGCTGCTTGAGCAGCAGCGCGTTGTTGGCCTTGTCGTTGCCGTGCTCGCCGGCCCAGCGTGCGGACAGGATGCCCGGCGCGTTGCCCATGACGTCCACGATCAGGCCGGAATCGTCCGCGACTGCCGGGCAGCCGGTGCGTTCGGCCACGTCGCGTGCCTTGATGAGCGCGTTCTCCTGGAAGGTCACGCCGTCCTCGACCGGATCGGGCAATCCCAAGGAGCCTGCGGAGACGAGCTCGATGTCGGCGGCGTCCGCGCCGAGACGTTCCTCGAGAATGCGGCGGATTTCCGCCAGTTTGCCTTCGTTATGCGTGGCGACGATGATCTTCATGCCTTACGGTTCCTTCCGTCGTTTTCCGACTTATATCTGTTTTGCGTTGTTCTATGCGCCAAGTCGCCGGCATCGGACCGTCAACGTCCTACATTCAGCGCATGCCGTGCCGTCGATCGGCTCAGTCGAGCGCGAGCGCGGCGCGTTGGGCGGCCTGCAGCTCCCTGTTGCCTTTTTCGGCGAGGTCGAGCAGGGTGTTGAGTTCGGCGCGGTTGAACGGACGATGCTCGGCGGTGCCCTGGATCTCGATGAAATCGCCGGAACCGGTCATGGCCACGTTCATGTCGGTCATGGCCTGGCTGTCTTCGATGTACGGCAGGTCCAGCATCGGCTTGCCGTTGATCACGCCGACGGAGACGGCGGAGACCCAGTCCTTGAGCACACGGTCGGCGGACTTGACGTGCTTGTGTTCCTCGGCCCAATGCATCGCGTCGACGAGCGCCACGTACGCGCCGGTGATCGAAGCGGTGCGGGTGCCGCCGTCGGCCTGCAGCACGTCGCAGTCGATCTGCACCTGGTTTTCGCCGAGCGCCTTCATATCGACGACGCCACGCAGGCAGCGGCCGATCAGACGGCTGATCTCGTGCGTACGGCCGCCGATCTTGCCGCGCACGGACTCGCGGTCGGTACGGTCGGCGGTGGCGCGCGGCAGCATCGCGTATTCCGCGGTGACCCAGCCCAGGCCGGAGTCCTTGCGCCAGCGCGGCACGCCGGCTGTGAACGTTGCGGTGCACATCACGCGCGTGTTGCCGCATTCGATGAGCACGGAGCCTTCCGGAACGTCCGTGAAATGGCGGGTGATGCGCACCGGGCGCAGTTCGTCCACCTTGCGTCCGTCCGCACGCACCACGGTCTGGTCGCCCAACATATCCTTAATCGCTACCATTGCTGTTCTGCACTTCGCTTTCCGCTGATTTCGGCTTTTGCCGCCGTCCGATTACTCGTCTTTTCAGCATTCGACCCTATCACCAGCCAAGCACGCCGCGCCTCGAGACCCCTCCTGCACGTATGATGGGATGCAACCAAAGATTGGCCACCGTGGGTCCTACACTTATGGTCAGTTTCACCAAAAGTCAAGAAAGGCTTTGGAAATGCTGGATTATTCACCCGCACTCATGACCGACATGTACGAATACACCATGCTTGACGCTTGCCTGAAGGACGGCACCGCCAACCGCAAGTGCGTATTCGAGATCTTCACCCGGCATCTGCCGTTGGGCCGCCACTACGGCGTGGCCGCCGGACAGGGACGCATCCTCGACGCGCTCGAGAAGTTCCACCTCGACGACAACGACCTGAAATTCCTCGCCGACCGCAAGGTGGTAAGCCCGGAAACCATCAAATGGCTGGAGAACTTCCACTTCTCCGGCTCCATCAAGGGCTACCGCGAAGGCGAGATGTTCTTCCCGAACTCGCCGATCCTGCAGGTTGAAGGCACGTTCGGCGAATGCACGCTGCTGGAAACGCTGCTGCTGAGCATTCTGAATTACGATTCCGCCGTCGCCTCCGCCGCGTCCCGCATGGCCACCGCCGCGAAGGACCGTCCGTGCATGGATATGGGCGGACGCCGCACGAACGAATGGGCCGCGGTCGCCGCCGCACGCGCCGCCGTGGTGGGCGGATTCAAGGGCACCGCCAACCTGCTGGCCGCGCAAATGTACGGTCTGAAGGCCATCGGCACCGCCGCGCACTGCTTCACCCTGGTGCATGACGACGAGAAAAGCGCCTTCGAATCGCAGATCGCGGCGCTCGGCAAGAACACCACGCTGCTGGTCGACACCTACAACATCGAAGAAGCCGTGAAAACCGCCGTCGAAGTGGCCGGACCGGAACTGGGCGGCGTGCGCATCGATTCGGGCGACCTCGCGTCCCTCGCGCAGCGCGTACGCAACCAGCTGGACGCGCTCGGCGCCACCAACACGAAGATCACCGTCACCAACGACCTCGACGAATACGCGCTGGCCGCACTGCAGACCGCACCGGTCGACTCCTACGGCGTGGGCACCATGCTCGTCACCGGCTCGGGCGCCCCGACCTGCGCGATGGTCTACAAGCTCACCGAACGCGAGAACTCCGCCGGCGAAATGCAGCCGGTCGCCAAGAAGTCGAAGGACAAGGCCACCGTTCCGGGCCGCAAGCTCGCCTTCCGCTCCTACGAATACTCGCTGGCCGACTGCGAACACGTCATCTCCGGCTCCGAAGACAAGCTCGCCGCATACCAGCCGGAAGACGGCTGGAAGGACCTGCTCGTCGACTACGTCACCAATGGCGAGAACCACAGCGAATACCAGGGCCACGACGCGATCGTCAACGCGCACAACTACCGCGCGCAGGCGCTCGCCGAACTGCCGATCGGCGCACAGAGCCTGATGAAGGGCGATCCGGTCATCCCGACCGAAGTCACCGTGTTGTGACGTCCGTCATGGCGTGAACCGCCCTGTACGGAGCAAACGACATAACAAAAACCGACGCCCGGTGAATCACCGGCGTCGGTTTTTGCATAACATACGACGTTGCGCCGCACTCGGTCGCCGCACCCAGCCGCCATATTCAATCGCCACGTTCGGCCACCGCAACCGGCGGCATGAATCGGCAACATGGTCGAACGGCAATCAGAACGAGCTGTTCATCATCTCGTCATAGATGCGCTTGCAATCCGGGCACACCGGGTAATGCGTGGGGTCACGCTTCGGCACCCACACCTTGCCGCACAACGCCACAACCGGACGGCCCGTCATCTTCGATTCGGCGATACGGTCACGCGACACATAATGCGCGAAACGGTCGGCATCGCCATTGCCACCGTCATCAAGCTTCGTTTCCTCTTCAGGACGTTCCAGAACGGCGGTACCGGTACCCGCATCCGGGTTGGACAGCGGCGAAACCGGATCGTCGGATCCGAACAGGCCATCGAAAATCGCAAATGCCATAATTAAGACTCCTCACACAAGCCGCGATCGCGGCCCCACTGCCTTCCATCATAGCCGAGCCGTATTGCGCCGCCACCCGTATGCACGAACCGCGCCAACACGGGCATACGCCGATGTTGCGCACGTTCTCAACCAATCGCGGTACGCTTAAGGTTATGACAATTGCAGTTTGCCCCGGGTCGTACGACCCAGTGACCGCCGGCCACCTGGACGTCATCGAGCGTTGCGCGCGCTTTTTCGACGAAGTGCATGTGGTGGTGGCCGTGAACGCGGCGAAGACGCCGATGTTTTCCGAAGAAACCCGTGTTGAGATCATTCGCCAGGCGCTCGCCAAGCGCGGTTGCACCAATGTGAAGGTGGCGTCGACCACCGGCCTGATCACCGACTATTGCACGAAAATCGGTGCGACGGTCATCGTCAAAGGACTTCGGCAGAACGGCGATTACGAGGCTGAGCTGGGCATGGCATTGGTCAATCGCAAACTCGCCGGAGTGGAGACGCTGTTTCTGCCTGCGGCCCCGGACCTGGAGCACATCTCCAGCTCCATCGTCAAGGACGTGGCACGGCACGGAGGCGATGTGACGGGCATGGTGCCCGATTGCGTGATTCCGCTGCTCGGCGAGGCGCTCAAGAACGAAAAGAGAGCATGATGAGTGAAGAGACCAACGATTTCAAGCCGCTTGCTGACGCCGATGACGCCACGTCGCAGCAGCCGGTCACGGCGGCGGCCGATTATCCGGCCACCGGCGCTGTTGCCGGTACCGCAGCGACCAACAACTCCGCAACCGGCAATGCCGCCGACCGTGCTACGGATGAGCCGGCAAAGCCCGCGAAACCGTCGAAACCGTCGATTTCCATGTCGGACCTGCCCGACCTTCGCGCCACGTTCGACCCCAACGCACCACTCGACGACAGTTCGGATCGCAGCCGCGACGAATTCACCACCGTCTACGACATCATCGACAGCATCGAAGAGGAATTGGACGAGGCCAAGCCGATTCTGTTCGCGCCGAGCTCGGTGCGCGTGGACCGCGAATCGTTCACCGGCAAGCTCGACAAACTCAAGAAGATGCTGCCAGTGCAGCTGGAACGCGCCTCCGCGCTGATGCGCGAATCGGAACGCCGTCTGGAAAGCGCGCAAACGCAAGCCAACGTGATCATCGCATCCGCGCAGTCGCGTGCCGCCGACACCGTACGCGAAGCCAACGAGCAGGCGCAGTTCCTTGCCGGGCAGGAGAACGTGACGGAACTCGCCAGGCAGAAGGCGCGCGGCATTCTCGACCAGGCGCAAGCCAAGGCCGACAAGCTCACGCAGAACGCCGACAAATACTGCATCACCATGATGGAATCGTTGCAACAGCAGGTCGACAAGATCGGCACCGGCGTGCAGGCGGGCCTGAACGTGCTGTACGATCGCCAACGCGAAGCCGGCGCGCATCTGGACCATCTCGATGCGGACGATTATCCGGAAAACTGAGCAAGACGCGTAACACGCGTGGAACGCATAGCAAAACGCATAGCAAGAAAGCGATGAAAGACTGAACTATGGCACGTACTGAAGATTCCCCATGGGCCGTTTCCGTGGCGCAGGTGGCCTCGCGTCCGGGGCAAAGCAAGGAGATCGACGCCACTTTCCCCGCGCCGAGCGGCATCGGCGATGAGATCGTCGGCGTGGACGAAGGCGCGGATGTGAGCGTGGTCGGCTCGTTCGATTCGATCGTCGACGGTCTGATTCTGAACGCGCGTATCAGCGCTCCCGTGCATGCTGAATGCACGCGCTGCCTGAAGCCGATCCAGCGCGATTGGACGGTGAACGTCACCTCCTTCTTCCCATATGAGGACAAGTCCGCCGCCGGCAAGGGCGGAAAGGCCGGCAAGAACGGCAAGGAAGAGGAAGTGGACATCATCGCCAGCGAGGACGAGGCGGAAGACACGTACCCGCTGCTCGACGGCGGCGCATGGGCCGACCTCGAGGCGCTGCTGCGCGACACGCTGGTCGAGGAACTGCCGCTGCAGCCGTTGTGCAAGCCGGATTGCAAGGGCCTGTGCTCGCAGTGCGGCATCGACCTCAACGAGAACCCCGACCATCAGCATGACATGACCGACATTCGTTTCGCCGCGCTGGAAGGGCTGAAAGCCAAGCTGGAAGGCAAGGAATAAGCCGTTCGGATGGGATGGTCCATCGTTTGTACGGAGCTCACGTTAAGATACTGAACGCTTAAGCTCAATCGTTCGAACGAAATAGAGGAAACACAATGGCACTGCCTAAGTACAAGACCTCGCGCGCGAATACCCATTCTCGCCGCGCAAACTGGAAGGCCAAGGCCGCCCAGACCGTTACCTGCCCGAACTGCGGCGCTCCGACGCTGCCGCACATGGCATGCCCGAGCTGCGGTTCCTTCCGCGGCCGCGTGTACCGCGAGGCTGTCCGCTCCATCCACACCAAGTGAGTGGTTGCCGGATAACGGTATAAAGCATCGAAACCCTGCCATCGACGGGTGGCAGGGTTTCTTTTATTATTATCAAGTGATACGGCGATTGCATTGCGATTTATTTCCGCGTGCGATCGGCGTACGACATACGTTGCTTGCGTAGCAAAACCGCCAGATCAGCTGGCGTCTTGCCATGTGCGCAACGGCCACAACCACAGACCGCGGCGGGTTACGGCCCACCGCATGAACGGTAAGGAACATCCATGGCCAAAGAGACCAATCAGGACAACGCGCAGGACAACACCCAAACCGAAAACGGCAACAATACCAACGCCGGCCGCATCGGCACCCCCATCACCCCCGAAGGCGAGATGACCGCCAATGTGTTGCTCGAGGCGCTCGGCACCACAATCGAACCGGACCTGCTCGTCGAAGCGCTCACCCACCGCTCGTTCTCACACGAGCATGAGGGGGCCAAGAACTACGAACGCCTCGAATTCCTCGGTGATGCGGTGCTCGAACTGGTCTCCACGGAAACGCTGTACAAGGTGCATCCCGACATGAACGAAGGCCAGCTGGCCAAAATGCGCGCGAAAGCCGTTTCCGAGGAATCGCTGAGCAAAATCGCCCGCGAAAAGCTGCACGTCGGCCCGTACATTCTGCTCGGCCACGGCGAAGCGGAACAGGGCGGCGCGGACAAAAGCTCGATTCTGTGCGACATCGTCGAATCGCTGATCGGCGCGACGTTCATCCAGCACGGCATCGACGAGGCGCGCCGCGTGGTGCATCATCTCGTCGACGATACGCTGGCGGAGGTCGCCACCGAAGGTCCGGCGCTCGATTGGAAGACGTCGCTGACCGTCAAGGCGCATGAGATGGGTCTGCCCGACCCGCACTACCAGACGTCGGTCGCCGGACCGGAATACGCACTGGAGTTCACCGCGCGCGCGATTCTCGGCGATGGCGGCGAAGTCATCGGCGTCGGTACTGGCAGCAGCAAACGCAAGGCGCAGCTGGCGGCCGCGGAAATGGGCTGGAAGGCGCTTGACAGTCGCAAGGGCGAAATGGGCGGCAAGCAGAACGGGAAGACGCATAAGTCGCACCACAGGTCACATCGCAAGTCCAACGGTGGCACGCAGGATGCAGCGCAGGGCAAGTAACCGCGCAAACGGTAACGCAAGCGGCGGCACGGCCGGCGTCACGAAACAGCATTACAAGGCAGCGTCGCAATCGCAAAAAATATGGTCCATATCACAATGGCGCGTAACGCGCCAGAATATGGGCCTTTCCGGCGAACCAAGCTATCAGCCGTTAGCATAGACTCATTATCAGAGAGGAATGCGGCTGCAATCCGCCACAAGCGGTTGCATAGCATTCCGTTTAAGGGGTAAAACGGCGCATGAACGACGCGGCCGCGGCCCCTTACGAGGAAATTTTCCACGAACGAGCATGAGAGGGAACATGGTGTTACCTACGCCTCTGCAGGCATTCAGCGGCATGCCAAAGGCATCCGCTACCACTGAAAAGCAGACCATTGTCGACGGCGAAAAGATGACCGGCGCCGAAGCGCTGGTTCGTTCGCTGGAGGATCTGGGCGTCAAGGACGTCTTCGGCGTTCCGGGCGGTGCGATTCTGCCCGTCTACGATTCCATCAAGGACGATACGAAGTTCCGCTTCGTGCTGATGCGTCACGAGCAGGCCGCCGGACATGCGGCAGAAGGCTACGCGCTGACCACCGGACAGGTGGGCGTGTGCATCGTCACTTCCGGTCCGGGCGCGACGAACATGATCACCCCGATCGCCGACGCGAACATGGATTCCATTCCTATGGTCGTCATCACCGGCCAGGTCGGCGTGAACGCCATCGGCACGGACGCTTTCCAGGAAGCCGATATCGTCGGCGCCACCTATCCGGTGGTCAAGCATTCGTACCTCGTCACCCGCGCGCAGGACATTCCGCGCGTGCTGGCCGAGGCGCATTACATCGCACGTTCCGGTCGTCCGGGACCGGTGGTGGTGGACGTCACCAAGACCGCGCAGACCGGCGAAATGTATTATTCCTGGCCGCAGCGCATGATTCTGCCGGGCTACAACCCGACCACCAAGGCGCACGGTCGCGTGCTGTCCGACGCGGCGAAGCTGTTCGAGCAGTCGTACCGTCCGGTGCTGTACGTCGGCGGCGGCGCGGTGCGTTCCGACGCGGGCGAGCTGGTCGAGGAGCTGGCGGAAGTGACCGGCGCTCCGATCGTCACCACCCTTCCGGCGCGCGGCATTGTGCCCGATTCCGATCCGAAGGTGCTTGGCATGCTCGGCATGCACGGCACAATCGCGGCGACCGGCGCCGTGCAGCGTTGCGATCTGCTGGTCGCGATCGGCGCACGTTTCGACGACCGCGTCACCGGCAAGCTCGACGCGTTCGCTCCGGGCGCACGCGTGATCCATATCGACATCGACCCTGCGGAAATCGGCAAGAACCGTCAGCCGGACGTGCCGATCGTCGGCGATGTGGCCACCGTGCTGAAGGACCTCATTCCGGAGATCAAGCGCGAGCAGGCGGTGCATGGCAAGCCCGACACCAGCCACTGGTGGGACGTCATCAACAAGTGGCGTGAGGAATACCCGATCACGTGGGATGAGCCGACCGACGGCAGCCTCGCTCCGCAGTGGGTCGTCAAGCAGCTGTCCGACATGG
>OGWZ01003429.1_pt1 | contig 10733 bp, 7 predicted proteins | sample 1576141 | NCBI WGS metagenome assembly OGWZ01 (sample SAMEA3541512, study PRJEB24748) | human gut metagenome | biome: human gut; feature: human-associated habitat; material: faeces | place: China | collected 2012
CTGTTCCTTTTTTATATGACGGAAAGTCTAATTCCTTGTCTGGAAGGATCTTGGTGTGTACGACCGTTTTAGAAAAAGACCCAATACAGAGGAATCATCCTCCGTACTGAGTCTCAATTTTTAATTTGGGCGGGATGAGGGCGATTGGGAAATTTTGCCTCTACTACGCTATCTCAACTTGCCCTTAATTATTATTCTGCAACGTCTCTGATGCTGAAGCTGAATCTTCCCATTTTGTCTTTTCCAAGGCAAACAGCTTTTACAACATCTCCGAGAGAGAGTACATCTTCAACTTTATTTACACGTTCTTTAGCGATTTTTGAGATATGAACGAGACCTTCTTTTCCCGGTGCAAACTCAAGAAAAGCGCCAAATTCTTTAATACTTATAACTTTTCCTTCAAAGACCTGACCTGCTTCAAAGTCGGTTACGATCGTGTGTATGATCTTCGCAGCTTTTTCCATTGCTGTTTTTTCTGTACCACAAATGGAAACGGAACCTTCATCATCAATGTCAATCTTCACACCTGTCTGTTCGATGATTGCGTTAATCGTTTTTCCGCGCTGTCCTACAACATCGCCGATCTTTTGCGGATCGATCTGCATCTGAATGATCTTAGGTGCAAATTCACCGACTTCTGCTCTTGGCTCAGAAATTGCCTTATTCATGATTTCGTCAATGATATAGGTTCTGGCTTTCTTTGTCGCAGAAATTGCCTCTTCAATGATCGGTCTTGTAAGTCCGTGAATCTTAATATCCATTTGAATAGCTGTAATACCTTTATGTGTACCGGCTACTTTAAAGTCCATATCTCCGAAGAAGTCTTCCAGTCCCTGGATATCGGTAAGAACAAGATAGTCATCGTCTGTATCTCCAGTTACAAGACCTGCGGAAATACCGGCTACTGCAGCTTTGATCGGTACTCCGGCTGTCATAAGCGACATACTGGATGCGCATACGCTTGCCTGTGAAGTAGAGCCGTTTGATTCAAATGTTTCAGATACTGTACGGATGGCATATGGAAATTCGGCTTCGCTTGGAAGTACCGGGAGAAGAGCTCTTTCTGCCAGCGCACCATGTCCGATCTCACGTCTTCCAGGTCCTCTTGACGGTTTTGTTTCACCTACAGAATATGAAGGGAAATTATAATGGTGCATATATCGCTTAGTCGTTTCTGATTCATCAAGACCGTCAAGTCTTTGTGCTTCAGACAAAGGCGCCAGTGTCGTTACCGTACAAATCTGGGTCTGTCCTCTTGTAAACATTGCAGAACCATGGACTCTTGGAAGAAGATCCACTTCTGCTGCAAGAGGTCTGATCTGATCGATAGCGCGTCCGTCCGGACGTTTGTGATCTTTTAAGATCATTTTTCTTACAGTTTTTTTCTGATATTGGTAAATGGCTTCGCCAAGGAGAGAGAGCCATTCTTCATTATCTATAAATGCTTCTTCTAATTTTTCTGTAATCTGACGAATATTGTCTTCTCTTATCTGCTTTTCGTCTGTAAATACAGCTTGTTCCATTTCGGCAGGCGGTACGATTTCTTTGATTGCGTCAAACAGTTCTTCGGGAATCGCACAGCTTTCATACTCATGTTTCGGCTTTCCGCATTCTGCAACGATCGTATCGAAAAAAGCAATGACTTTCTGGTTTAATTCATGTGCTGCAAAAATTGCTTCGATCATGCGGTCTTCCGGAACTTCGTTCGCTCCGGCTTCGATCATAATCACTTTTTCTTTTGTAGAAGCAACCGTAAGTGCGAGATCAGAAACTTCTCTTTGAGCTGCCGTCGGGTTAAACACAAACTCTCCGTCAATGAGTCCGACCTGTGTTGTAGATATCGGGCCGTCAAACGGAATATCGGAAATACTTGTCGCAAGAGAAGCTCCAAGCATTGCGGTAAGTTCCGGGCTGCAGTCCTGATCTACTGACATTACAAGGTTTTCCAAAGTTACGTCATTTCGATAATCTTTCGGGAAAAGAGGGCGCATCGGACGGTCGATAACTCGGTCGGTTAAAATTGCGTTTTCGGATGCTTTCCCTTCTCTTTTATTAAATCCTCCCGGGATTTTTCCGACAGCGTAAAGTCTTTCGTTATATTCAACACTAAGAGGGAAAAAATCAATTCCGTCTCTTGGCTTTTCAGATGCCGTTGATGTACACAAAACAGTTGTGTCTCCGTAATGCATCAGAACAGCGCCGTTTGCCTGTTTGGCAACTCTGTCTACATCTACACGCAGTGTTCTGCCTGCAAGTTCCATTTCATACATTTTGTACATGTTATTCTCCTTTTCAATCTATGTTGTCATCAATCGTGAACGGTTTTTACAAATGTCCCGAAACTACTGAAAAACATATTTTACGAAAAATATATTTTTCAGTGGTCTCGGATACTTTGAACTGTCCATAATCTTATTTATTATATCATACAGTGATAACTTAGGCAATTATTTTGAAAGTCGAAAAGGAATATGTTATATATTTTTTTAAAATGTTCAGACTATAATAAGAGATAAAAACAGGAGATGAGTCCGGAAGATGAAAATGAAAAAATTAAGTGAATATTTGTTTATGGGAGCGTTGGGAGGAACGCTTTATTATATGATAGAAATTATTTTCAGAGGATATTCTCATTGGTCGATGTTTTTGTTGGGCGGAATCTGTTTTATATTTTTCGCACAACAAGGGTTATGGACGAAGTGGAGAGAGCCTCTCTGGAAACAAGTCCTTTGGTGTACGGCGTTTGTAGTATCTGCTGAATTTATCACAGGGATCATAGTAAATAAAGTTATGGGATGGAATGTCTGGGATTATACAGATCAGCCGTTTCACCTTATGGGGCAGATCTGCTTTCCGTTCGCTGTTCTTTTTTCGGGACTATGTACATTCGGGATTATTATAAGCGGATATCTGCTTTGCTATTTATACAGAGAAATAAAGCCGGGTTTTCATATTCTATAAATTTATATTGCTGTCAAAATGAACTGATGCCGATTTTTGCTCATTAGAATTCTTGATGTTGAACGCATTGTCTAAAAATGCTATACTACCATAGAATAAGAGCGTAGTGGTACTATGTTTAAAACTGTTATTTTTATGTACAAAGGAGTAGGAATGTGGCTGAATTAACACCAATGATGAAGCAGTATATGGAGACAAAGTCTCAATATCAAGACTGCATTCTATTTTATAGATTGGGTGATTTCTATGAAATGTTTTTTGAAGATGCCCTGACTGCATCAAGGGAGTTGGAAATCACTTTAACCGGGAAAAACTGCGGGCAGGAAGAAAAGGCGCCTATGTGCGGAGTTCCGTATCATGCCGTAGAAGGATATTTAAACAGACTTGTTGCCAAAGGCTATAAAGTGGCAATCTGCGAACAGGTAGAAGATCCGAAAACGACGAAAGGAATCGTTAAAAGGGAAGTTGTACGTATCGTAACCCCGGGAACAAATCTTGATACACAAGCGTTGGACGAAACAAAGAACAACTATATTATGTGTATTGTATATTGCAGACAGGTACGGCGTTTCTGTTGCCGATATTTCGACGGGAGATTATTTTGTAACGGAGATTCCGGACAGTGCGAAATTATTAGATGAAATCTATCGATTCTCACCGTCGGAGATTATATGCAATGAAGCGTTTTATATGAGCGGCGTCGACATGGACGGAATGAAAGATCGGCTTGGAATTACGATTTATTCGCTTGAATCATGGTATTTTGACGATGAAGTATGCCGTAAAAAACTTTTGGAACATTTTGAGGTTTCCTCGTTTGCCGGACTTGGACTTGCAGATTATGATTGCGGAATCATCAGCGCCGGAGCTCTTCTGCAGTATCTGTTGGAAACACAGAAAAACTCGCTTTCAAATCTGACACATATTACGCCTTATGCCGCAGGCAAGTTTATGATGATCGACAGTTCGACAAGAAGAAATCTTGAACTTTGCGAAACTCTCCGTGAAAAACAAAAAAGGGGATCTCTTCTGTGGGTTCTCGATAAAACAAAGACAGCAATGGGAGCTCGTACATTGAGAAAATATGTGGAGCAGCCGCTGATCGATAAGACAGAGATTATTCGTCGTCTGGATGCAGTACAGGAATTGAAAGAACAGGCGATTTCTCGTGAAGAAATCAGAGAATATCTGTCTCCTGTGTATGATTTGGAACGACTGATCACAAAGATAGCGTACGGATCTGCCAATCCAAGAGACCTGACTGCCTTTAGAAGTTCTCTGGAGATGCTTCCCGCACTTTTGTATATATTGCAAGAAATGAAAGCAGAACTTTTAAAAGATCTTGCTGTTGATCTTGATCCTCTTGAAGATCTCTGTATACTTGTAAAAAAAGCAATCCGGGAAGATCCTCCCATTGCGATGAAAGAAGGAAATATTATTAATGACGGTTATAACGAAGAAGTTGATAAGCTGCGCCGCGCAAAGTCCGATGGAAAAGACTGGTTGGCAAAGCTTGAAAATGACGAGCGTGAAAAGACCGGGATTAAAAATCTAAAGATTAAGTACAATAAAGTATTCGGATATTATTTAGAGGTGACAAACTCTTACAAAGAAATGGTTCCGGAATATTATACACGGAAACAGACATTGGCAAATGCAGAAAGATATATTACTCCCGAGCTGAAAGAATTAGAAGACATGATACTTGGAGCGGAGGACAAACTTTATGCATTGGAATATGAACTGTACAGTGAAGTAAGAGATTTGATTGCAAGTCAGATAGAGCGTATCCAAAAAACCGCTAAAGCAGTAGCGGCGCTTGACGCCTTTGCTTCCCTTGCTCTCGTTGCGGAACGCAATAACTATGTTCGGCCTAAGATCAACGAAAAAGGAGTAATTGATATAAAAGAAGGACGTCACCCTGTTGTAGAGCGGATGATCCCGAATGAAATGTTTATTTCAAACGATACATATCTTGATGATAAAAAACACCGGATTTCTATTATTACAGGACCGAATATGGCAGGAAAATCGACGTATATGCGTCAAACGGCGCTCATTGCTCTTATGGCGCAGATCGGCTCGTTTGTACCTGCCAAAAGCGCTAATATCGGTCTTTCAGACCGTATTTTCACAAGAGTCGGAGCCTCGGACGATCTTGCTTCCGGTCAGAGTACATTTATGGTTGAAATGACGGAAGTTGCAAATATTCTTAGAAACGCTACGTCAAAAAGCCTGTTGATTCTTGATGAAATCGGGAGAGGCACAAGTACGTTTGACGGATTGTCGATTGCCTGGGCGGTGATCGAATATATAAGCGACAGCAGACTTTTAGGTGCAAAAACGCTGTTCGCAACACATTATCATGAACTGACAGAACTGGAAGGAAAAATCGATAATGTAAACAATTACTGTATCGCGGTAAAAGAAAAAGGTGATGACATTGTATTTTTACGAAAGATTGTCAAAGGCGGAGCAGATAAAAGTTACGGAATTCAAGTTGCAAAACTTGCAGGTGTTCCGGAGCTTGTGATCGGCCGCGCAAAAGAGATTGTAGAAGAGCTAAGTGATGAAGATATTACGGCAAGAGTAAGTGAGATTGCGTCAAAAGAACGTGTCGTAAAAAAGAAACCGAAAGTAAAAAAATACGATGATGTAGATATTGCGCAGATGTCGCTCTTTGACACAGTAAAAGATGACGATGTTCTTGAAGAATTGAAAAATCTTGACGTTGGAAATATGACTCCGATCGATGCTCTTAATACGATATACAGATTACAGAATAAATTAAAGAACCGTTGGTAAAGTTGATAAAATCAAAAAGAAAAGGAGCAGTCATGCCTCATATTCAAGTTTTAGATCAGATAACGATTGATAAGATCGCAGCCGGGGAAGTTATTGAAAGACCCGCGTCTATTGTGAAAGAACTGGTTGAAAATGCGATTGATGCGAAAGCCACCTCTGTTACAGTCGAAATTAAAGACGGAGGAATTTCATTTATCCGTGTTACAGATAATGGATGCGGGATTGAAGCAGATGAAGTAAGATGTGCTTTTTTGCGCCATTCAACTAGTAAGATCCGTACAGCGGAAGAACTTGTATCCATACATTCTCTCGGATTTCGTGGGGAGGCTTTGTCGAGTATTGCCGCGGTAACAAGAACAGAAGTTATCACAAAAACAGAGGAAGGACAAAGTGGAATAAAATATGTCATAGAAGGCGGAAAAGAGACTGCATTGGAAGAGACAGGAGCTCCCAACGGAACGACTTTTCTTATTCATCAGTTATTTTATAATATACCCGCGAGGCGAAAATTTTTAAAAACACCGGTGACAGAGGCGGGGCATGTGCAGGATCTGTTGATCCATCTGGCGCTGTCACATCCGGAAGTTTCATTTTTATTTATCAATAACGGACAAGAAAAACTTCGGACGTCAGGAAACGGAAAACTAAAAGATGTGATTTATAATGTATATGGACGCGAAGTGACGTCGAATCTTTTGGAACTTGATTATAAAAAAGACGGTCTTTCTATTTCCGGATTTTTAGGTAAACCGGTCATCACCCGAGGAAACCGGAATTTTGAAAATTTCTTTGTGAACGGGCGTTATGTAAAAAGTGCAATGCTCTCTAAGTCGCTGGAAGACGCTTATAAAGATTTTACGATGCAGCATAAATTTCCGTTTGCTGTTCTTCATTTCCAGGTAGAAGGGGATCTTATTGACGTAAATGTTCACCCGACGAAAATGGAGCTTCGTTTTCAACGTCAGCAGGAAGTTTACAATACAATGTACGAAGCTGTTCACAGAAGGCTTCTTGAACCTGAATTGATTCAAACAGCTACAGTTCCGGATCCGGCAGATGCAGCTCAAAAGAAAAAAGAAAGTCCGTTTTTGCTGAAACCCAAATCTATAGAAAATACAAAATATGATCCAATAGAAAAAATCCGGGAAAAGATGCAGGAAAGAGAACCGGAGCAAGTACGGGAGAAAGCGCAGGAAACGAAACCGGAGCAAGTACGGGAAAAAGTACAGGATGAAGAACAGGGGCAAGCCCGGAAACAGACGTCTGCTATCGAGGCAGATAAAGAATCTGTTTTGCAGTCTGAACCTCAAATTCATGATGAAGATTATTTTATAAGGAAAATGCGGGAAAGGGTGAAGGCATATCATGAACGCTCCTCGTCTGCAGAAGTTTTAGACCGTGGGGAAATTTATCGTCCGCAGCAACAGGCAGAACGAATCCGGGAAGCTGCTGCATATCGGGCAAAAGAGGCAGACAAGACTCCGAAGCAGATGGATCTGTTTGAAGAAAATTTCTTGAAGCGTGAAGTGAAGGCAGAATACACATTGATCGGTCAGGTGTTCGATACATACTGGCTTGTACAATTCCAAGACAGTCTTTATATTATAGATCAGCATGCCGCGCATGAAAGAGTGATGTATGAGAGAACTTTAAAAGAGATGAAATCCAGGGAATATACATCTCAGTATTTAAGCCCTCCGATCATTTTATCGCTTTCGATGCAGGAAGCTCAGCTTTTGGAGGAGCATATAGATCGTTTTACGAGAATCGGTTTTGAAATCGAACATTTTGGAGGAGAAGAATATGCTGTCAGGGCAGTGCCGGATAATTTGTTCGGTATCGCAAAAAAAGAACTTCTTATGGAGATGATCGACGATCTGGCAGATGGGATAAACACATCTATGACTCCTGATTTGATTGATGAAAAGGTAGCGTCTATGTCTTGTAAGGCGGCGGTAAAAGGCAATAACCGTTTATCGGCAAAAGAAGTAGACGCTCTGATCGGTGAATTACTTACTTTAGATAATCCGTATCATTGTCCCCACGGAAGACCGACGATCATTGCCATGACGAAACGAGAATTAGAGAAGAAGTTTAAGAGGATTGTATAAATGAAAAAACCACTGATTATTTTGGCCGGACCTACAGCGGTCGGAAAAACAAAAGCATCTATAGGGCTTGCAAAAAGAATAGGGGCAGAAATTATTTCGGCAGATTCTATGCAGGTATATAAACATATGGATATCGGTTCGGCAAAGATTACGCGCAGTGAAATGAGCGGGATTTCGCATCACTTGATTGATATTCTCGAGCCGGAAGAGGAATTTAATGTTGTTCGTTTTCAGAAGATGGCTCTTGAGGAAATGGAACAGATTTATGAAAAGGGAAAAATTCCTTTGATTGTAGGAGGAACCGGTTTTTATATCCAATCGGTTCTTTATAATATTGATTTTACGGAAAATGATTCTCCAAATGATTATCGGAAAAAACTGGAGATTCTCGCAAAGGAAAAAGGGGCAGAATACTTGCATACAATGTTGACGGAAGTAGATCCTAAGTCGGCATTGCAGATTCATACAAATAATATAAAACGGACAATACGTGCGCTTGAATTTTATCATCAGACAGGAATGAAAATATCCGAACATAATGAAGCGGAAAGAGAAAAGGAATCTCCGTATCAATATGCATATTTTGTTTTGACAGACGACAGAGCAAAACTGTATGAACGTATTGACCGACGCGTAGATCTTATGATGGAATCAGGTTTAGAAGAGGAAGTTCGTTTCTTAAAAGACCGAGGCGTGAGTTCAACTTCTACAGCGATGCAGGGACTTGGGTATAAAGAATTGTATGCATATATGAACGGAGAGTATTCATTGGAAGAGGCGGTACGTATTATAAAACGCGATACAAGACATTTTGCCAAGCGCCAGCTTACATGGTTTAAGCGAGAAAAGGATGTCACATGGATAGATCGTGCCGTTATCGGAGACGACGAGGAACATATTCTTGATTTTATGATCGAAGAGTTGAGAAAAAAGCAGATTTTAGTATAAAATATAAAACCAACAAAATAATGGATCAATATAACGAAAACTTTACAAGATTAAAGAGAAAAACTAATAAAAAAAGAGGAAAATATATATGAGTAATACAGAAACAAAAACGATATACCGACAGTTGGGAATTTCAGAAGATGTGTGGATATATGGGCAGAAGATAGAGGAAGGTCTGAAAGAACGATTTGCAGAATTCGACAGTAATGCAGAATATAATCAACTGAAGGTGATCTCTGCCATGCAGCAATGCCGGGTAAATGAAAGCTGCTTTAATTATGCAAGTGGATACGGTTATAACGATCAAGGACGCGATACGCTGGAAGAAGTATATGCGGCGGCATTTCATACAGAAGCGGCTCTTGTGCGTCCGCAGATTACATGCGGTACACATGCACTTGCACTTGCGTTATCGGCAAACTTAAGACCCGGTGATGAATTGTTATCTCCTGTAGGGAAACCCTACGATACACTGGAAGAAGTAATCGGCATTCGCCAGTCTAAAGGATCTCTCGCAGAATATGGAGTGACATATAAACAGGTCGATCTGTTGGAAGACGGTTATTTTGATTATCCGGCAATCGAAAAAGCATTAAACGAAAGAACAAAGCTTGTGACGATCCAGCGTTCAAAAGGATATCAGACACGTCCGAGTTATTCTGTAGAAAAAATAGGAGAACTGATTGCATTTATAAAAAAGAAAAGACCGGATGTTATTTGTATGGTAGATAACTGCTACGGAGAATTTGTAGAACGGATCGAACCAAGCGATGTAGGTGCAGATATGATTGTCGGTTCATTGATTAAAAATCCCGGCGGCGGTCTTGCACCGATCGGAGGATATGTGGCAGGCAAAAAAGAACTTATCGAAAACTGTGCGTATAGATTGACATCCCCCGGATTAGGGAAAGAAGTGGGAGCGTCTCTCGGAGTGATGCAGTCTTTTTATCAAGGATTTTTTATGGCGCCGACAGTTGTATGCGGAGCGCTTAAAGGAGCTGTTTTTGCAGCGAATATTTATGAAAAACTCGGGTATTCGGTTGTTCCAAATGCAAGCGAGAGCCGTCATGATATTATTCAGGCAGTTACGTTTGGCAGTGCAGATGGAGTGATTGCATTTTGCAAGGGAATTCAGGCAGCGGCTCCGGTAGACAGTTATGTAACTCCCGAACCTTGGGCAATGCCGGGATACGACAGTGAAGTCATCATGGCTGCCGGAGCATTTGTACAAGGGTCCTCGATTGAACTATCTGCAGATGGTCCGATCAAACCTCCCTATGCCGTTTATTTTCAAGGCGGTCTTACATGGCAGCATGCGAAGCTGGGCATTTTAAAATCTCTTCAAAGTTTGATTGATGCAGGAGTTATTGACAGATCCAAACTTCAGTCGCTTTAAAACAGTGTTTTGATGCTTAGAAAAGAAAAGGATTTATATTATGAGAAAAGTAGCGATAATCGGGGCGGGAGCAGCCGGGATGACGGCAGCGATCACAGCAGCTTCAAACGGGGCAGAAGTAGTTGTATTGGAACATATGGACCGCGTCGGGAAAAAAATTCTTTCGACAGGGAACGGACGATGCAATTTTACAAATACTTATCAGGATCGAAGCTGTTATCACTCTGATAACGAATCATTTCCATGGAAGATCATTGAGAAATTTAATGCAGAGCAGATTATAAAATTGTTCGAAGAACTCGGCGTTTATGCGAAAAACAGAAATGGATACATGTATCCCTATTCGGATCAGGCATCGTCTGTAACTGAGGCTTTGAAAATGGAATTAGAGCGTCTGCAAATCGATGTAAGACTTCAAACAGAATGCACGGATATTTTCCCTCGTAAAAAGGGGTTTACTCTTCAGATTGTTAAAGACGGGAAAAAGGGGAAAATATATGCGGATCATGTAA
>OGWZ01003432.1_pt1 | contig 10724 bp, 10 predicted proteins | sample 1576141 | NCBI WGS metagenome assembly OGWZ01 (sample SAMEA3541512, study PRJEB24748) | human gut metagenome | biome: human gut; feature: human-associated habitat; material: faeces | place: China | collected 2012
CCGCGCCCCGCCTCGTCCACACCGCAGAACGGCGTTTTGCCGTCCGCGAGAAAACGCTCGTAGGCATACATATCCATTTCGGGGTGTTCCATCGTCACGGCCTTTCCAGCGTCATGCGCCCGAGCTTGCCCTCGCGGAATTCATCGAGCAGGACGTGCGCCATGCGCTCGGTATTGACTTCGCCGCCGGAAATGAGAAAGCCGCGCTTTCTCGCCGCGGCTTCGAGCAGCTCGTAGCCGGGCGCTTCCGGGTCGGGCGTGAATTTATAGCGCGCTTCGATCGCGCCGGGGTAAAGCTCGCGCAGCCGCTCGAGCAGCCGGCAGGCGACAAGCTCCACGTCAAGGATGTTATCGTTGATCGCGCCCGTCCAGGCAAGCGAATACCCGACCTCGGGAGACTCAAACTTCGGCCAGAGGATGCCGGGCGTATCCAGCAGAAGGATGCCGCCGTTGAGCGTGATCCACTGCTTGCCGCGCGTAACGCCGGGACGGTCGCTCGTTTCGGCAGCCTTCCGCCCGGCAAGCCGGTTGATAAAACTCGATTTTCCCACGTTTGGGACGCCGAGAATCATGAACCGGAGGGCCTTGCCCACCTGTCCCTTTGCCTCGGCGCGCTCGATCTTCTCCTTCAGAAGAGAGCGTGCCGCGGCAGGAAAGGCGTTTACGCCGCGCCCGCTTTTGCAGTCCATTTCCAGCGCGAGCGCCCCCTCGCCGGTCAACGCTTTTTTCCAGAGCGCCGTCGCGGCGGCGTCCGCCTGATCCGCGCGGTTGAGCACGATCAGCCGCGGCTTGCTGCCGACGATGCGCTCCACATCCGGGTTGCGGCTGGAATTGGGGATGCGCGCGTCGCGCAGCTCCACCACGGCATCCACAAGACGGAGACTGTCCTCCATCATGCGGGTCGCCTTTTTCATATGACCGGGATACCAGTTGATCGTTTCGTTGGCCATCAGTCGATCACTCCTATGCGGCTCCAGTCACGGTTCTCTCCGTGCTGGGAATCGCCGCCCGGAACGAGCAGGAAAAACGCCCGCCCGATGACAAGGCGCTCATCCACACAGCCGATGCGGTCATCACGGCTGTCGGTAGAGCCGTTGCGGTTGTCGCCCATAACAAAGAGACATCCCTCCGGCACGGTGACGGAATCACCGAAATCGATGCGGCGGTGCGTCGGCTCAAGCGTATAGGGCTCATCCAGCGCCACGCCGTTCACATACACGATGCCGCCTTCAAAGTCGATCGTGACCGTTTCGCCCTCGGTGGCGATCACACGCTTTACGATCGGCTCGCTGTTGAAGCTCTCCTTGCGCAGCACGATAATGTCGCCGCGCTTCGGCGTATAGAAAAGATTGGAGACGAGAATGCGGTCGCCGGGATGCAGCGTGTTGAGCATGGAGGTGCCGACAACGCCGACCACGCGGACAAGAAACGTGAAAATCAGAACACAGGCAAACAGCGCCACCACGAGCGACTGGATCCAGTCAAACGTCTCGCCGCGGCGTTCTTTCAGTTTTCTCTTTTTGATCTCAGGCCAGGTTTCATTCATAAAGAGCACACTTCCGGTATTGTAATTACAGGCATTATACTACATAATGCAATTGTCAGCAATAGGGAAAAAGGACGCCTCGATGAGGCGTCCTTTTTCTATGCGGCCGGACTTCAGTTGATGAGGCCCTTGACCTTCGCAGCCTTGCCCACGCGGTCGCGCAGGTAGTACAGCTTCGCCCGACGGACTTTGCCGCGCCGGATGGTCTCCACGGAGACGATGCTGGGAGAATGCACGGGGAAAACCTTCTCGCAGCCGACGCCGTAGGAAATGCGGCGGACAGTGATGGTTTCGTTGATGCCGCCATGCTTTCTGGCAATGATGGTGCCTTCAAACACCTGGTTGCGCTCGCGGGAGCCTTCCTTGACGCGCAGAGTGACACGCACGGTATCGCCGACGTTCATCTGCGGAAGCTCCGGCTTCATGTAGTTCGCGGTGAGAGTTTTGATAAGATCCATGATGATCCTTCCTTTACATGAGACGTTCTTACCGCGTAAGCACTGCGGCAGCGGACCGCCTTGATATGCCGTGCCCAAAGCACGAGCCATAAGAGGATACCATATCCTGTCCGGTTTTGCAAGTATTTTTTCACAGCCTTTTCCAACCGGCTGCGCATATTTCACCCGAAATCCGGCAGAATAGGAAATGACTTCTTTACCGGAGGGAAAACCATGAAAAAAATACGAGAAATTCTGCTATTTTCGCTCTGCGTACTGCTGTTTTCCGGCTTGCTCACCGCGGCAGCAGCGGACGGCGCTCCCATCGCGGAAAATCTGGAGATCATGACCTACCGCGGCATATCCGTCGGCGGGCAGCTCAAAGCGTTTGATCCGGAGGGCGAAGAGGTACACTTCCGCATTACGACCGAGCCGAGAAAGGGAACACTGACGCTTGAAGAAAACGGCGAATTTGTCTACACCCCCGCCGAAGGCAAGCGCGGGCGAGATTACTTCGGCTACTGCGCCTCGGATCCGAAAGGCAATGTTTCGCAGGAAGCTACCGTCGTCATCACGATCCGCAAGGCCGGGAAAGGCGCCGGCTATGCCGATACCGCCGGTCTCTCCTGCGAGTACGCCGCGTGCGTCCTCGCGGAAGAAGGACTCTTCACCGGCCGGTGCGTGTGCGGACAATATCTCTTTGAGCCGGAGGAGACGGTCTCCTGCGGCGAGTTTCTGTCGCTCTGCATGGAAACGGCAGGCATCGAGCCGGTGGAAACGACTGTTTCCGCAGAAAGCAGCGCCACCGCCGCCCCCGTGTGGATACAGCAGTATGTTGATGCCGCCGTGTCCGAGGGCTGTCCCGTGCCGACGTTTGGCGGAGCCTCCTTCGACGCGGACGCGCCGGTAACGCTCGGCGCTGCGGCGCAGACACTCTCCAAAGCGCTGCGCATCACGCCGCTCTCGTCCGCGAGCAGCGAAGAGAGCGCCGCGGCGCGCGCCATACAGGAGCTGGTGGCGTGCGGTCTTCTGCCGATCGGAATGGATGCGGAAGCGCCGCTCACGCGCGGTCAGGCGGCGGAGCTTTTCCTAAAGGCGCTCGATCTTCTGGAACAGCGCAGCTGACAAAAACCGGCAGCATTCAACTTCGGTTGGGTGCTGCCGGTTTTGGGTGTTCAAGGGTGGAAAATCGTTTTTTTCTTCGCAAAGATCGCCTTTGGAGCGCAAACTGTCTATTCATGACTGCTCAAATGGCTTTAACCAGAAAAAAATTGCTTTTTGATGCAGCATAATCCGGAGAACCTCTTGACTTAAAAAGCAGGTAAAGTATATGGTCGATGTGTTATAATTGTTAAAACAATTAACGATAGCAGGTACATATAATGAAAAAAGACAATAGAAAATACTACGCCGCCTATGAGGAACGCTACAAAACCGCCCATGCAAACGGTGTTAGTTGGTCGAGCGATGAAAATACGCCTATCGTGATGGAAGTGATTGACAGGTATAAAATCCGTCGGGAGTATAAACTCCTTGAGATCGGATGCGGGGAAGGCCGAGATTCCAGGACGGTCTTGGATCATGGTTTTCCGTTAATGGCAACGGATATTTCCGAAGAAGCCATTGCGTATTGCAGGCAGCAGATGCCCCGGTACGAAAAACATTTCAGCGTTTTGGACTGCTTATCCGCCCGACTGGATGAAACGTTTGATTTTATCTTTGCCATAGCCGTTGTTCATATGCTGGTGCTTGACGAGGACAGAGACGGCTTTTATCGGTTTATCCGCAGCCACCTGACCGCAGAGGGAAAGGCTCTGATCTGCACCATGGGCGACGGAGAATTTGAAATGCAGAGCGACATTTCCACTGCATTTACCTTACAGGAGAGAAACCACGACTCGGGCAAAATGATGGTTGCCGGAACATCGTGCAGGATGGTATCATGGAATACATTGGAAAATGAGTTAGCAAGAAACGGCATGACCATCATTAAGAAAGGGATCACAAGCTCCCTTCCTGATTTTAACTGCCTGATGTATGCTGTCGTTAAAGCATAAGGGAGCGTATATACGAGGATTTGACAGTGAATAAAGAAGAATTATTGAAGCTCTCTCCCGGGGAGTTGACCGATTTGGGCATCTGCCCGACCTGTTTCAGCCGAGAAAACGGCGGCGCGCTTTATGGCGACAGCTCGGATAAGATGCTCTATGAGGATGAAGATATTGAATGCTTCTTTGTCGGCAATCCGAGAGCGGCCGGTCATATGTGCATTTCCACTATGGAACACTATCACGACATGAGCGAAGCTCCCGATCACATCAATGAGAAGATCATTCGATTTGCGAAGCGATTCATGCAGATCCTTTGCGAGGTTTATGGGTGTGAGCGGGTCTACCTGTGCACCATGTGCGACGGTCTCAACAATCATTATCACATCCAGCTTATCCCCCGCTACCAGGACGAAAAGCGGGGCAGCCAAAACTTTGTAAAGCCCCGCAAAGCGTATATCCCGGATCACGCCAAATTGGAAAAAGTGCGAACACGAATTCACGAATATGCGCAAGAATGATTTTCAGAAACATACTTGCTGAAACGCTTACCGGCAGGGTCTCCCCTGCCGGTTTTCTGTATTTCAGTCTTTTCGCAGCCGTTCGGCCAGTGCTTCGTCGGCAGCAGTAATGATCGTACGGTAATCCGTGTAGATCACCCGCCCCGGCTTCGCGCCGGAGGGCTTTTTCACAAAGCGCACCTGCGTGCAGTCTACAGCCACCTTACCGCCGGTTTTCGCCTGCGAATACGTTGCGGCGAGCGCCGCAGCCTGCCGGATCGTTTCCTCGTCCGCCTCGCCCTCCGCCTGCGACACGATCACATGGCTTCCGGGGAGCTTCTGCACATGCAGCCAGAGATCGGTGCGGCGGGCAATATGGAGCGTGAGCTCGTCGTTCTGCACGTTGCCGCGGCCGACAAGGATCTCCGTGCCGCTGTCGGATACGAACCGCAGCGGCTTTCGCGCTGCGGGCTGCTTCTGGCGCTTGCCCTGCGCCTTCTCTTTGATATATCCGGCGTTCACCAACTCGCGGCGGATGTCGGCGAGATCGCGGTCACACTCGGCTCGGGAGAGCTCGTCGAGCACGCTCTCCAGATACGCCTCGTCCTCGCGCGCTGCGGCGATCAGCTCCGTGAGCATCCGGTTTGCGGTTTTCGCTTTGTTGTAGAGCTTATAATTGTAAGCGACGTTCTGCTGCGGCGTTTTGCGCTCGTCCAGCGGCACGGTGACCGTCGGGCAGTCCGGCTCATAGTAATCCTGCGCCTCAAAGAAGTGCATGCCGCGCTTCAGGCGGTACATATTCGCTGTGATGAGATCACCCCGGCGGCGGTATTCCTCGCGTTTTTCCGTTTCGAGCAGTTCCTGCTCGCGCGCCGCGATCTTGCGCAGGAGACGATCCCGTGCTGTTTTCGCCGTGCGCGTGAGATCGGCGCTGCGGCGGCGCAGATTTTCCTGCTGATCCTTTTTGCGGTAAAACGTATCCAGAAGCTCGCTGAACGACGAAAACTCCGTCAGCTCGGCGCGGCTGCCGTACTGATACACCGGCTGGAACGTATAGTCCTTCGGCATGCCGTCAATGGAGATCATCACCGGCGTGAAGTCTCCGGTATCGATACGCATGCGCAGCGCGTCGAGTGCGGCGCCCAGGCCTTCCCAGCCGCCGAGCGATAGCTCGCGGCAGAGAAGCGGCGAGAGTCCGCCGAACGTATCGAGCAGCCACTTATCCGGCGGCTGCGTCCGGTCGGCGTGTGTGAGCAGCCGCTCACACTCTTCCCTCTCCGTCCGGAAAAACGACGGTTTCTCCTGCTGCGGCGGCAGCGTGTAGAAAAGTCCCGGCAGCAGCGCGCGGCGATTCGGGTCCTCATAGTCCACACGGCGGATGCAGTCCAATATATGCCCGTCGCCGTCCAACAGAAGGAGATTCAGCCCCTTGCCCATGAGTTCAAGCACAAGCGTTTTCTCCCCGCGGCAGTTCAGCTCGTCCACGGTATCCAGCCGCAGGATAAGCAGCCGCTCGCCGAGGGGCTGTTCCAGCGCCGTGATGCGCGCTCCGATCAGATATTTGCGCAGCAGCATGCAGAACATCGGCGGCTGCGGCGGGTTTTCCATGGTCTGCTCCGTGAGAGAAATACGGGCGCTGCCCGGCCGAACGGAGATCAGCACACGGCGGCTTCCCTGCTCGCGGGAATGCACGGACAGGATCAGCACATCCTTTTCCGGCATGCTGATCCTGTCGATCTTTGCTCCCAAAAGGGAGTTTTCCAGCTCACGGCGCAGCGCCGTCAGCAGTATGGCGTCCAGAGGCATTGTTTTCCTCCAAAATGATAGCAAAGAGTTCTTCGATCCGCTCGTTTTGTCCGCGGAGATAGAGCCACCCGAACAGTGCCTCCAGCCCGGAGGCGGCGTGGTACTCGGCCTCCGTCGCGGCGCGGGGCGCGGCATGGCTGTGCGCGTTGCGCCCGCGGCGGTATACGGCCTCCTCCTCGCCCGTGAGATGCGGGCGGATCTTTTCCGCCGCGCGCGCCTGCGCCGGGGCGGATACATACCGGATGGTCTGCCGGTGCAGCTCACCGGCGGTCAGTTTCCCGGAGCGGCAAACCTCCCGCCGGGCAAGGATCTCATACACGGCGTCGCCCATGTGGGCGAGCGCCAGCGCGCTCATGGCGCGCACTTCACCGTCCGAAAGGATCATAGCCGCTCCTCCGCGGAGAAATCGTCCTTCTGCTCCTCGATGAGCTGCTCCATCGGCGTGCGGCCGGACATGCTCATCTCCTGCCACTGCTCACGGGTGATGAGAAGCTGGCGGGGCTTGGAGCCTTCAAACGGCCCGACGATGCCGAGCTCTTCCATCTGGTCAACGAGCCGTGCAGCGCGGGAATAGCCGAGCTTCAGCCGGCGCTGGAGCATGGAGACGGACGCCTGCTTTGTATCGAGGATAACGTCCACCGCCTGCGGCAGCAGCTCGTCGCAGCCGCTGAACGGATTATCGTCGAGCGCGGCGGAATGCCCGTCTTCGTCTTTCTCCTCCGGCGCGTCCTTTCCGGCGGCGGCCTTTTCGATCTGGCGGAGTATCTCATCGTCGTACTCCGGCGTCGTCCCCTGCTTGATAAAGTCGATGACCTGCTCGCGCTCCTCGTCGGAGACGAAAGCGCCCTGCACACGAAGCGGCTTTCCGACGCCAAGCGGCGCATAGAGCATATCGCCCATGCCGATGAGCTTTTCCGCGCCCGGGTTATCGAGAATGATGCGCGATTCAAGCGCACTCGAAACGGCAAACGCGATGCGGCTCGGGATGTTGGCCTTCATAAGGCCGGTGATGACGTCGGCGGACGGGCGCTGCGTGGCAATAATGAGGTGCATACCGGCAGCGCGGCCCATCTGGGCGATGCGGCAGATGCTCTCTTCCACCTCTTTGGCGGCGGTCATCATAAGGTCGGCCAGCTCGTCGATCACGATGACAACACTCGGTATCGTCGGCTCGCCGAGGCGGGTCTTGTAGGTATTGTAGCCCTTGAGATCGCGCACGCCGATCTCCGAGAAGAGGCGGTAGCGCTTCATCATTTCCACGACTGCCCACTGCAGCGAGCCCGCCGCTTTTTTCGGGTCGGTCACGACCGGGATGTACAGATGCGGGATACCGTTATAGATGCCGAGCTCGACCATTTTCGGGTCGATCATGATAAGGCGCACCTCGTCCGGCGTCGCCTTATAGAGCAGCGAGAGAATGAGGCTGTTCATGCACACGCTCTTGCCGCTGCCGGTCGTACCGGCGATGAGCATATGCGGGAGCTTGGCAATGTTGCCGACGATACAGTTGCCCCCGATGTCCTTGCCGATGGCAAAGCTGAGCTTGGAAGCGGCGTTCTGGAACGCGGGCGAATCGATGATGTCACGCAGGTAAACGGTGCTGACAACTTTGTTCGGCACTTCCACGCCGACCGTGGAGATCTTATCGGGGATCGGTGCAATGCGCACGCTGACAACGCCGAGCGAGAGCGCCAGATCGCCCGCAAGGTTCGTGAGCTTGCTGAGCTTCACGCCGGCTTCGAGCTCAAGATCGTAGCGCGTGACCGTTGGCCCGCGGGTGATCTCGGTCACCGAGGCGCCGATGCCGAAGCTGTGGAGCGTCGTTTCCAGCCGCTCGCGGTTGAGCGATACCTCCTCCCTGCCGTCAGACGTGATCCCGTCTCCGGCTTTGAGGAGCGTTACCGGCGGATACTGGTATTCCGGCATCTGCTCCGTCTCCTCGATCGTCTGCGCGATCTCGTCCGCGGCGGCATCCACATCCTCGCGGCGGAGCTTTTCGGGCTTTACAAACGGCACGGGCTCTCGGACGGACTCAATGCCGATCTCGGCAGAGCCGTCCTCCAGCGAAAGATCCTCCGCCGGAGCCGTTTCCTCGATAAAGGGGTCCTCCTCGGCCGACACAGCGTTCTCGATGAACGGCTCTTCTTCGGCCGAAGCTGCGTTTTCGATGAACGGGTCTTCCTCGGCCGAACGGCGGTTCTTTGCGCGTTTTTCCTCGCCGCGGCGGATACAGTCCGCTACCGCTGCCATATCCGGCTGTCCCTGATAGAGGATGCCCTGCGGCATATCCGGGATCGGTTCTTCGGGCAGAGGTTCGTCCTCGATGGGGATGTCGATCGCCGCTTTCTTCCGGCGGCGGGAGAAGATGCCGCCGGAGCTTTCCTCCTGCGGCTGTGCCGAAACATTCGCCGGTTCCGGCACGGCAAAGATCTCCGAAGCGGGAAGCTCCTGTGCGCGCTCGCGCGGCGCACCGCGTTCCTTTTTCGCACGGGGCTTTTCCGGAACGGGCTCCGGCATCGGTTCATACTCCGCACGCGGGCGATTCTTCATATCCTCCACTCTCTCGCGGAGAGAGACCTTTCCCGCAACACAGATAACGCTGAAGAGCGCAATGATGAACACCGGCAGCGCGCCGTATACGCTCACGGCCCGCTCAAGGAAGATGGACAGCAGTCCCGAAACGACGCCGCCGGTCTCCAGATTTATGCCGCCGTAGTACAGGCTGCGGATGGAAAGCCAGTCAAACCCGTAATCGGTCTTGCATACGAGCAGATGGACCGCCGCGCCAAAGAGCAGCGGGATGAAAGAAAGCGCCACAATCCGCCCGGCTACAGGGCGTCCGCGGTGGAAGCCGAGAATGGCCGCCGCCCAGAGGAAGCACAGCGGCACGACAAGAAAGCCCCAGCCGAAGAGACCCTTGAAAACATACAGGCACAGCCAGTCGATCAGCCAGTAATCCCTTACGAAATAGCCGATCAGAGTAAAGAGGCCAAGGGCCAGACACACGACCGAACCGACCTCGCGGCGGATCGGTTTTCTGGCTTTTTTCTTCGCGGACGTATTCTTTTTTGTTCCGGACGCGGATCTTGATTGCGCCATATTGTTCTCCTCAGAAAAGCGAGGCAATAAGCGTGACCACGCCGATGCCCCACATGTAATAAGCGAAATTGCCGAACTTGCCCTTCTTGAGCAGCCGCTGCAGAAGGATGATGCTGAAATAGCCGACGACGATCGAAACGATCATGCCGATCAGATACGCAGGGAAATTGGACCACTCCACGCCCGCCTTGAGCGCCTTGATGAGCGAAAGGAGATTCGCACCGAGCACGGCGGGAATGCTCATGAGCAGAGAGTATTTCATTGCGAACGGACGGGACTGCCCGGTGGCGATGCCGGCGGTGATCGTACTGCCGGAGCGGGAAATGCCGGGGATGGTGGCGACAGCCTGCGCACAGCCGATCAGCAGCGCATCGCGGATGCGCATCGAGCGCTCGTTGCCGCGGCCCGGAACAATGCGGTCGGAAACATAGAGCAAACAGCCGTTGAGCAGGAACGCCGCGCCGATAAAGCCGGTCTTATAATAGAGCTGCTCCAGAGAATCGTGGAATGGAAGAATGATAAAAAGCGGCAGCGTGCCGAAAAAGAGCATCAGCAGCATCCGCGCGCCGGGGTGCTCCGTGCGCTGCTCCGGGAAGGTATCGTGTGACGAGCGGACAAGGCCGACGGTGTCGGATACGATGTAGACAATATCCTTCCAGTAAACGATCATAATGGAGATCAGTGTGCCGAAATGCAGCAGCACGTCGAAGAACATATGACCCTCTTCCGCAGTCTGCAGGTTGAAAACATTCTGGAGTACCGCGAGATGACCGGAGCTGGAGATGGGCAGAAATTCCGCCACACCCTGAACGAAGCCGAGAAATATCGCGTTAAGGATCGACAAAAGATTCTCCTCCTTTTGCGTGGATTGGTTTCACGGTTCTGCCGCCGGACGGCAGCAGCAGAGAATAGAGTATGATAGAAAAGTATATTCTTTAACAATTAATTTTACCACAATTTTCCCCTGTTTACAAGTGGGAACGATTTTTTTTGAAAAAAGTGCTTTACAAATCCGAAATATGTGTTATAATCACATTCGCGCTGTGGGGGCGTAGCTCAGCTGGGAGAGCGTTCGGTTCGCATCCGAGAGGTCGAGAGTTCGAATCTCTTCGTCTCCACCATAAGCCCACCGTAATTTTGATGAAAATTACGGTGGGCTTTTCTTGTTTGAGAGTCTGCATTATGGTACTATGGTTTCGACAAATCGGAATTTACCTCTATTCAAACATACAAGCTCTTGACAATAAAGCTCCTATATAGTATGATTTTATAAACTACTATATAGGAGC
>OGWZ01003436.1_pt1 | contig 10717 bp, 10 predicted proteins | sample 1576141 | NCBI WGS metagenome assembly OGWZ01 (sample SAMEA3541512, study PRJEB24748) | human gut metagenome | biome: human gut; feature: human-associated habitat; material: faeces | place: China | collected 2012
TAAGCTCGTTTACGGTGACAATACTTGGCTGGCGACGGCCCGGGAAGATAACTCATCGCGCACACTGAACACCGACTCGAAAGAGTCGGTGTTTTGTTTTCGTTAAGAATTCCCTGTTCACTGGAATTCACCTCTCCTTATATGATATAATAGCCCAAATTGTATTTTATCGCGAAGCAGGGGGTCGAGAATGAACAAAATTTTGAAAGAAAAAATCAGCGAGTCGGTGTCGTCTGTCCTGCCGATCACGATCATTGTACTGCTGCTCAGCGTGACGATCACACCGATGCCGGTCGGCACGATGGTGCTGTTTTTAACCGGTGCGGCGCTGCTCATCGTCGGCATGGCATTGTTTTCACTCGGCACGGACGTATCTATGACGCCTATGGGCGAGGGCATCGGTGCACAGTTGCCGCGTACGAAAAATCTGCTCATCGTGATACTCATTACGCTCATCATCGGCGTGCTTATCACAATCGCGGAGCCGGATCTGCAGGTGCTGGCCGGTCAGGTGCCGTCCATTCCGAACAATGTGCTGATTTGGACGGTCGCAGGCGGTGTGGGCCTGTTTTTCGTGCTTGCCATGCTGCGTACGCTGTTTAAAATTCGTCTGTCGCTGCTGCTCATTGTGTTTTACGCGGTGGTGTTTATCCTGTCGGCTTTCGTGCCGAACGAGTTTGTTTCTGTGGCGTTTGACTCGGGCGGCGTGACCACCGGACCGGTCACCGTACCGTTCATCATGGCGCTTGGTGTCGGTTTAGCTTCCATCCGAGGCGATAGCGGCGCACAGGAGGACAGCTTTGGTCTGGTTGCGCTGTGCAGCATCGGGCCGGTGCTGGCGGTGCTGCTGCTTGGCATTTTCTATCCGACAAACGGTGCAGGCTACACGGCAGTGACCGTGCCGGACGTGGAGGACACTCGTCAGGCAGCGCATACATTTGTGGTGGAGCTGCCCGCGTACATACACGAGGTTTTGTCCGCACTGGTGCCAATCATCCTGTTCTGCGCGGTGTTTCAGCTGATTTTCCGTAGATTCCATGCCATGCAGCTTAGAAAAATCGGCGTGGGTTTTGTGTACACATTTACCGGTCTGTCGCTGTTTTTGACCGGTGTAAACGTCGGATTTATGCCCGTGGGCCATTATCTCGGACAGCAGCTGGCGATGAGCGGACAGAAATGGGTGCTGGTGCCGCTTGGCATGCTCATTGGCTATTTTCTGGTAACTGCGGAGCCGGCTGTGCATGTGCTCAACCGGCAGGTCGAGTCCATCACAAACGGCGGTATCTCGCAGAGAGCGATGATGCTCAGCCTGTCCATCGGCGTGGCCTGCTCGGTCGGCATGGCTATGCTGCGCGTATTGACAGGCATTTCAATCTATTATATACTGGTGCCGGGCTATCTTGCCGCACTGGGACTGACTTTCTGCGTGCCGAAAATTTTCACCGGCATTGCATTTGACTCGGGCGGCGTTGCGTCCGGTCCGATGACGACCACATTCCTGCTGCCGTTTGCCATGGGCGCATGTGAAGCACTTGGCGGCAACGTGATGACTGATGCCTTCGGTATTGTAGCCATGGTGGCTATGACTCCGCTGCTTACCATTCAGGTGCTGGGTCTCATCTATAAAAAGAAACAGAACAGCGAGGATGCGTCTGATGTTTCCGCAGAGGATGAGGACAGCATCATCGTTTTGGAGGGAGTAGAGCATGAGTGAAAACCGACCGCAGATGACGGTTCAGAGCGCGGTAGAGGTCGTGGCGGCCGTTGTTGACGTGGAGCAGGGCGAAAAGGTGCTGCGTATCTATCGTGAGGAACAGGCGCCGGTGGACTTTGTGTGCATGGCACACGGCACGGCGCGCACGGAAATGCTCGACCTGCTTGGCATCGGTGAAACGGCAAAGGCCATTGTGATGTGTATGGTCAGCCGTCAGACCGGCGTTCGCCTGCTCAAAAGGCTCGGACGCGAGCTGGAAATGCGATATCCCGGACGCGGAATCGCGTTTGCCATTCCGATTACAGGCATTGGTCTGCGGTGGCACAAGCTGCTGACCGCTGCAGACGAGGAGCAAAAGGAGGTCAGCCGGATGCACGAGACAGAGAAGAACGACGGTTTTGACGTTGTAGCAGTTGTGATGGAGCGCGGCTATACCAACGTGGCGATGGATGCGGCGCGCAAGGCCGGTGCACGCGGCGGCACGGTCATTTCAGCGCGCGGTATTGCGGAAAATGAGGTTAAACGATTTTTCGGTATCGAAATTCAGGCCGAAAAGGAAATCGTGTTCCTCGTGGTGCGAAGCGATGAGAAACAGCAGGTTATGACGGCGCTGATGCAGGCGGTTGGAATGAAGACCCGCAGTCATGGCATTGTGCTGTCAATGCCGCTTTCGGCAGCCATCGGACTGGCGGATTGATAATGGAAAATGAACGTCTGACGTTTGCTTTCTGTTCTCCGTTTTTTATTGTGTTATTTGGCGGGAAACGGCGGGACACCATCCCACTCTGCACAATGATCCCGCGGGGAGCACAGCGTGCTCTCCCGTAACACAAAAGAGAGGAACGCACCCTTCAATTTCCAATTTTCATCTTCACTCTGATAAAATAGTATGATATAATGAGGGCAGTAATTTTCGCAGGGAGAACCCCTGACAGGAGTAGATAACCATGATAAATGAGCATATGATGGATTTAGGCAGCCGCCGTTCGACGATCCGCGAGCTGTTCGAGTACGGCAACAGCCGTGCGGCGATCGTTGGCCGCGAGAACGTATTCGATTTCTCGATCGGCAACCCGAACGTACCCGCCCCGGAGGCCGTTCGTCAGGCGATTTACGCCGAAGCGGCAGGTGATCCGGTTGCACTGCACGGCTACACCTCGGCACAGGGTGCCGCAGACGTGCGAGGCGCACTGGCGGACAGCCTCAACAAGCGTTTCGGCACGGACTACACCGGCGACAGCCTGTACCTGACTGCAGGCGCGGCAGCCGCGCTCTCTTGTGCGTTCAAAGCGATCGTCTGTGAGGGTGACGAGATTGTTGTGTTTGCACCGTATTTTCCGGAATATAAAATGTTCATCGAAAGCGGTGCCGGTGCCAAGTGCGTCATTGTGCCGCCGTCTATCGCGGATTTTCAGATTGACTTCGGTGCTCTCGAACAGCGCCTGAATGAGCACACCAAGGCGGTCGTTGTCAACTCGCCGAACAACCCGTCCGGTGCAGTGTACTCCGAGCAGACCATCAAGCGCCTTGCCGACATGCTGCGCGGCAAGGAGAAGGAATACGGTCACCCGATTTACCTCATTTCGGACGAGCCGTACCGCGAGATCGTATATGATGGCGTGCAGGTGCCGTTTGTGCCGCATTTCTATAACGATACCATTATCTGCTACTCGTACTCCAAGTCGCTGTCGCTGCCGGGTGAGCGTATCGGCTATGTGCTCGTGCCGCCGGCAGCCGCCGACAGCAAGGCGCTGTACGCTGCGGTCTGCGGTGCCGGCCGCGCACTCGGTTATGTTTGTGCACCGAGTATGTTCCAGCGCGTAGCGGCACGCTGTGCCGACCAGACCAGCGATATTGCGGTTTACCAGACCAACCGCGACCTGCTCTTTAACGGTCTGACCTCGATGGGGTATCACTGTGTCAAGCCGGACGGCGCGTTTTATCTGTTCCCGCAGACGCTCGAGGCGGACGACCGCGCCTTCAGTGAACGCGCAAAGAAATATGACCTGTTGGTTGTTCCGGGTGCGGATTTTGGCGCCCCCGGTCATATGCGAATTTCTTACTGTGTGAAAACCGAGACCATCGAGCGTGCGCTGCCGCTGTTTGAACGACTGGCGAAGGAGTATCGCTGATTTATTATGTAAAGTTCACAAGTGGTTTCGGTTAATTATGTATAAGGCGTCAAGTTGTACTGTACAAACTACACAAAACAACGGAGGTTGAGTTGTGCGATATTCATAAAAAGTTGCTCTTGTATTCTTTTCAGGGAAAGTGTATTATAATACCAGAGATCAGGAAAGGATCTCAAAAATACAATCACCTGAATCACTGAAAAGGAGTGCAAAGATTATGGGTATGAGAAGTTTCTTTAATGGACTGGTAAACGCTCGCATGGTAGAACTGGAAGGCGAACACATCAACGCTAAGACCATGAACCGTACCAATCGTCGCGGCAAGTAATCGTCTGATTCAAAAAACATCACACGAGGAGCCGTAACCGTACATGACAACTGAAGACAGTAAGTGAAACCCTTCCGAGGACAACATTCGGAAGGGTTTTTCTTTTGATGAAGGCAACACCGCACAATTAAAGCTGCGGCGCTTTACGGAAATTTTGTGTCCTGATGTCGTTCCGGCTTTACGGTAATACACAAAGTATTACCGCAAAACCGCGCCTAATCAGTACGCAAAATTTGCTCGTAAATCGCTCTTGTTCAATTATGCGGTATTGCCTTATCCGGTCGGATGCTCCTGTGCGAACTCAATCTGGCGGCGGAAGAACGCAGCGCATTCCTCGAGTGTGGACGGCCGGATGCTGTGCTTGCCGCAATCCGGACAGACGCGGGTTTCAGCGCTGCCAAAGAAGATAAAGTGGCAGCATTTGGTGTCGCAAGTGTAGATCATGGCTTCACCTCTCTTTTTTACTGAGGACAGTGTACCACAGAGAAAGTCCGATAAAACTCCCTTTCTTGCAGGAGAGCAGGGAAGTATGGTATACTGATAGCACCAATCATAAAAAATTTGTCTGGGAGTATCAAAATGGGGGAACAAAAACGCAGTCTGTTACGTCAATTATATTTACCGGCGGTTTTATGCACTGCGCTCTGGGGCAGTGCGGCGCCGTGCGTCAAGCGCGGGTACGAGCTGTTCGCTGTTTCGGCTGACGCGCCGTTTTCGCAGCTTGTATTTGCCGGCTGGCGGTTTGCGCTGGCGGGAATTCTTGTGCTGCTCGTGACTCGGCTGAAAGGACACCGAATTGTGCCCAAACGGGACGAAATCAAGCCGATTCTGGCGATCAGCCTGTTTCAGAGCATGCTGCAGTATGTGTGCTACTACATCGGTCTGAGCGGCACGACCGGCACCAAAGGCTCGGTGCTCTCCGGCACGCAGACGTTTTTCGCGCTGCTGCTGGCGCATTGCCTGCTGCCGAATGACAAGCTCAACCAACGGAAAACGCTTGGCTGCATCTGCGGCTTTGCGGGCGTGCTCGCGCTCGGACTGGGCGGACTGAACGGCTTCAACCTCACGGGTGACGGTCTGGTGCTGCTGAGCGCGGTCTCGGCGGGCGCGGGCGCGCTTGTCTCGCGCATTTACACGCCCGGCCGTGATCCCATGCTGCTGACCGGCTGGCAGCTGCTCATCGGCGGCTGTTTTCTGCTGGGTGTCGGCACGGCTGGCGGAGGCGCACTCGGTCGGGTGACGCTCGGCGGCGTGTTGCTGCTCGGCTACATGATCGCGCTGTCTGCGGCCGCGTTTACCATCTGGACGGCGCTTTTGGGTAAATTTCCGGTCGGAAAGGTCAGTCTGTTCGGCTTCCTGATTCCGGTGTTTGGCACGCTGTTCTCCGCGCTCGTGCTCGGCGAGAATATCTTCACCGTACGCAATCTGGCGGCGCTCGTGCTGGTCAGCGGAGGTATTGCGGTCGCAAACTCTGCAAGTACGAAAAAATAACACCGCAGACGGAATTGCGGTGCATAAAGGGTTAATCTATGGTATTTAGTTCTGCAATTTCGTTGTTTTTCTTTGTGCCGATCGTGTTTCTGCTCGATCGCAGGCTGTCGAACGTGGATGCGAAAAACACCTGGCTGCTCCTCGCAAGTCTGGTGTTCTACTCGTTCGGACAGGTGTATTACCTGCCGCTGCTGCTGCTTTCGGTGGCGCTTAACTACGTTTGCGGACGGCTGGCCGCAGGAAAGTACGCCAAACTCGGTGTCACACTCGCGGTCATCGGCGGGATAGGGCTGCTCGCCGTGTTCAAGTACGCGGATTTCACTATTCGCACAGTGAACGCACTGTGCGGGCTGCACCTGCCGCTGACCGGTATTGCGCTGCCCATCGGCATCTCGTTCTTCACCTTCCAAGGGCTAAGCTACGTTATTGACGTGTACCGGGAGCCGAAAATGGTCTCGCACTCGTTCAAGAAGGTGCTGCTGTACATCGCGTTTTTCCCGCAGCTGATCGCCGGGCCGATCGTCAAATACCATGACGTCGAGCAGGAGATCGACAGCCGTCGCACCACACCGCAGGAGACCGCACTCGGCATTCGCCGGTTTATCTGCGGTCTGAGCAAAAAGCTGCTGCTGTCGAACGCGCTCGGTCAGATGGCGGATACCGTGTTCGCGCTGCCTGCCGGAGAGATCGGCATGCTAGCCGGATGGACGGGCGCCATTTGCTACACGCTGCAGATCTACTTCGATTTTTCCGGCTACAGCGATATGGCCATCGGTCTCGGACGCATGTTCGGCTTCCATTTCCGCGAAAACTTCAATTATCCGTACACCGCGACCACCATCAAGGAGTTCTGGCGCCGCTGGCACATTTCGCTGTCCGGCTGGTTCCGCGACTATCTGTATATTCCGCTCGGCGGCAACCGAAAAGGGAATGCGCGGACGTGGCTCAACCGTTTTCTCGTATTTTTCGCAACCGGACTGTGGCACGGCGCAAGCTGGACGTTCGTCCTCTGGGGACTGTGGCACGGCTTGTTTTCCGTGCTTGAGGACTGCGGTGCGATTCCGGTGGACAAGCTCAAGGGAAAACGAATCGGACAGCTGTACACGCTGCTCGTGGTCGTGCTCGGCTTTACGCTGTTCCGTGCGGACACGCTGGCGCAGGCCGGCGCCATGTATGCCGCGATGTTCTCCGGCATTGGTCTGCACTGGCTGGGTACAGCGGCTGTCTGGGCAAAATTTACGCCTGCGTTTGCACTGACGCTGTGTCTTGCGCTGCTCCTGTGGCCCGCGAGCACACACCGAAACGCGAGAACGTGACGTTCATCGGCTCTCTGGCTTTGCTGCTGCTGTGCATGATGTACCTTGCGGCAGGCTCGTTTAATCCGTTCATTTACTTCCGATTTTGAGGTGAAATATGAAATATAAATGGTTTACAGCGACGTTTTTGTCGCTGTGCCTGATTCCGGCAGTGGGTATGCTCGTGCTGCCCGAGCAGCAGGCGGCAGGCAATGAGCATCTCACGCCCAAGCCGAGCCTGTGGAACGCACAGACCGGCTGGAACGCAGAGTTTCTCGGTGACCTGACGGATTATGTTGCCGACCATTTCGGCTTCCGGCAGGAGCTTGTCACCGCGAACGCCGCCCTGCAGACCAGGCTGCTGTGTACCTCGCCTGCTGAGGACGTCATTTACGGTACGGACGGCTGGCTGTACTACGCGAAAACGCTCGATGATTATCAGAATCACGCAACGCTGACCGAGAGTGAGGCGCAGCAGCTGGCGCAGACGGTAAAATCCATACAGGACTACTGCGAAAGCCGCGGCGCGCGCTTTCTGTTCACGATTGCGCCGAATAAAAGCTCGCTTTACCCGGAGCACATGCCTGCGCGCTACCTGACCGAGGACGCGGACGGCAGCTACGAGCGCGTGCTGCCGTATCTCGGGCAGGAGGGCGTGAACTACGCCGACCTGTTCTCCGTGTTCCGCGCACACGCGAACGTGCTGTACTACAAGACCGACTCGCACTGGACGAATCGCGGCGCCGCGCTCGCACACGATTACCTGATGAACACGCTCGGTCTGCCGCATACGGAATTTACGGATGAGGAATATACGACCGAGCGGAGCCACAGCGGCGATCTTTACCAAATGCTGTACCCGAAAGGCACGCAAAAGGAGGAAACGCAGGTGTATCAGACCTCGTTTTCGTATGTGAACCCGCCGCGCTCGGACGAGGATATCCTCATGCAGACCACACAGGAGAATGCGCCGAACGGCCGTCTGCTGCTGTGCCGCGATTCGTTCGGCAATGCACTGCATCCGTTTCTCGCAGAGGATTTCCGTGAGGCGATCATCACCCGGCAGATGCCGTATCCGCTGGAGCAGGTGCAGGAGGGCGATACGGTCATCATCGAGATTGTCGAGCGAAATCTGCCGAATATACTAAAATATTCACCGGATTTGGGGAACAAAACCGAACCGTAATCCGTCTAATCAGTATCCGCAGGAGAAATAAACAATATGGAGGAAATTTTATGAAAAAGCTGACAGCCATGCTGCTGGCACTAACGCTCTGCTTTGGTCTTGCTGCGTGCGGCGGCAACACCGCACAGGATGATACCAAGGACGAGAGCCAGACCGTCCAGACCGGCAAAACCGAGGATAAGAAGGACGAAGCGAAAACCGAGGAGAAATCCGACGAGGCCAAGACCGAGACTAAGACTGACGATAAGACCTCGACCGACAGCAAAACCGAGGATAAAACCAACGAAACCAAGCTGGTGACGAGCAGCACGAACACCACGACCGCAAAGCCGTCTGCTTCAGCGGGCACGAGCAAGCCGTCTGCCTCGACGAGCAAACCGGCGGCATCCGCTCCGGCAAGCAAGCCGGCACAGAGCAAGCCTGCGGCAAGCGCTCCGGCTGAGACCAAACCCGCAGAACCGGCGAAGCCGACTGCCTCTCAGGCGAGCGGGTACGTCGGCTCGTCCGCATCCGCACTCGAGAGCGCACTCGGCGCACCGACATCCAAGAGCTATTCGCCGAGCTGCATGGGCGAAGGTGAGGACGGCATCTGGACGTACGACGGGTTTACCGTTTATACCTATAAAGAGGGCGGTTCGGAGACTGTCGAAGCGGTTCAATAAATTAGCAGTTAGTAATCGACGATACGGTTTTATGTTTCGCAGGGGAGGCCAGTGGCCTCCCTTTTTCACGTTCTGCAGAGGTAAAATAAAAGGGCAGACCGGTGGTCTGCCCCTGCGGAGGATAAAATTCCTAATTACGAATTTATCAGAGAATGCGTCTCTGCGGTTTATTCGCTACCTGCTTCACGGCCTTGCACGGCACGCCGATGGCAAGCATACCTGCCGGTATATCCTCCGTCACAACGCTGCCTGCGGCGATGACGGCGTTATCACCGATGGTGACGCCCGGGCAAATCTGCACGCCCATGCCAATCCAGACGTTATTGCCGATGGTGACCGGCTTGGCATATTCCAGCCCGGCGTTGCGCTGTGCAACATCGAACGGATGGCCTGCGGTCGAGATACAGCAGTTCGGGCCGATGAACACATGGTCGCCGATGGTGACCGGCGCCGCGTCCAGAATCACAAGGTTATGGTTGGCATAAAATGCACGGCCGACACGCGTATGGCTGCCGTAATCGACAAAAAACGGCGGCTCAATGACGATATCGGGCGCACAGGCACCTAAAATGGTATGCAGAAGGGCGTTTTTCTCCTCCTTCTGGGAGGAACGGAGTGCATTGTAATCCATGCACAGATCGCTGGTCTGCGCACGCGCTTCGAGCAGTGCGGGGTCGCTGTTGGCGTCGTACAGCAGGCCGGAAGCGGCTTTTTCAAGTTCGGTCATCGTCAGGGTTCCTCCTTAATTCTGGTGGCGTACCAGTTCATAATCATCGCCGGAGCGGTAGTACGGACAGTTTTTGCCGGTCTGCATCAGGCGGTAAAATTCGTCCTCATCCAGATAGGCTTCGCATACATATTCATCCATTTCATCATCGTAGACGTTGTAGGCGCAGTCGTCACAGGTTCCGGTCATCGGTCAGCGCTCCTTTCAATTTGGTCGATTGCGGACTGCAGAATAGCCTCGGGGTCGTTGCCGCAGATGTCGAGACACTCCGCATAGATAAGTCGGGTCTCGCGGATACCGAAGTATTCTTTGGCCATAGCGGTCAGATAATCGAAGCTGAAACGCGGGTCGTACGCGCCGCCTGCGGTGGTGATGTAGGTCAGACTGCGGGCGCGGCACAGGCCGCACGGCTGCCCGTGGTCGTTGTAGGCGCTGACAATGCCGGGGACATAAATGTTCTCAATGTAGGTTTTCAGCTGTGCCGGAAAGCCCAGATCCCAGTAGGGAGCGGCAATGATGATATCGTCGGCATCGGCAAACTGGTGGGCATAATCGAACATCGGGTCGTGCCATTTGCCGCCGGCAATGAGCGATTCGCGGTGAGCAAGCCGTTTACGGTCGAGCGGGACGAGCGGCTGATCGTATACGTTCAGCTCGGTGACGTCGCTTATGTGTGCGAGATAGGCGCGCGCCAGCCGTTCCGTCCGCGACTCTTCCCGCGGACAGGCGTTGATGTAGAGTGTCATGGTATCCTTCCTTCTTCTTGTTCCTAACTATATAGTATAGCAGAAAAATGAGGAATTAGGAATTAGTAATTAGAAATTATTGTGAGAATGAATCGTTTACCCTGGGGTGCTCCGGTCGCGCTGCGGGCGAACAATGTTCGCCCCTACGGTAAAGATATAACAAATAGATTAGTGTATGTTAGCGTATGTTAGTGTGGGTAACAGGTTGTATATATGTAATAATCTGTATATCAACATACACTATCATACGGTAAGTTTTTTATAGAGCAGTGCACTGCACGCCTGTATCAAACGACATGCAGAGATAAAACGAAAGGGCAGACCAATGGTCTGCCCTTTCGGAAGGTTATCGCTAATCTTTAATTGCTAACTACTGATTATTCAGCCCAGTACTTCGCAACATGTGCCTTGGTAACCTCGGCGGCCTTCTTGATAT
>OGWZ01003437.1_pt1 | contig 10717 bp, 7 predicted proteins | sample 1576141 | NCBI WGS metagenome assembly OGWZ01 (sample SAMEA3541512, study PRJEB24748) | human gut metagenome | biome: human gut; feature: human-associated habitat; material: faeces | place: China | collected 2012
AGAACGATAAGAAAGGCGGGAAGAGAATTCTCTTCCCGCCTTTCTTATCGTTCTTAATTTGCCGCGATTCGGATTTTCAAAAAATTTTATTTATACACGGATCAATTCATATTCTGTAGTGCCGATTCCAAGCTCTACGGCATGAGCGATACCGACCTTCCAGTTGGTATTGGGCCCGACCTTGTGAAAATGATCCCCGGATTCGTTCCAATGCTCTTTAAGCTGGCTGTTTTGAATCGGGGGCTGAGCGTTTACCGCGTCGGCACAGGCTACATCCAGAGCTACTGGGTCGAAAGAGGCAAACATCCCCACATCCGGTACAATAGCAGCGTCATTTCCCGAATGGCAGTCGCATTGAGGAGACACATCCACAACCAGGCTGATGTGGAAGCAAGGCCGTTTGTCAACGACCGCTTTGGTATATTCCGCCACTTTTTGATTCAAAATGTCGAAAGACTCATCATCAGCGGGCTTAATTGCATCCCGATGACATACGCCAATGCACCTTCCACAGCCCGCGCAGAGGCTGTGGTTAATATTAGCTTTTTTGTCGGTAAACGAGATAGCGTCATGTGCGCAGGATTTGGCGCATACACGGCAGCCCACGCATTGTTCTTGAATTACGTAAGGCTTGCCTGCGCTGTGCATTTCCATTTTTCCCGCACGCGAGCCGCAGCCCATTCCGATATTTTTCAAGGCGCCCCCAAAACCTGTGATCTCATGGCCTTTAAAATGGGTTAAGCTGATAAAAACATCTGCATCCATAACGGCTCTGCCGATCTTGGCTTCCTTTACGTATTTTCCGCCGGAAACTGGGACTAAAACCTCATCGGTTCCTTTTAGCCCGTCCGCAATGATGACATGACAACCGGTGGAAAAAGGGGAGAATCCATTTAAATAAGCGGTGTCGATATGATCCAGCGCGTTTTTGCGCCCTCCCACATAGAGAGTGTTGCAATCGGTCAAAAAAGGCTTTCCGTCCAGATCTTTTACTGTGTCCGCTACGGTTTTAGCGTAATTAGGCCGCAAATAAGACAGATTCCCTGGTTCCCCAAAGTGAATTTTGATCGCGACGTACTTTTTTTCGAAGTCGATGTTGCCAATGCCAGCCTTCCTGATAAGTCTGGCGAGCTTTTTCTGTAAATTAGAGTTTTCTGTGGTTCGCATATCAGTAAAATAAACCCTGGACTTTTCCATAACAAATCCTCCTCAAGCACGCACAATAAAGTTTCTACAGGCTAAATTATAGCATAGGAGCATTTTAGAAACAACTCTCTGATTTTGCGAATATAACTGTATCGTCAAAAAACAGAAGTGCTTTAAGAGCAACACTCATAAGACAGTATTAGAAATGCTTCCCCGTTTTGCAGGTCGTTCAGTAAAGACACAAGGAGTATTCCTATAAGATTATAGGATTAGAGACACACAATGATAGATTTAATGCCATATAGGCTTGATTCCGCTCTTAAAAACCGCCGCAATATCCAGGCATTAGAATAGAGGATGAAAACGGATGCTCAGCTGGGATATAAATGTATCATGTATATCGTTAGAATTGAAAAATACGAGATTTTGTGGTATACTAAACCATCAGCATAAGCATTGTAGGATTGGCTTTTATGGAATCGCGGATTTTTAGTGAGCAAATTCTCGATTGGTCGAAATTGCTGGAAAAACAGGACGTTGTAAAAATCCATATTTGGGCCAATAGCAGCTATCATCAATAGAGGAAATCGTGTATGAGCAATCAAAATGATAAAGAATTATTCAAATTGGTTTCCACCTATAAGCCTACGGGAGACCAGCCGGAGGCGATCGCAAAGTTGGTCGAGGGAATCAAAAGAGGGGATAAAGAGCAGACTTTGCTAGGTGTGACGGGCTCCGGCAAGACATTCACCATGGCCAATATCATCCAGCAGGTGCAAAGGCCAACCCTTGTTTTAGCCCATAATAAGACCTTGGCCGCCCAACTTTGCAGTGAATTTCGTGAGTTCTTCCCTGAGTCCTCAGTCGAATATTTCGTCTCTTACTATGATTATTATCAGCCAGAAGCTTATATCGCTACGACAGACACTTATATTGAAAAGGATTCTGCGATTAATGACGAAATCGACAAGCTCCGTCACTCTGCGACCTCAGCCCTGTCCGAACGCAGAGATGTCATTATTGTGGCCAGCGTTTCCTGCATTTATAGCTTGGGTAACCCGATTGATTACCGCACCATGGTTATTTCTTTGCGGCCGGGAATGCAAAAAAACCGAGACGAGCTTTTAAAGAAACTGGTAGAGCTTCAATATGAGAGAAATGATATAAACTTTATCCGAAACAAGTTCCGGGTACGAGGAGATGTAGTGGAAATATTTCCAGCCCAGTCCAATGATACGGCAGTGAGGGTGGAGTTTTTCGGTGATGAGGTGGACCGGATCAGCGAGTTTAATCCGCTGACCGGAGAAATCAAAGCGGATCTGAAGCATATCGCTATTTACCCGGCGTCTCACTACATCGTCCCCAAGGAAAAAATGAAAGAGGCTATTCAAGAAATCGAACAGGAGCTGGAAGAACGGCTGGCATATTTCCGCCGGGAGGGAAAGCTGCTGGAGGCCCAGCGTATTGAGCAAAGAACCCGGTATGATATTGAAATGCTCCAGGAAATCGGCTTTTGCAAGGGAATTGAAAACTATTCCAGAGTCATGGCGGGACGGGAACCAGGCAGCGCGCCGTTTACGCTTTTGGATTATTTTCCAAAAGATTACCTGTTGTTTGTGGACGAGTCCCATGTGACGCTGCCCCAGGTGCGCGGAATGTATGCCGGCGACCGGGCGAGAAAGGAAAGTTTGATTGAATATGGCTTCCGGCTTCCGTCAGCCTACGACAACCGCCCGCTGAATTTTGACGAGTTTTACCAGCGAATCAACCAGGCGGTGTTTGTCAGCGCAACTCCGGGAGATTTGGAACGGGAAAAGAGCACCCAGATTGTAGAACAGGTAATTCGTCCACCAGGTCTGTTGGATCCGGAGATTATCGTTAAGCCGACCGAGGGACAGATCGACGACTTGATTTCAGAAATCAATCTTCGGGTGGCTAAAGGCAACCGGGTGCTGGTAACCACATTAACTAAGAAAATGGCGGAGGATCTCACATCATACCTAGAGGGAATGGGGATTCGGGTTCGGTATATGCATCACGACATCGATACGGTGGAGCGGATGGAGATCATTCGAGACCTTCGTTTAGGTGAGTTTGATGTTTTGGTCGGCATTAACCTGCTGAGAGAGGGCTTGGACATCCCGGAGGTGTCTTTGGTGGTGATTCTGGATGCGGACAAAGAGGGCTTCCTGCGTTCCGACCGTTCCCTGATTCAGACAATAGGCCGTGCCGCCAGAAACGCGGAAGGCCAGGTTATCATGTACGCGGATCAGGTTACGCCCTCCATGGAAACTGCGATTCGAGAGACTCAGAGAAGACGCGATATCCAGATGCGGTATAATCAGGAGCATGGCATTACGCCGAAAACGATTGTTAAGAAAGTAGCAGAGGTTTTAGAAATTTCCAGCCATAAGGATGACAAAAAATCCGGGAAGCGGCTGACAAAGCTGGAACGCCAGCAGCTGATCGAGCAGCTTACCAAGGAGATGAAGGCCGCTGCAAAGCTTCTGGAATTTGAACACGCCGCATATCTGCGAGACCGAATTAAAAAGCTGCAGTCCGGTAAATGACATGATTAAAAATTAAGGAGAGCTTATTTTGTCTAGTAAAAATATTTTTGTTAAGGGCGCCAGAGAGCACAACCTTAAAAATATTGATTTGGAGATTCCCAGAGATCAATTGGTAGTGTTCACGGGATTATCCGGCTCCGGAAAATCCTCGCTGGCGTTTGATACGATCTATGCCGAGGGGCAGCGGCGGTATGTGGAATCTCTTTCCTCCTATGCCCGCCAGTTTCTAGGCCAGATGGAAAAGCCGGATGTGGATTACATCGAAGGCTTGTCTCCGGCTATTTCCATTGATCAGAAAACTACCTCGAAAAACCCGAGATCCACAGTCGGCACCGTAACGGAGATCTATGATTATCTCAGGCTTTTGTATGCCAGAATCGGGATCCCTCATTGCCCGGTGTGCGGAAAGGAGATTAAGCAGCAAACCATAGACCAGATTGTAGATCAGGTAATGGCCCTGCCGGAAGGCTCTAAAATTATGGTGCTGGCGCCGGTCATTCGAGGACGAAAGGGCGAACACGTAAAAGAGTTCGAGGCTGCCCGAAAAAGCGGCTATGTACGGGTTCGCGTGGATGGCCTGATCTATGACCTGTCTGAGACGATCAAATTGGAAAAAAATAAAAAGCATACCATCGAAATTGTCGTGGACCGTTTGGTGATTAAGCCTGAGATTCGTTCCCGGCTGTCTGATTCCATTGAAACAGCCTCCAGCCTGACCGGCGGATTGACCATTATTAATGTAGTGGATGGAAAGGATATCACCTTTTCACAAAATTACGCATGCCCTGAGCATGGAATCAGCATCGACGAGCTGACGCCCCGGATGTTTTCCTTTAATAACCCCTTCGGCGCCTGCAAAAAGTGCACCGGCTTGGGCGTGTTTATGAAGGTGGATCCGGATTTAGTGATTCCTAATAAGGAGCTTTCCGTCCGGCAGGGAGGAATTAAGGCGAGCGGATGGGCTATGGAAGGCAGCACCATCGCTTCCATGTATTTTGAGGCGCTGGCGAAGCAATACCGCTTTTCTCTGGATACTCCGATCAAAGATCTGCCGGCTGAAATTGTTCATTTGCTGCTGTATGGAACGCCGGCGGAGGATAAAATCAAAATCGTCCGGAAAAATGAGTACGGCAGCGGCACCTATTACACAAAATTTGAAGGAATTATCAATAATTTGGAGCGACGATTCCGAGAAACCTCCAGCAATTGGATTAAGGAAGAAATCGAGGGCTTTATGAGCGAAATTCCTTGTGATGAATGTCATGGGAAGCGCTTGAACCCGGAGAGCCTGTCCGTCACGGTGGGCGGGATCAATATCAGCGATTTCTGTGAAAAGTCTGTTTCTGACGCGCTGGAGTTTGTCAAAAATCTGCAGCTGACAGACAGGGAGCGGATGATTGCAAAAGCGATCTTAAAGGAGATCACCGAGCGGCTGGGGTTTCTGCAGAGCGTAGGCTTGGAATATCTGACCTTGTCCCGGGCGAGCGGGACGCTCTCCGGCGGTGAAAGCCAGCGGATTCGTCTAGCCACCCAGATCGGCTCCTCTTTAATGGGGGTTCTGTATATTTTGGACGAGCCCAGCATCGGCCTGCACCAGCGGGATAACGACAAGCTGCTTGGAACCCTAAAGCATTTGCGGGACTTGGGAAACACTGTGATCGTTGTGGAGCATGACGAAGATACCATGTACGCCGCCGACTATGTGGTAGATGTGGGACCAGGCGCCGGTGTTAAGGGCGGGGAGATCGTCTGTGCGGGCATGGTGGACGAAATCAAGGCCTGCGAGCGTTCTATCACAGGGCAGTACCTGAGTGGCAAAAAGCAGGTGATGGTGCCGGAGAAGCGCAGAAAGGGAAATGGAAAAACCGTAAAAATTGTTGGAGCAAGACAAAATAACTTAAAAAATATCGATGTAAAAATTCCCCTGGGAAAGCTGGTATGTGTCACCGGAGTTTCAGGCTCCGGAAAATCCTCGCTGATTAATGAAATTTTGTATAAGCATCTGGCGTCTGAGCTGAATGGTGCCAAATGCAGGGCTGGCGAACACGATAAGATCACCGGGCTGCAATATCTGGACAAGGTCATCGACATCAACCAGTCGCCCATCGGCAGAACGCCTCGCTCCAATCCCGCCACCTATACGGGGCTGTTTAACGATATCCGGGACCTTTTCGCTTCCACCCAGGAAGCGAAAATGCGGGGCTTTAACAGCGGAAGATTTTCGTTTAATGTAAAGGGAGGCCGGTGCGAGGCCTGCCAGGGCGACGGTATCCTAAAAATCGAGATGCACTTTTTGCCGGATATTTATGTTCCCTGTGAGGTCTGCAAAGGGAAACGGTATAACCGGGAAACCTTGGAGGTCAAATACAAGGATAAAAACATCTATGATGTTCTGGAAATGACGGTAGACGAGGGGTTGGAGTTCTTTGCCTCTCTTCCAAAGATTGCCCGTAAGCTTCAGACGCTTCAGGATGTAGGCTTGGGATATGTGAAGATCGGACAATCCTCCACTACGCTTTCCGGAGGAGAGGCCCAGAGAGTAAAGCTGGCCACAGAGCTTTCTAAGCGTTCTACCGGAAAGACCATCTATATTTTGGATGAGCCGACCACTGGCTTGCACATTGCCGACGTGCATCGTTTGATTGACGTACTGCAAAAGCTGGTAGACGCCGGTAATACCGTTGTGGTGATCGAGCATAATTTGGATTTAATTAAAACCGCTGATCACATTATCGATTTAGGTCCGGAGGGGGGAGATAAGGGCGGCTTTATCGTCGCGGAAGGAACTCCGGAGGAAATCGCAAAAGTAGAGAGCTCCTATACAGGACGTTATTTAAAGAAAATGCTGTGAGCAGAAAGCCGTCTGAAAAAACAGGCGGCTTTTTTTCATCGACTTAAGCGATGCGAGCTTTATCGGCTTCATGAGGGCCGGCTTCTATCGGCTTTCGCGCATGAAACCATAACAGGTTATCAAGATAAAAATCATATTTCTTACAAATAAAAAGTTTACAATTAGTTAATGCACCCCGTGGGAAAATAGTGTAAAATACAGTTGTTATTTTAAAGAGACGACGCTGTGGAAATGGAGTTATCGCTGTGTTTGGTTACATCCGGCCCAATAAGCCCGAGCTGTTGGTCAAGGAATACGACCTATATAAAAGCGCTTATTGCGGCTTATGCAAACGGATGGGCAAGGACTACGGCAGGCTTTCCCGTCTTGCGTTAAGCTATGACGGCACGTTTTTGGCAATGCTCTCCATGGCGCTCCGGGATGATTGCCCGGGCTTTGAAGCGGGACGATGTGTGGCAAACCCGGCAAAACGATGCACTTACTGTACTGGCCACGAGGAAAGCTATGCCTATGCTGGCGCGGTTTCGGTTTTGACCGCCTACTATAAGATTAAGGATGATATTAAGGACTCCGGATTTTGGGGAAAGCTCCGTTCTGTCTGTCTTTTGCCCTTTGCCGTACGAGGCTATCACAAAGCGAGAAAAAGATATCCAAAGTTAGACTCTATTGTTTATGAATATATACAAGCACAGTCAAAGGTGGAACAGGATCCTCAAACAGGCATTGACGCCGCCGCAGAACCTACCGCAGTTATGCTGCGTAAGGTTTTGATGCCGGTAGCCGGCGGGGATCAAATACGGGAAGCCATTTTCCTCCAATTAGGTTATTTTTTGGGTCGGTGGATTTATTTGATTGATGCGGCGGATGATATAGAAAAGGATCAAAAGAAAAACAACTTCAATCCTTTTGTTAAAAAATTAATCCGTGAAAGGGAGAAGCCTTTGGAAGGGGAAGCCTTGGCGGATTATTGCAACGGTGTGTTAAATCAAACCCTTTCTCAAATTATTTTGTCCTATCAACTGTTGTCGCTGCGTCATTTTGACACAGTGATTTCAAATATTTTAACCCAGGGCCTTCCGGCCATGCAAAAATTGGTTCTATATGACAGGAAAGCGAAAAGGGAAAAAGTTTAAAAGCGCACTCTCAATTTTTATGGGGCAAACCCATTGGAGGTAACAATGTCAGATCCGTACAAAGTATTAGGAGTATCGCCAAACGCTACCGATGATGAAATTAAAACCGCGTATCGGGAGCTGGCGAAAAAATATCATCCGGATAATTACGCGGAAAGCCCGTTGGCGGATCTCGCGTCCGAAAAGATGAAAGAGATCAACGAGGCCTATGATACCATTATGAACGACCGAAAGGCCCGCGCTAATAACGGCGGGTATCAGCAGAACGGTTACGGCGGGTATCAGGGCGGCTACCAGTCGGGCGCTTCCTATGGAAGAAGCACAGAATACAGCGATGTCCGCAATCTGCTGATGAACGGGAGAATTGCGGATGCGGAACAGATTTTAGATGGGGTTCCCGTCGGCCGCAGAGGCGGAGAATGGTATTTCCTGAAGGGAACCTGCTTGTATAAAAAAGGATGGATGGAGGAAGCCTACAACAATTTCTCCACCGCTTGTAACATGGATCCCGGCAATATGGAGTACCGGGCGGCGATGAACCAATGTCAGAATCAGAGGAACGGCGCTTATGGCGGATATAACCGCACGGCTCCCGCTGCCGGCGGCTGCAACGCTTGTGATATGTGCTCATCCCTGATTTGCGCCGATTGTTGCTGCGAATGTATGGGCGGGGACTTGATTTCCTGCTGTTAACCATAAAAGGGAGGCTTTCCTTTTGAGTAAAAGTGGAAAAATAGCCCTGGGAGGTCTGCTGACGGCGCTGGGAGTAGTGCTGATGTTCCTCACTGGACTAATACCGATCGGCACCTATGCGCTGCCTGCTATCGCTGGAGTGCTTTTGATTGTGGCGGTGATCGAAATAGGGGCGAAATGGGCGTGGATGATCTATGCCGCGGTTGCAGTGCTGTCGCTGCTGTTTGCCGCGGATAAAGAGGCGGCGCTCTTGTTTGTATTGTTCTTTGGGTATTATCCGGTTTTAAAATCTTTTTTAGAACGGATCTCCAATAAAGTCCTTTCCTGGATCAGCAAATTTGCGGTGTTCAACGTGGCTGTGGTGGCCTGCTTCTTTTTAGCTGTTAACTTTTTGCAGCTTCCGGAGGATTCGTTTACTGTATTTGGCATTTATTTGCCGTGGGTCTTTTTGATTCTTGGCAATGCTGTGTTCCTGATTTACGACATCGCCTTGTCTGGCTTAGTGGCTACTTATGTTGAAAAGCTGCATCATAGAGTAACAAAAACTTTAAAATAAACACGCCCGAATGATAAAGACACGCTTTACTTTCGGGTGTGTTTTTGCGTTTTTAGGGAATAAACTTGCAAAACAATGAGGAAAAAACACTGAATCCCCTATTTTTCACTTGATTTTTGCAGGATTAAGTTTTACTATGAATGTTAGGATTAAGAATCTAAAGATTCGAAATGCTTACAACAGAATGAAAATAAACTAAAAACTGCTGGCTGGAAAATAGCAATAAGGAGTGGACCAGGCGTGAAACATTTGCTGTCCCGTATCGAGAAAATGATGCCGGGCTTTTCTAAGGGCCAACGGCGCATCGCTCAATATATTGAAGACCATTATGACAAGGCCGCGTTTATGACCGCATCCAAGCTGGGCGCTACCGTTGGAGTCAGTGAATCCACAGTGGTGCGTTTTGCCACCGAGGTGGGCTACGACGGCTATCCGCAGCTTCAGAAGGCGATGCAGGAAATGATTCGGAACAAGCTGACTTCAGTGCAGCGGATTGAGGTTACCAGCAACCGGATCGGCGACGCGGATGTTCTGGACAGTGTGCTGAACCAGGATATCGATAAGATCCGCAGAACTCTGGAGGAAACCTCCCATAAGGATTTTTACGAGGCGGTGGACGCTATCGTTTCGGCCAGAAAGATTTATATTTTAGCTGCCCGGAGCGCTTCCGCTCTGGGAATTTTCCTGAACTATTACTTCAGCCTGATTTTCGATAAGGTCGAGCTGGTAACTACAACCAGTAAAACGGAGATTTACGAAAAGATGTTCCGCATTAATGAAGAGGATGTGTTTATCGGCATCAGCTTCCCGCGGTATTCCAAGCAGGCGGTCAGCGCGATGAATTTCGCCAAAAGAAAAGGCGCCAGGGGGATTGCTTTGACAGACAGCCTTTTGTCTCCGCTGGCACAGCAGGCGGATTTTGTATTGCTGGCCAGAAGCGACATGGCCTCTGTTGTGGATAGCCTGGTGGCCCCGTTAAGCTTGATTAACGCAATGATCGTGGCTACGGCTTTAAAGAAAAAGGATGAGGTTTCAAAGACCTTCCAAAACCTGGAAGAGATTTGGGATGAGTACGAGGTTTATGAAAAGGTTGAGGAGGATCCGGTTGAAGCTTGAGTTTGATGTGGCTGTAGTAGGCGGAGGTCCGGCGGGAATGATGGCGGCCGCCAGCGCCGCGAAGCTGGGTGCCCGGACGGTGCTGTTGGAAAAGAACGCGAAGCTGGGCAGAAAGCTGATGATAACCGGCAAAGGCCGGTGCAATGTCTGTAATCAATGTGATGTTCAGTCGTTTATAGGTGCGATACCGGGAAACGGGCGTTTTTTGTACAGTGCGGTCAACCGGTTTTCCCCCTTGGATACCATGGATTATTTTGAAGGACTGCATGTGCCGCTGAAAACAGAACGGGGAAACCGGGTGTTTCCTGTCAGCGACCGGGCTGCCGATATTGTGGATGCGATGAGAGAAGATGTGGAAGCTTCCGGCGTTCATGTATTGCAGGAAGACATAAAAGCTCTTATAATAAAAGATGGAGCCGTGAAGGGTGTGAAAGCAGCTTCCGGAAAAAGAATACAGTCGGACGGCGTTATCGTAGCCTGCGGCGGGCTGTCCTATCCTGGAACCGGCTCAACAGGAGACGGATATCGGTTAGCGAGGCAGGCTGGACATACGATCGTTCCGCCCCGGCCCTCCCTGGTGCCTTTGGTTTGCCGGGAAGATTGGTGCCAGGAGCTGCAAGGCCTTTCCTTGCGGAATATTGCGGTTCAGGTG
>OGWZ01003438.1_pt1 | contig 10712 bp, 11 predicted proteins | sample 1576141 | NCBI WGS metagenome assembly OGWZ01 (sample SAMEA3541512, study PRJEB24748) | human gut metagenome | biome: human gut; feature: human-associated habitat; material: faeces | place: China | collected 2012
CCAAAAATGGATCATCCCCCCTGGCGTTTGACGGGGCTTTACGAGAAAGCCCCCCAGTATGGCGCAAAATGCGCACAAAAAAAGATCGGAACGCGATGGTTCCGATCTTTTGCGAGCTGGATCATTCTGCAATGACTGCGCTCATATCCACGCCGGTGACAAACTCATCGCCCTTGTAGAAATAAACGGTATATATTGAGCGCAGCTCGCCGTCGGTGGTTTTCTCCGGTGTGAAGGTGATGCTGCCGCTCTCGGTGAGGGTGATGGTGGTGTCGTCGCTGGAGATGAGGCCATCCTCGCAGGTGAAGACGGCACGGTCAACGTTTTCGCCATCAAGGGCGATATCAATGGTATACTCGGTGCCAAGTTGAATGACGGTTGGCACGCCGCCCGGAATGGTACTGCCGCTAATGCCGTAGTCGGCGATGTTCAATGTCCAGAAGTCAGCCGGGATAGCAACAGAGGTGCGGCCGTCCGGCGCAACGAGGGCGCCAGCGTCGAGCTCTATGTTATAGCTGCCGGCTGGCAATGGTTCGCCGAGGTAGATCTCCACGCGGCTGAAGCCCTGCATATTTACATTACTCTGCCAATAAGCCTGGTCGTCGGCATCCAGATAGCCAAATACTTTGGCGTTTTCAGCGAGGTCGACGCGCTTGTAAACGCTGCCATCGCTGTTGTAGATGGTAACATAGCTGCCTTCCTGGATGGTAACATCGTCGATGCCGACCCTGACAATGAGGGCGTCGTAGCCCAGCAGATTATTTTCGCCGTATGGATCTACATAAATGGAATCGATCTGACCGATGTTTTCATGGTTGCTTTCATAAGCGACGTCGTAATCCCAGACGAAGCCAGGCATGAGCACGAACTGATCGTCGCCAAACGGACGCACGATGGCGTTGCCGTCAGCGGCGGCGAAGGTGACCCAGTTCCAGCCGTTGGCATGGAGGGATTCGGCGATGCTGTTGAGCACGCCATAGATCCAGCTTTCGACATCGTAGACGAAATACTGATCTTTCTGTGGTTCTGGTGGGTTGCCGTAGATGCTGCCGTCTGCGGCGAGGGTGACGGTGGCGAGGCCATCGTCATCGATGCTGACTGGTTTGGCAAGATCTAGGTTCCAGCCGGTTTCTTCAGCGAGGGCTGCGATGACGGCATCTGGAGTGAGCTCATCGACGGTGGCGGTGACGCGCTGCAGGTTGTCAGGCTGGCCGATGACGAGCTGCACGGTCTGACCCTGTGGTTCTTCTGGCTCTTCGGTGTCACCGAGGTAGCGCTGCATGATGGCTGCTACCTGTGCGCGGGTGGCGCCGGACTGCGGATCGATGGTGGTGTTGGTCATGCCACCCACGAGGCCTTCGGCATTGGCCCAGGAGAGAACATCTTCTGCCCAACTGCTGATGCTTGCGGCATCGGCATATTTGCTGAGATCGGCACGCGCGGAAACGTCGCCGCCTTTATACGCGGTGTAGTTGTAGAGGGTGGCGGCGAGCTGTTCGCGGGTGATGGTGTCGTTCGGACCGAAGGTTGTCTGGCTGTAGCCGTTCATGATGCCGTTCTGGCGTGCCCAGTAGATTGGCATGGCGTACCAGTCGTCGCCTTCGACGTCCTCATACGGATAGCCGAGGTTGCCGTCGCTCATGGCTGGATTGCCTTCGAGACGATAGAGCACGCTTGCGATCATGCCGCGGGTCATGGTGACATCCGGCGCAAACTCTGTTGCGCTGGTGCCGGTCATGAGCCCTTTGTCGTACGCGTAGACGACGGCGTCATAGTACCAGGCATTGTCGGCAACGTCTGTGAATGGCAGAGAGGTTCCGCCGGTGTTTTCGTTGGCTGCGAAAGCCGGTACGCTGGTCACGAGCATGGCGCCGATCAGCGCAGCACTTAACAGTTTTCTTTTCATGATGAATCCTTCCTTTCTAAAATGAAATAATAACTTTGTCTTTATTTTACCACGATTGCAAGCAAAAAATCTTACCAGTTTTGCGTAAAATCGACCAGTTTTGCTCATTTTGGAATTTTTGCAAATTTTTTCACGAAAAAAATGGATTGGAAGCGCAAATTTCCAATCCATTTCTATGCTGTTTTCAGATCACAAATCCGCCGGCAATGGTGATGACCTGTCCGGTGATGTAGCTGGCTTCGTCGCTGATGAGATAGCTGATGAGGCCGGCGATCTCTTCGGGGTTGGCGTAGCGGTGCATCGGCATGTCGGCGTGGAGCACGGCGTTGGTCTCTTCGCCGAGCTTTTCGACCATGTCTGTGTGCACAACACCGGGTGCGATGGCGTTGACGCGGATGCCGCTGTAGGCGACTTCCTGCGCAAGGGAGCGCGTGAACGCGTCGACGGCGCCTTTGGTGGCGCTGTAGGCGACTTCGCAGCTGCCGGGATGGCTGCCCCAGATGGAGCTGATGTTGATGATGACGCCTTTTTGCTGGGCGAGCATGTGCGGCAGCACGGCGCGTGTGCAGTAGAAGGTGCCGTTGACGTTGGTATCGAACAGATCGAGCCATTCGGCGTCGAGCATGTCCTGCAGGAGTCCTGTCCAGCTGATGCCGGCGCCGTTGATCAGCACATCGATGCCGCCCCAGTTGTTGTTCATCGTGTCGACAACCTTCTGCACCTGCGATGGCTGGCGCACGTCGCACTGCACACCGATGACATCGCAGCCTTCGGCCTGGAGCACGCGGGTGAGGCTGTGGGCGGTTTCAATACTTTCCTTATAAACGAAGCAGACGCGGTGTCCTTCGCGGGCAAGTCTGCGAACGTTGGCAGCGCCGATCCCGCGAGAACCGCCGGTGATGAGAATGTTAGCCATGAATCATCTCTCCCTTTTAATCATGGTCTTTGGTGATATCTGCAACATGGGCGCCGGTGACGCTGAGAAAATCGGCCACAGCGAGTCCCATCTGGGTGCCGCGGCGTCCGGCAGAGAAAAGGATCTCGTCGATCTTTTCGATCTCGGCACCGACGTAGGTTGGATACGCTTTTTTCATGCCGATCGGCGAGCAGCCACCGCGAATATAGCCGGTGGTTTTTTCCAGATCCTTGAGATGCAGCATTTCAACACGTTTGTTGCCGCTGGCGCGGGCGAATTTTTTGAGGTCGAGCTCCTGATCGCTGGGGATGACGCCAACGACGGGCCCGGTTTTGTCGCCGATGGCGACGAGGGTTTTGAACACCTGATCGGTCGGACGCTGGAGCTCGGCGGCAGCGTGCACGGCGTCGAGGGCATCTTCTTTCCAGGCGTAGTGGTAAACGTTGTACGGCACTTTCGCGCGCTCGACCATGCGCATGGCGTTGGTCTTTTTTTCCTTATCCTTGCTCATCGCGCGTCCTCCGCAAGAAACTGCGCAAGTTTTGCCACGGCTTCGCCGCCAAGACGCAGCCCTTCGCTGTAAAATTCGCTGGCGGCGGAGCGGCTGACGCCGTAGCGGTGCAGGTCGGTGCTTTCGACGACAGGTGCAACGACAAACGCGCGCCCGTCGCGCTCGAGCTGGTCGAGGAGCTTGAGCTCACGATTGTAGTGGAGATGGCTGAGCAGATAGGCGTTCTTCGTCATCGGCACGGCGTTCAGCGCAAGAGCGAGCGCTGGCGTCAGGCGCTGGCGCGGCATGGTAAAATCGCTCGGATGTGTGCGGATCACGACCACGCGATCGCAGCCAGCATCAAGCGCGGCCTGCACAGGCAGTGGTTCGGCGATGCTGCCGTCGTAATAGCTGCGCTCCACAAGCTGCACCGGTTCGCCAGCGCCAGGCACAACGAGCCCGGCGCGCAGGAACTGGCGCAGATGCTTCGCTTCGCCGACGCGTTCCAGTGGCCAGAACACGCCGTCGCCGTTGTCGGAACGCGTCGTGGCGTAGCGCAGCGCGCCGCTTGCGGCGGCGAATGCTTCCATATCGACGGGCTCTTTTTCGAGCACGGTGTCAAGAAACGCTGCGCCGTCGATCGCGCGCTCGCCTTTGAGCGCCTGCAGGCGGCCGATCTCGCCGGTGGCTTCGAAATAATTGCCGTAGGCTTCTTCCAGCGCGTCGCTCTGACCAGCGCGGAAATACGCCGCCGCCAGCCCGCCGAGGCCGACCGCCGCTGTGAACGGGAAGGTCACGCCGGCATCCGCCCAGGTTTTGAGCACACCGAAGCTGAACGCACTGCGCAGGCTTCCGCCTTCGATCACGAGTCCTGTTTTCATGCTTCTTCCTCCTCCTGCCAGCCTTTGCAGACATCCACCCATTCCACAGCGCGGGAAGATTCCGCGAGCTCGTCCGGTGTCAGCGGCACCATGCTCGCTGGACTGCCGCAGGCTGGGTAGATCGTTTCAAAGCGCTGCATCGACACATCGAGATACACTGGCACATCCTCCGGCAGAGCAAACGGACAAACGCCGCCGATCGGATGGCCTGTCAGGTTCAGTACATCGTCGCCCTTGAGCATGCTCGCTTTGAAGCCGAAGCGATGCTTAAACTTGCCGCTGTTGACTTTGCCATCGCCAGCAGTGACGATGATCAGCGCGCCGCCGTCTGGCGTTTTGAAGCTCATGCTCTTGGCGATCTGCGCTTCCTGACAGCCGATCGCAGCAGCCGCCAGCGGCACCGTGGCCGTTGCGCCCGGCTCAAACTCGTGGACACGCTCGCCATAGCCGAACTGATCGAGATAAGATTTCACACGTTCTGTATTTTCGTTCATAATGACTTCTCCTTCCACGCATCAAAAGCGCAGGCTGACCTCGCCCGATGCCACATCCTTCATGCTGCCGTCTGCGCGGCGCACATGCAAACTGCCGTCGTCGTTCAGCGCCAACACCTGCACCATTTCCCGCGCACCGCCGCGCACCAGCGCAACCTCGCGCCCGATCACAAACAACCGCTCGCGATAGCTCGAAAAATACGCCTTCAGCGGCAGCGCTTCCGCATAAGGTTGGAACCGGCGCAGCACCTCCGCCGCCAGGCGGTTGCGGATCTCCGTCTGCGGCGGCTGGGTGTAGATGCTCGTTGCCACATCTGCGATCTCTGCAGGGTAACCGCCTGCCGGCGGCGCCACATTGATGCCGATGCCCACGACCGCATAGCGCAGCCGCTGCTCCTCCACACCGACCGCCGCTTCTGTGAGAATGCCGCAGACCTTGCGCTGCTCCACGAAAAGGTCGTTGACCCATTTGATCCCAACCTTCACATCGCAGACCAGCTCGATCGATTCCGCCACGGCAGCCGCAGCAGCGATCGTCAAGAGGTTCGCATCGCGCACATCGCAATCCGGCCGCACCACCATGCTCATATAGATCCCGCTCGCCTCCGGCGAATAGAAGCTCTTACCCATGCGGCCGCGTCCGGCAGTCTGCGCATTTGCCAGCACCACCGTCCAGGCCGGAGCGCCGTCTTCCGCCAGCTGTCTGGCGCGATTGTTCGTCGAATCGATGACATCGTGGTATTCCAGCGCAAACGGCGCATGCTGCGGCAAAAACGCCGCCACGCCCTCCGCGCTCAACCCGTCCGCCGCAGCCACCAGCCGGTAGCCACGCTTCGTGCGCGCTTCGATCTCGTAGCCCTCCGCGCGCAAGCCATCGATCGCCTTCCAAACAGCGTGCCGTGACACACCAAGGCCATCTGCCAGCGCCTGCCCCGAGATATATTCCTCAGCGCTCGTTCGCAGCGTGCGCAGCACCTCTTCCTTCACACCCATCGCGCCCCTCCTTCCCGGAAAATAGCAAAAAAGGCCTTCTATGAGTATAGAAGGCCTTATAACACTTACGCGTTTTCCTTCGCGATCTTGCAGAGATCTGCGAAAGCAGCAGCGTCGTTGGTAGCGAGCTCAGACAGCATCTTTCTGTTGATGTCGATGCCAGCGACCTTCAGGCCGTGGATCAATGTGCTGTAGCTGAGACCGTTCTGACGCGCACCAGCGTTGATACGAGCGATCCAGAGCTTGCGGAAGTCGCGCTTGCGCAGTCTTCTGTGTTCGTATGCATACTGGCCGGATTTCATAACAGCTTCATGAGCAACACGGAAAACCTTGGAACGGTTGCCGTAGTAACCCTTAGCCTGCTTTAATACTCTTTTATGTCTCTTATGGGTGTTTACACCGCGTTTTACTCTTGCCATTTATATGTACCTCCGATATCCTTAGATCATTTTGTTGAGACGCTTGGAATCGCCCTTAGCCATGATAGCGCTCTTGCGCAGATTGCGTTTACGCTTTGGGGATTTCTTTTCGAGAATGTGGCTGGTGTAGCCATGATTTCTTTTAATCTTACCGGTACCGGTCTTGGAAAAACGCTTAGCGGCACCTCTGTGGGTTTTCATCTTAGGCATTAGAATGTCTCCTCTCAATCACTTTGTTTTTTCTTTATCTTTTTCGCGTAAAGGCACCAACATCATCGTCATGTTGCGGCCTTCGACCTTCGCTTCCTTTTCAACCTTGGCAACATCCGCCACTTCCTGGGCCACGCGGTCGCACAGCTCCTTGCCAGCTTCCGGACGTGTCACCTCGCGACCACGGAACATGATCGTAACCTTGACCTTGTCCCCAGCCGCCAGGAATTTCGCAGCGTTGCGCACCTTCGTGTTGAAATCGTGATCTTCGATATTTGGACGGAGCTTAACCTCCTTGATCGAGATCACCTTCTGGTTTTTGCGGGTCTCGCGCTCTTTCTTGTTCTGTTCATAGCGATATTTGCCATAATCCATAATGCGGCAAACCGGTGGCTTCGCACCCGGAGAAACCTCAACCAGGTCCAGACCCTTTTCATCCGCCAGCTTCATCGCATCGCGAGGGTTCATCACACCGATCTGCGATCCCTGCTCGTCGATCACACGGATCTCACGACAGCGGATCTGTTCATTAACGCGCAATTCCTTGCTGATCGTTATCACCTCCATCAATTTTTCCCAATAAAAAAACGGGTGACATCCACCCGTTGACAGCGCAAAATAATTCGCCGCGCAAAAATGCGCGCGTTGTTATTTTCATATCACTGCGACCAACAGCCACGAACGGCGGAGGGTGAGAAACGGATGGTTTCTGCTTGTTGCATCGTTTTATATTGTAACACGGCGCTTACGTTTAGTCAACATGTTCTCTTCGATTTTCTCCGGAAAATCGGGGGAAATTCAGCAAAAAATGGAGCAATGCCTTATAAGTAGCACCGCTCCATTTTCTACATATCAAAAATATCTGCATGAGATCCTGTATCAACCAACGTCAGGGTCAGAATATCGTTTTCTATCAAATACACAAGCAACCAGTCTGGTTTAATATGGCACTCCCGAAAACCTCGAAGATTTCCACTCAAAGCATGGTCGCGATAACGCGCTTCTAATGTCTCACCGCGACGCAATCGATCCACAACTCCATCTAATAACGTAAGATCCACACCACGTTTTTTCATTCGCTTGTACGCGCGCTTGTATTCGCTGGTGAATTTCAGATGATACATGTCATTCCTCCAGCGCGCGCTTTAGCGCTGCCATATCATCATACGCTGGCACATCCGGGTCGCAGGAAATACGCCGAGCCTCTTCCATCGCCGCCAGCGTTCGCGCGCTGTAATTCGGCAGTTCAACAGCAAATGGTAGCCCTCCGCGTAGAATGCACTGATGCAAAAATAGATTCACCGCGCTGGACATATCCAGTCCCAGTTCGTTGAACAGTGCCATCGCCTGCTGTTTTGTTTCCGCATCAATACGAATCTGTGTTGGTGCTGTAGCCATATGATCACATCCTTTCTGCCATCATTGTAGCGAAAATGGTTTACAGCGTCAACCATTCGCACGCAACAGAAAAACCCCGCGGCGAAAATTCGTCGCGGGGGTTGGTGTGCTTAGTCAAAAGCAATGCGCCACAGCAATTACTTCTGGAATACTACGCTTGCAGTTGCACCATTTTCTACATCGTAGAGTGGGGTGACTTCGAAGCCGAGGTCTTCAGCTACGAAACGAACTGGTACATAGGTACGATCGCCAGAAAGAACTGGTGCAGTATCCATGGTCTGTTCTTCACCATTCAGAGTGTAGGTGTTTTCGCCGATGGTCATAACGATTTCGGTGTCGCCTACAGTGTAGGTTACGCTCTGAGCTTCCTGATTCCAGTCAACTTCAGCGCCAAATGCTTCGCCGAGTACGCGGAATGGAACCATGGTTCTCCAAGCATCGTCTACATAAGGAGCAGCGTCGCCTTTAACGATTTCGTTGTTGATGAGGTAATCGGAAGAACCGATGGTCATAACAACATAACGACCAGCATATTCATCTTCATCACCGAAGGTGTAATGCAAAGTGTTGGCATACATTTCGCCGTTGGCAGCCTTAACAGCTACAACGATGTCAGCCGTGCCTTCAGCGTTAGATTCAACATAGATCTTACCAGCGCCGTTCTTCACGCTCTTGTTCACATCAACGTCAACAGTAGCGTCTTCGTTGCTCTGGTCAGCGACATAAGCGCTGAGAGTACCATTAACCTTAACGAGGTCGCCGTTTTCATCAACGACAGTTACGTTAACAGTGTTGGTCTTATCAACTGGGCCCTGTTCGGAATCGAAAGCGAGGGTTTCATTCAGATAAGCGCTGACGATGGTCAGAGTCTTGGTCTGATAGCCCAGCTTCTTGTCCATAACCTGTACGGTTACTTCAGAGCCGATGAGTGCTTCGTTGGAGATGGTATTGCTGCGAGTAGTGAACCAGAAGTTGCCGTTCTTGGTGTTGTTCTCAGCAACAGCCTTACCGGTTACAGCAGCAGAGTAGTTCTTAGTAGGGATGACAACACGGAGACCGTTTTCGTCAACATATACAGGTTCTACAGTAACATACTGACCAAGAGCAACCTTATCGTCAATAGCCTTGATAGCATCGTCATTGTAGGTATCTGCATCGCCAGGAGCTGCGGTAATGTTGAAGTCGATGCTTTCAGCAGTACCGAACTTAGCGAGGGTGAAGTAAACAGTTACAGCTTCGTCGCCGCCCTGGTTCAGAGCAACACGTACAGCATAGTCGCCAGGAACGAGGTCCTTAGCAGCATTGTCACCTACATAAGCGAGGGTGTAAACACCAGCAGTTGGATCCCAAGCGAGTTCGAGATCATCAGCAGTCAAAGTAGAAGCAGCAGTGGTATCGGTAGCTTCTGGCTTGTCAACAATGCGGAGATTGTCAGAGTGGTTAGTTGCATCCTTGTCAGCAGCAGCTTCGCCCTTCAGAACGAGGCCGCCTTCAGATTCAACACCGTAAACGTCGGTGATGGAAAGTTTCACAGCATCGCCGAAGTATACAGGAGTCTTACCATATACCTGGGAGCTGTAGTTCACATCATTACCAGCGAGCATGATGCCGCCGTCGCTGATCTTGTCGATAGAAGCAGCGTTTACGTCATCCTGATCGATGATGACGGTACCGATCACTTTGCCTTCTTCGTTGATCACATTAATTTCATACCAAGCGGTTTCAGTCAGAGTGAACTTGAAGGAGAAAGCACCCTTCGCATCAGTCTTCACAGTAGTGCTCTGGAGATGGATGCCATCACCATTTTCATCGCACTGCAGGGTCAGAGTGGTGTTTGGAGCTTGCTTGGAAGCGCTTTCATAAGCGATACCAGAAACAGTGTACATCTTAGTGTCGCTAGGGGTCACATTGTCGCCCAGATCTTTATACCAATTTACGTTGTCAGTGCTCGTTGCGCCATCGATTGTTACATAGTTGGTAACAACGGCTGGAGCATTAACGGTAACTTTGACAGTCTGAAGCTTCTGCAATTTAGTAAGGTCTGCGAACGCAGCGCTTTCAGTAGTAGCTGCCTTTAAATAACCAGCTACAACAGCTGCATGAATTTCATAAGTACCAGAAGCTGTAAAAGTAGCAGTAATCTGATCGCCATCTACTACAGCACTAGATGCACCATTTCCGGTAACAATCCAGATATTGGTATTGTTCTTATCACGGGTAACGGTTTCTGCATCTACTTTATCAAAAGTTACATTGTTAACAATGGTGCCACCCTGGGTAGCCCATACAACAACGCTTTCGCCAGTGCCATTCAACGGAAGTGTGGTTTCATGATTGTTGTCATCCTTGACATCAAATTCAATCGTAGCAGCTTCACCCTGATCTACAGTAACTGCTTTGACTGCAGTGGTGTCATCGTAGGTCAACAGTGAACTGTCCTCAGCATCCGTAGGACCAGCTACATAAATGTTAGTATCTGGTGCCAAAGTAGTTTTACCATTATCAGCAGTAACTCCGATGGTGTAGTCGCCAGCGTCAAGGCTGATATGATAATCTGTTACATTAGCAGTAGCTTTACCAGCATTCTCATTGGTATCGGCATAGCTACCTGCGTTCTGACCCTTATTATCGGTCAGATCTTTGTCGACTGGTTTACCATCCTGAGTTAAGTTGATCTGCACGTCAGATGCATCTTTGTTGAACTTAACACTAATGGTCTCAGCTGCTGTCTGTTCAATAGTAACACTGTCGTTATTAACAACAGGAGCTGCGAAAGCAGCTGCTGGAACCAAAGTAGTAGCGAAAGCTGCTGCGGTTACCAGCGAAACAATCTTCTTAGAGATCTTGTTCAAAATATTTCCCTCCCAATAAATTTTCTGCGGAACACTGCCCCTCCGCATTGGGGCGCTGGAGCGTTTCTTCTCCGTCCAGCCTGGAGTAGCCATCTTCTCTTCCCCGCAGGTACGCTCCGCGCGTTTTTCCGCCAGGAAAAACAAGACAACCTC
>OGWZ01003439.1_pt1 | contig 10711 bp, 9 predicted proteins | sample 1576141 | NCBI WGS metagenome assembly OGWZ01 (sample SAMEA3541512, study PRJEB24748) | human gut metagenome | biome: human gut; feature: human-associated habitat; material: faeces | place: China | collected 2012
ACAGAAATGGGCGATCCACCGTGAACTCGACGTTGTCCACCGGCGCGCTAACGGAGTCTGCGCCGACCTTGGTGAAGGACATGGCCTTGGCGCCGGCTTCGTTCACCTCGATGCGCGTGCCTTGCAGAATCGAGCCGATATACAGGTTCTCGCCGTGCGAACCGGTGTCGATCATCTTGGTGAAGTCGGCGTCGCCTGCACTGAACGCATCGGTCACCCCCAGTTTTTCGAATGCCTTGATGGTGGCTTCCGAGTCGAACATGCTGTCGATGGTGAATCGCGGTAGCGTGACGTTCACCATGACCGAGTTGACGGAGACGCCCCATCCGGGCATACTGTCCGCGGCGCAACCCATTGCGCCCTCGCCAAGGGAAGCCGTCGAGCATGTACCGAACGCCCAACTGAGCTTCTCGGCATCGCCGGCCAACTCGTCGAAATGCCCTTCGGCCGGCAGCACGATGGCCAGATTGCCGCCGTTGTCGAACGGAATCTCCACCCGCTGCCAAGTGTTGTACTCATCATGTCCGTAAGCCATTTGGCTGAAGGTCCGGTGCATCATCGGCACCTGAGCATCTCCGGCTTCGCCGTGGAAGGTGCCGTTGCCGGTGGACTGCTCTTCGAACGGATCCTTCCAACGGCCATCCGCATAGACGGTGTTGATGATGGACAGGACTTCACGGTCACGCAGCGTGATCTTCGGCTTGAGCGAACCATTCGTATGCTTGGCGATCCAATCGGACATCTTTGCGGCGGCCTGATCGTCGAACGGTAACGTGGTGACTTCGGCCTCGAACATCTTCTTGACGGTGGATTGGTAATCGCTGGCAAGAGAGTAGTCGTCATCAATCCACAGCGAGTTCGCGGCGCTCATCTCGGATTTCGCCCCCGAATATTGCCCGTTGATCGAACTTAGCAGCGATTGGTAGTCGCTATCGGTCAGCGAACCGGAGCCCAGCAGTTCGTTCAGTTGCGAGCGGGTCGTGCCATTGGCGCCCTGCGCGGCGATGACCAACGCCATCCACATCGAAGCAGGAGAGTAGTTCACATTGCCGGTGCCTCGGTCGCCGGCTTCCATCGCCAGGAATTCCGGTGCGGTGCGGTAGGCGAAGGTTGCGGTGCTGTTGACTACCGGCTGCGTGGCAGGCGTGGCCTTCGGCTTGAACATATTGCGAACCAATGCGCTGCCATCGCCGGCCGTCCACCATACGCCGCCGGCGACGGCAAGGACAAGCACTACTGTCACGATGGCGGCGATACAAGCGTTACGGCATTTGCGTTGTCCGCGCAACCGGTACTGTTCCATCAGCTGCTCGCTCATGGTTGGCCCCTTTGCTTGGATCGGCTCGTGCATCATTGCATGAAATCGCTGTTTTCATTATATTGCGGCTTTCCCTTGAGCCCAGGAACGGTATGGGAACCCCGGCCGTAAGCGAAGATTGGTCCAGCCGAATGCCAGTGGTCCGATGATTGCGCTCGCCAACGGGAAAGACAGACTGCCGGATCGTGTCGAACCGAGTATCAAGTTGGTGATTCCCAACACCAATGGCCAGTGCAGAACCATACCGGGGAACCATACGAACAGGTTTTTGGCAGCCCTGTCAAGAACCTCGTCGGGCATGAGATACATTGATGAGCTCCACTGCAGTAGCAGCAACACCGCTATCAGTACAACCATGCCAATCCAATGCGCGCGGTTCCATGTGAACAGTCGTTGCATCCCGCGCTCGGCGGCGGCATTGCGCATATCGCTCCTGTTGAGCTTGCTGAGTGCTTGTGCACGGTTCATTGCCGTCCTCCTTTACCGCCTTGTCAAGGATTGATGATGATTCCATCGTAAATCACGCAGGAAATGTGGAATGATAGTTGTCATAGTGACCATGACGTGTCAGGACGGAGTAGTTCGGCGTCGGGCACACTGAAGGGGTGAATGTAATGGAAGAAGCGCGCAACCGCAACATACGCATCGGCATTGTGGACAATGACCCATATGCGCTGAAAGTGTTCGGCGCGCTAATCGAACGTATGTCCAGCGATTTTGCCGTGATATAGACCTGCGATTTGGGTGCTGTGGCCATCAGCCGATGCCTGAGCCCCACCAAGCGGCCTGACGTGCTGGTTACGGATATGTCTATGGGCGCATTGGATCGCACGCATCAAGTCATTGATGTGATTGAAGGCAGGGGAGAAGCGGCGCACAGTGCAGTGACTCCGCATGATTCGACCGTTGATGCCGCTCCTGGCATTGCATGTGACATCACAGACGCTGATTGTCCGCTGGAGACGCAGACCTATCCACCGGCACCGGCCTCAACCGTTACCAACAATTACTAGAACAACAAAACGGCGCCCTGCATATCACCACGCAAGACGCCGAATGGACATTATCAGCAGTTATTCCACTGTGAGGAAACCGATCACCCAACCGACTTCTGCGCAGTCTCCGCGCCAAAGAAGCCGACAATCAGCATCGATGCAATAGCAATCGCGCTGATGGCCACAAAGATGGACGTGGCACCAAGCGAGGTAAGCATCCAGCCCACCACCATCGGCATCAACACATTGAGCAGCTTGGCCACGGCGTTCGCGAAGCCGACGCAACGGAAGCGAACCTTGGTGGCGAACAGTTCCGGAGCGTACACAGCCACCACGGAAGCCATAAGCACGTACAGGCACATCATGAGCAGGAAGCCAACGATAATTGCGCTCACGGTAGAGGTCTGGAAGGCATACATCAAACCGAACACGCCAGTGAACAGGAAGGCCGGCACAATCGTGCGCTTGCGGCCGATACGGTCGATAAGCAGAGAGCCAATCAGGCAGCCGACCGGGGCACCGAGCATCATCACCGTGGAGGTGAGCAGCGAGCTGGACAGGTTAATACCACGCTTGACCAGAATCGTCGGAACCCAAGAAGTGAAGGCGTAGGAGCACACGTTCGTGGCGGCCACAGCAACCACAGCCACAAGCAGGCAGATGCCGAGCGAACGGCCTCCGGCGTTGCGGGTGTCGCTGGTGTCGGCCTTGGCGGCTGCGTCGATCGGTTCGGAACCGTTGGCCTCAAGCTGCTTGACGATGGCGTCGGCCTCATCGTAACGGCCGCGCACGGCGAGTCAACGCGGGGATTCGGGGATGTCGCGGCGCAGCCACCAGATGATGGCGGCCACCAGGCCGATGGCCACGAACAGCGGACGCCAGGACCAGCGGGGGATGATCCATGCACACAGCAGCATAGCGATTGGCACACCGCAGTTGGCCACGAGCGAGACAATCGCGCACCAGTGGCCACGGCGGTTCATCGGTGCGAACTCGTTGACCATGGCGAAGCCGGTGACGATTTCAGCGCCGAGGCCCAGGCCGGCACCCAGACGGCACAGGGACAGCACAGCCATGTTCGGGGCGAATGCGCCGAGGAAGGTGAAGCCGCCAAACAGCAGCAGGTTGATTTGGTAAGCCACGCGGCGGCCCTTCAGGTCACCGACGAAGCCGGCCAGCAGCGAACCGACCAGCAGACCCAGGAAGCCTGCGGACATAAAGGTGGAATTTTGCGCAACGGTGGACCAGCGGGTAGCCAACGTGCTGGAGGCGACGGCGCTGCCAATATATACGTCGATGCTGTCCATCAGCATGCCAGCGGCGACCAGCGTCACGATGCGATGGAACATCGGGGTTTCATGTGCGCGATCCATGCGCGAGATAATATCCTGAACCTTGGCTTGATCCGTCACGGTGGTACGTGCTTGTGCGTTTTCCATAGCCGCGGGATTGCCGGAAATCTGCTGTTCAGCAGCAGTCATATTTGAGCCCTCTTCTTGCAAACCTGCCCGCGTGCAACTGCTCAATGGTGTTGCGGCGAGCGAACTCTTGATTGGACTGTGTGTTCCGTTCGCCCTCCCATTGTGTGGGATGAACGACGTTTGCGATCCAAGTCTTGAATTCTACGTAGCGAGCCAATCGTTGTGAGATAGCTCACTACATGGGGCTTAACTATAGGTTCGATTTTGTGGCACGCCGCGTTGCGGTCACATCGTGAACGATAACAGAGGTTGTGACGCTCCTATATATGCCCCACTTACGCTCTTACCCCGTCGAAAGAAGGCAGAACCGTGATTCCCATGGGGCGGTAAAACACTCATGGGGCGGTATTTGGCCCATGGGGCGGTTAGCGGATTATGCCTTTCCGCAGAATAGAGCCGTTTTCGACTACCGCCCCATGAGGGTTTTACCACCCCATGGGTGAGCTACCGCCCCATGAAACGTGTAATAACAAAGCATGCCCTTGCTGGTGGAAGCGATGCTTTGCTACTTCGCCTGCTTGTCGGCGAGGATCTCATCCACCAGCTTGGGCTTTTCGGTCAGCTGGCCGGTGAAGCCGGGGCGGATATCCATGTGCAGCACCAGAGAAGTGCGGTAGCCCTGCTCGGCGAGCTTCTTGGCGGCCTCACCGGCCACCTTGAGCACGTCGTCCAGATCGCCTTCCACGTTGGTGAACAGGGCGTTGGTTTCCTGCGGCAGGCCGGATTCGCGAATCACCTCGACGGCCTGAGCCACGTATGGCGAAACCTCGGAGCCCACGCCATTGGCCGACACCTGAATGGCGGCCACGGTATTGAGGTACGGTTTGCCGGTTTCCGGGTCGATCGGCACTTCCTGAGTAACGGCATTACGGTCAATAATCATAATTCTCCTTTTATTACTTGGCTCCCCTCAGAGAGGAGAGCCAGTAGGACTCAGCGATACTTCCAGAAATGATCCATCGGGCCGGAGCCGTGGCCAAGATTCAGCTGGGCCTTCAGTGCACCGGTCAGATACTTCTTCGCATGCTTGATGGCCTTGGGCAATGTGTCGCCAAGCGCCAGATACGAGGCGATGGCGGAGCTCAGCGTGCATCCGGTGCCGTGCGTGTTCGGATTATTGATACGCGCGCCATCAAACCAGGTCACGGTTCCATCCGTCTCGGCAAGCACATCGTTGGCATCCTCGGTGCCATGACCACCCTTGACCAGCGCGGCACAGCCATAACGCTCCACGAGGCGGTGGGCGGCGGCCTCCATATCCTCCTGATCGCGAATCAGCGTATCGGTCAGCACTTCGGCCTCGGGAATGTTCGGAGTCACGACCGTGGCCATCGGGAACAGCTTGCCGGTCAAGGCCGCAATGGCATCGTCACTGATGAGATTGGCACCGGAAGTGGCCACCATAACCGGGTCGAGCACGATGTTCGTGGCGTGATGGAAGGTGAGTCGTTCAGCGATGACGTCGATGATGTCAGTGGCAGACACCATGCCGATTTTCACCGCGACCGGCGGAATATCCTCAAACACCATGTTGATCTGGTCGGCGAGAATGTCCGGTTTGGTGTCCTGAATGGAACGCACGCCGGTGGTGTTCTGTGCGGTGAGCGCGGTGATGGCGCTCATGCCGAACACGCCGCAGGCCAGCATGGTCTTCAGATCGGCCTGCATGCCGGCACCGCCGGACGAGTCGGAGCCGGAGATCGCGAGAACAGCGGGAAGTGTAGATGTTGCAATTTGTGCCATAGTGTTCATTCTAAGTGGGGCCCATGATGTTTTTCGGAGCGGTTTTCCTTGATGTTTTGCCGCTCCTGTGGTGAGACGGGGAAGGTTTGCTGATTGCGATTGATTCATGAAATGTTCGGGAGGAGGCATGGCTGATAACGATGTACTGCGCCGTGACGGCGTCTTGGTGCGCATCACCGGAACGCACCGCATATTTTGGCGTAATGCCTAACGGACACACCACACAGCTCACATTTCCGCGTCAGGAAGTGTTCGATGTGGGCGACGTGTTGCTCGTCGGTACGGATTTCTATCGCAAAGTGCCGCATGATGTGTGGCCGTTGAAGCCCCGTGTGGGCATCGTGCGCCGTGCGCTCAACGAAGGCGTGGTCCTGGAGACTTCCGACGGCCTCGGTCCAGATGGCGCACACTTCGGCACCGCCTTCGAGCGAGTCGAGCGTCGTCCCGAATTAAGACACCACCGGGCATAATAATTGGCTCCCCTCAGAGAGGGGAGCCAGAGAGGTTTACTCCTGGGCGGTGGAGTAGAGCTTGCCGCCCTGGGCGGTGTACTTTTCGCTCATCGCATCCATGCCGGCGAGGATTTCTTCGGGGCTGAGCACGTTGGCGGACACCACGCCGTTATCGACATTGGCCTTGGCCGTAGCCAGTGCCTCGGAGTCGATGCCTGCAGCAGCCTCCTTCACGATTTGCTGCTGAGCGGCCTCGCCACCGAATGCCTTGCGGATGTTCTGGGAGATGGCCATCGAGCAGAACTTCGGGCCGCACATCGAGCAGAAGTGCGCCATCTTGGCCGGCTCGGCGGGCAGGGTATCGTCGTGGAAGGCGATGGCGGTGTCCGGATCGTAGGACAGATTGAACTGGTCGAGCCAACGGAACTCGAAGCGAGCCTTGGAAATCGCATTGTCGCGATCCATCGCGTGCGGGTGGTGCTTGGCGATGTCTGCGGCGTGGCAGGCGATCTTGTAGGCAATCACGCCCTGCTTCACATCATCCTTGTTCGGCAGGCCGAGGTGTTCCTTCGGGGTCACGTAGCACAGCATAGCGGTGCCGTAACGACCGATCTCGGTGGCGCCGATAGCGGAGGTGATGTGATCGTAACCCGGAGCGGTATCGGTGGTCAGCGGTCCGAGGGTGTAGAACGGGGCGTTGTGGCACACGGCCTTCTCCAGCTCGATGTTCATGCGTACGGTGTCGAACGGCACGTGGCCCGGGCCCTCGATCATCACCTGCACGTCCTTGGCCCAGGCGCGCTCGGTCAGCTCGCCCAGAGTCATGAGCTCGGAAAGCTGCGCGGCGTCGTTCGCGTCGGCTAGGGAGCCGGGGCGCAGGCCATCGCCCAGAGAGAACGCCACGTCGTACTTGGCGAAGATGTCGCACAGCTCGTCGAAGTGCGTGTACAGGAAGCTCTCCTGGTGGTGGCGCAGGCACCAGTCGGCCATGATGGAGCCACCGCGGGAGACGATGCCGGTCACGCGGTTGGCGGTCAGCGGCACGTAACGCAGCAGCACGCCGGCGTGGATGGTCATGTAATCCACACCTTGCTCGCACTGTTCGATTACGGTGTCGCGGAACAGTTCCCAGCTCAGCTTGGAGGCATCATCCTCGACCTTTTCGAGGGCCTGGTACATCGGCACGGTGCCGATCGGCACGGGGGAGTTGCGAAGAATCCACTCACGGGTGGTATGGATGTCGTTACCGGTGGACAGGTCCATCACGGTATCGGCGCCCCACTTGGTGGCCCACGTCAGCTTCTCCACTTCCTCATCGATGGAGGAGGTGACGGCCGAGTTGCCCATGTTGGCGTTGAGCTTGGTCAGGAAGGCGGATCCGATAATCATCGGCTCGGCCTCGGGGTGGTTGATGTTGCAGGGCATCACCGCGCGGCCGGCGGCCAGCTCGGAGCGCACGAGCTCCACATCGCAGTTCTCGCGGGTGGCCACGTACTGCATCTCCGGGGTGATGATGCCGTGGCGGGCGTACCACATCTGGGTGATCGGGTGGTCCTTGGCACGCATCGGCTCATGCTTGCGTCCACGCCATTCCTTGGTGGCGCGGCCGCGCTTGATGGCGCGCTTGCCATCGTCCTCAAGGTTGCGGCGGCGGCCCTCGTAGTCTTCGATGTCGCCGCGGTCGCGGATCCAGTCGAGACGCAGGGGCTTCAAGCCTTCCTTCGGGTCGCACTTGGGGCCTTCGGTGTTGTAGTCGTGGAACGGCGGGTTCGGGCCCACGCCGGGCGTGTCGCTCAGCTTGATTTCGGTGTACGGCACTTCCAGGTCGTAGGAACCATACTGATAGGTGAACGGTACGGACTTGGTCTTGCGGATGTGCGCCTTGTCGCGCTGCTTGGAACCACGGGCGGCGATGTCCACGCGCTGCTGCTTGGCAAGCTTCTGGGCATCCTTGGCGTCCTTGGCGTTGGTGAACTTCTTCTCAGTGGCCTCGGAACCGGGCTTCGCGGCCCCTTCCTGAGCAGCCTGAGTGTCAGTAGCGGGGGTGTGGGTTACGACGCGCGGAGCGTAGCCGTGCTTCTTGTCGCCGCGGACGGCCTTCCAGCCTTCGACCATGGTGCGCGCGGCCTCTTCCGGGTTCTCGGCACCCGCGATGGCGGAGACCACGAACCAGCCAGCAGCCTTGGTATCGGCGAGCATGGCCATATCGGCTGCGGTCACGCCGCCGCCCACGACCACCGGGAATTCGCTGGCAACGCAGATGGTGTTGATCTGGGCGGCGTCCAGCGTCTTGCCGGAGCCGTCGTTGCCGCCCACGGAAGCCTCGGGCTTGGTGGTGGAGACGTGCAGAGGACCGGCGCCAATGTAGTCGATGCAGCCGTCGGGCAGCTCGTTGATGAGCCGAACGAGGCTTTCGGTCTCAGCCGACAGGCCCACGATGGCCTCGTCGCCGAGCAGGGCGCGGGCTTCGCGCGGCTCCATGTCGGTCTGGCCGATGTGCACACCGTCCACCTTGATGCCCTTGCGGCGGGCCTGCCACACCACGTCGGCACGGTCGTCGATCACAAAGGCCACGGAATCGGACTTCTCATTGTCCTCGATGATTTGCGCGATGTCGCGAGCCATGTCGGTCAGCTCAGAGGCATCGGCCTCCTTGGCGCGCAGTTGGATGAAGGTTGCGCCGCCGTGCAGAGCCTGATCCACCACGTCGGTCAGCGGACGGCCTTTGCAGTCCTCCGGCCCCACCACGAAGTACGCGGACAGGTCGAAGCTGTCGCGCATGGAGGCGTATGGGTATTCATTACTCATTATTATTCCTGCTTTTGTTGTTTCTTGTGGAAGTCTTATTGGAAAAAACTGTTATGAGCTCCCTCATCAGAGGGAACTGAAACTACTGCACCAAAATCTCGGATTCCGCCACCTGTTCGGCGGTCACATTCCACAGCGCGTCAAGGAACGCAACTTGGAACGAGCCCGGTCCGTGCGAAGTTGTATCGGCCACCTCTCCCGCGCGGTTGTACAGCAGAGACGCGGACAGGGCGGCGGTCAACGGATCGGAGACCGCCAAATACGTGGCAGCCACGCCGCCCAGCGAGCAGCCGGCACCGGTGATCTTGGTCATCATCGCGCTGCCGCCCGGCAGTCGGTACACGGTTTCGCCATCGGTCACCAGATCGGCGATGCCGGACACGGCCACGGCGCAGCGGGTGGAAGCGTCATGGGAGGAATGCTTGGCGTGCTGTTCGGTCAGATACTGTGCCAGCGCCACCGCCGCGCCGGTTGCGGACTCCACGTCGTCGACGGATTCCACTCCGGCGGGGCGGTGCTCGGAAGCGTCCCCCACGGTTTCGGTATTGAGCCCCCACATGTTCGCCAGCGCGATTACCTCGGATGCATTCGCGCGAATCATGGTCGGGGGAGCGGCCTTGAAGGCCTGAAGAATGGCGGTACGGGTGCGGCCGATGCCGGCGGCCACCGGGTCGAGCACCCACGGCTTGTCCAAGTAGTTGAGTCGCTGGGCGATTTCGGGCAGTGCGTCCTTATAGAACGGCAGCAGCGTGCCCACGTTGATGTAGTTCGCGCCCGCGATTTTCGCGGTTTCGATCACGTCGTCCGGCAGGAAACTCATGGCCGCAGTGCCGCCGGCCGCCAGTTGCGCGTTGGCAACCAAATTGATGGTCACAAAATTGGTGAATGACTGGGCCAACGGAGTCGTCTCGCGTACGCGGCGAACGGCATCGGCGATATTGTCACGGATGGGTGAATCGGCTGGAACCGGAGTCCCGGCGGTATAACCGCTGGACACGCCGGTAAACGATGATGCACTATTGCTCATTTACTGCTCCCTACGATGGTCTTAACCAACAGGTTCTAAGGGTCAGGCTCAGGCCTTTCTCAACTCGCGAACCACATGCGAGTTCCCCTGCATTACAGTGCCGACGCTATGCGCCAACATGGACATTATCGTGACGGATTTGTTCGATACGTGTCGTCAGGTCTGGCGCGTCCCCGTCCATTCGTGATACATAGACGCCTCCGCCGAGCAACATCTCCCGAATTTGTGACGCTGACGCGATGTCAGTGGCACAAATTCGGGAAGGGTAAAACAACAGGAACAATATGGAGGTGTTGCGATATAGGAACCGCTGCGAACGGCCGCTCGTGAGACGCGGAACATATACCGGACAATGCCGCCTGACCTGTCACCATATACGGCTATCCTGAAGCGGTTGTTATTAGACCCCAAACCGTTCAAACCAGAAGGTGCATTGTGGCTCAGTCCAAACTCGATGAAGTCGTATCCCTTGCGAAGCGTCGCGGCTTCGTGTTCCCCGCCGGCGAAATTTACGGCGGCACCCGTTCCGCTTGGGATTACGGCCCTCTCGGCGTCGCTCTCAAGGACAATATCAAGCGTGAATGGTGGCGCTCCATGGTCGTCACCCGTCCTGATGTCGTCGGTGTCGACACTTCCATCATTCTGCCGCCCGAAGTGTGGGTGGCGTCCGGCCACGTGAGCGTGTTCAACGATCCGCTCGTCGAGTGTCTCAACTGCCACAAGCGCAACCGCGCCGACAAGCTCGAGGAATCCTACGCCGAGAAGCACGGCGACAAGATGCCGGAAAACGGCATGAAGGACATCGTCTGCCCGAACTGCGGCACCCGTGGCCAGTGGACCGAACCGCGCGACTTCAACATGATGCTGCGCACCCACCTCGGCCCGGT
>OGWZ01003460.1_pt1 | contig 10643 bp, 7 predicted proteins | sample 1576141 | NCBI WGS metagenome assembly OGWZ01 (sample SAMEA3541512, study PRJEB24748) | human gut metagenome | biome: human gut; feature: human-associated habitat; material: faeces | place: China | collected 2012
CCAGTTTCAAAAGGTTGTGGTCGATGGAATGATAATCAAAATGAGTGGTGATAATATCGGTCGTCATATCATTTGCCGGATGCTGGATTGGAGTGAAAGAGTTAATGTCCTCTCCATGCGGAAGAACTACGATTCCCCCTGGATGCTGTCCGGTACTTCGGCGGATTCCGGTACAGCCAGCTACGATACGATCGATCTCGCAGTTTCGCTTACGGTCACCACGCTCCTCATAATAATTCTTCACATATCCATAAGCCGTCTTTTCTGCAAGTGCGGCAATGGTTCCGGCACGGAAGGTCTGACCTTTTCCGAAAATAACCTCCGTATACTTATGCGCTTTACTCTGGTAATCTCCGGAGAAGTTCAGGTCGATATCCGGCTCTTTGTTTCCCTTGAATCCAAGGAAAGTCTCAAATGGAATGTCAAATCCGTCTTTGACCAGCTTCTGTCCACAGACCGGACAGTTCTTATCCGGCATATCGTGTCCACAGCCACCCACATATTTTTTCACTTCTTCCGAATCAAAATCACTATAGTGACAATTGCTGCAATAGTAATGTGGAACCAGAGGATTGACCTCCGTGATTCCTGCCATAGTTGCAACGAATGAAGATCCTACCGAACCACGGGATCCTACCAGGTAACCATCCTCGTTGGATTTCCATACCAGCTTCTGCGCAATGATATACATAACCGCAAATCCATTGGAAATGATGGAATTCAGTTCTCTTTCCAGTCGTTCATGTACGATCTCCGGAAGGGGATCCCCGTACATAGAATGGGCTTTATTATAACAGATATCTCGCAGCATCTGGTCGGAATTCTCAATAACCGGAGGACACTTATCCGGGCGGACCGGAGAAATCTTCTCGATCATATCCGCGATCAGATTGGTGTTCCTGATCACAACTTCATACGCTTTTTCCGAACCAAGGTAGGCAAATTCATCCAGCATTTCCTCCGTTGTACGAAGGTATAGTGGTGCCTGCTTATCGGCATCTCCAAATCCTTTTCCTGCCATGATGATCCGGCGGTATACCTCATCTTCCGGATCCATGAAATGTACGTCACAGGTTCCCACGACCGGTTTGTGGAACTGCTCCCCAAGATGCACGATTTTCCGGTTCAGATCCATGATATCTTCCATAGAATTGACCGAAGTTACTTTGTCACTCTCTACCATAAATGCATTGTTTCCAAGCGGCTGGATTTCCAGATAGTCATAAAAATCCACGATCTTCGCGATCGTCTCATCCGGCTTTCCATCCAGAAGTGCACGGTAAAGCTCTCCGGCTTCGCAGGCACTTCCCACGATCAGACCTTCCCGGTGCTCATTTAGCACACTTTTCGGGATACGGGGTCTGCGGTTATAGTAAACCAGATGGGATGCAGAAACAAGCTGATACAAATTCACACGACCAATGTCATTTCTTGCAAGAATAATGACATGATAAGTCGGAAGCTTTTTAATAGAATCCGGGTTCAGATCCCCAAATTCATTAACTTTTGCAAGCGTTGTCAATTCCCGTTCTTTGAGCATCTGCACAAATTTCACAAAGATTTCTGCTGTGCAGCCTGCATCATCAACTGCGCGGTGATGATTCTCCAGGGAAATATTTAAAGCTTTTGCAACGGTATCCAGCTTGAAACGGTTCAGTGCCGGAAGAAGGACACGGGCAAGTGCAACGGTATCTACATAAGTAAAATCAGCCTCAATCTTCTGCCTTTTGCAGTTCTGCTCGATAAATCCCACATCAAAAGAAGCATTATGCGCCACCAGAACCGCATCGCCAATAAATTCTATAAACTGCGGCAAGATCGTCTCAATATCCGGCGAATCGATGACCATCTCATCGGTGATGCTGGTAAGTTCCGTGATACGGAACGGGATCGGACGTTTCGGATTGACAAAGGTACTGAACTTATCTGTAATCTTACCGTCTTCCACTTTTACCGCGCCAATCTCGATGATCCGATCAGTCACAGCGGAAAAACCGGTTGTCTCGATATCAAATACCACGTAAGTGCCTTCCAGGTCCTGTCCTTTTTCGTTCTCTGCGATCTTAGTCAGATCATCTACCAGATATCCTTCCACTCCATAAATAACTTTAAATGGATCATCCTTATCCAGATCCTCGATCACATGATTGGCATCGGTAAACCCCTGCACCACACCATGATCGGTGATCGCAATCGCCGGGTGCCCCCAGTCATGTGCTCGCTTTACCAGATCTTTTGCCTCGGAAACACCATCCATATCGCTCATCTTGGTATGGCAGTGAAGCTCCACGCGTTTTTCCGGATACTTGTCTTTTCTTGTTACACGGAAATCCGAAGTTTTGCGGATTCCGGTTACAGAACCAATGGTCAGCTCTCCATCAAATTTATCAATCGTCGTAACTCCTTTGATTTTCAGAAATACGCCTTTTTTAATCTCCGAAAGCAGATCCGGGAGCTGGTCATTGCGGGTAAACATCTTGACCATGATCGTGTCGGTAAAGTCGGTCACGGCAAACATGACGATTGTCTTTTCGTTCCGGATCTCACGGGTATCAAAGCTGATCACCTGTCCCCGGAAAGTAATCTCACCCATCTCTCCGGTAACTGTCTTCAGCTCGATCGGCATATCGTCAAAGTCCCGTCCATAGATTACGTTCGGGTCATCGGAGCGCTTGAGCGGATAATCCCGACGCACAAAGCTTCCCTTGCCACTTTTGAACCCACTGGACTTTCCTGCAAATTCCTGCTTTTTCGGAGTCTCCGGTTTCTTCTGTTCCTGTTTATTCTGCGTACTTGATGCATCTGCTTCTTTAGCGGCATCTTCTGCTTTTTCCGCTTTCTTCTTTGATATGCCTTCCGTTTCTTTTGCTTTCGCCGCCTCTTCCGTAGCATGCTGTGCCTGCAGCTTCTGATTCCTTTCCCTGATCGCATCTACTTCCTGCTGAAGCTGCATCTCATTGAATTTCTTGTATTTGCTCTCTTTCACCTCTTCGTAGTCGATCTCCACATCCACCGGCACATGGAAACGGTTCTCAAAGACATCCTTCAGATAGCTGGTGATCTCGCTGGTCTTTCCCTCTGCAACAATCGTGTCCGCCATAGTCAGACACATAGTACGCTCCCCTTCGAAGCGGCACTTCGCCTTCTGGAACATATTCTTCTCCAGCACACTTTTCTGTTCCAGTTCAAAAAGGATACTCTCCTTATACGCATGCATCAGGTTCTCCGGCGTATACTGCTCGGAAAGCCGGTATTCCTCGACGATCGTCACCGGAATATTCCCCTGCGAAAACAGCTGCTCCTCAATCTGATCCTCCACATAACATACCGTCTTCTTCGGGATCAAATGGGTACTGTAAATATAAACCTTGATATGATTTCTGGCTGAAGTGGAGGTGATTTTCGTCACCTCCACCTTTTCAAACAGCATATGGCTGTCGTTATCCATATTCAATGTTGGAAACACATCAAAAAATAGCTTTGTCATCTTCTATTCGCCCCAATGTTCCAGTTCATTACGAAGTGCATCTAAAAGCTCATCCTCTTTTACCTTACGGATGATCTCTCCCTTCTTGATCAGAAGTCCTTCACCGATTCCTCCTGCGATTCCGAGATCTGCCTCTCTTGCTTCTCCAGGACCATTTACCACGCATCCCATCACTGCAACCTTGATATCAAGTGGATATTCAGCAACCATCGTCTCTACTTTATTGGCAAGTCCGATCAGATCAATCTTGGTACGTCCACAGGTCGGGCAGGATACAACTTCAATTCCTCCTTTTCTAAGTCCCAGTGCTTTCAGGATCAGTTTTGCACTCTTGATCTCTTCTAATGGATCCCCTGTCAGCGATACACGAATCGTATCTCCGATTCCCTGATAAAGGATGATTCCAAGTCCTACTGAAGATTTAATATTGCCTGAAAGCAGCGTCCCGGACTCGGTGATTCCCACATGCAACGGATACGGGCATTTCTTTGCGATCAGCTCATGCGCTTTTACACACATCATGACATCTGAGGACTTAATACTGACCACCAGATTGTCATAGCCCATGTTCTCGATCATGTGTACCTTGTCAAGTGCACTTTCCACGATTCCCTCTGCAGTCACACCACCATATTTTTCCAGAAGGTTCTTCTCCAGCGAACCACTGTTCACCCCGACACGGATCGGAATCTCGTATTCTTTTGCTTTCTCCACAACCGCACGGACTCTGTCCTCACTTCCGATATTCCCCGGATTGATACGGATTTTATCTGCACCGTTTTCAATTGCAGCGATCGCAAGACGATAATCAAAATGTATATCTGCAACCAGTGGAATATGGATCTGTTTCTTAATCTCTTGTAAAGCCTGTGCTGCTTCCATATTCGGAACTGCACAGCGGATAATCTCGCATCCTGCCTTTTCCAGAGCAAGAATCTGTGCAACTGTAGATTCCACGTCCTCTGTCTTTGTATTTGTCATGGACTGGATCGCTACCGGATTGCCTCCACCGATCTTTCTTCCTCCGATATTTATTACTTTTGTCTCCTTCCTTGTCATCTGCTTTTAACCTCCTGTTCTCACACAAAACCCTCTGCCTGCGGACTTTCGTGCCCACAGAGAGAGGGTTCTCTTTATTTGTCTGCTTTTTCAAAAATCATCTGGTCCCCATAATCCCACTCGGTAAGTGTAAGCTCGGTTCCGTCCACACTGTAATTGAATGTAGTGAGTACAGAATTGATCGCCTGCTCTACTTCCGATGCAGTTACATTATCACCAAGTTCTTTCGCTGTCTCATCCAGCTCTTCCTGCTTTACAGTAAATGTAATCTGCTTTGCCTTGATATCCAGTGTATATCCAAGTTCCACATCCACATCCTTACCATCGATCAGGTTCTTCCAGTCAAGCTCTGCTTCATTATGGTCATCTACTTCCAGTATCATATCACTCTCATCATGCTTCCACTTTCCTTCCAGCGGATTTCCGAAAAATCCCTGGTAAATGAAATATCCAGCCACGATAATGATCAGAACGGTCGTAATTCCTGTCACATAGTTCCACACACGGCTTCTTTTATCTTCATCATTCTTTGCAATAATCATAGAATCAAGCCCTCCACATCATGTCAATCTTATAATTCATTATACGGGTTTTAACTTTCACTGTCAACGGGGACTGCAAAGAAGAAGATTCAATGTGACTGACGCCATAAAAATCTTATATTCAATTACTGAATATGCGGAAATACCGGTTTGAGTGCCGGATAAATCTGACGGAACTCCTGGTATCTCTTTTCGTATTTTTCAACCAGTTCTGCTTCCGGTTCTACGGTATCTACAATCTTAACCAGCTTGTCAGCTGCTGCTTCTACGCTTTCGTATTCGCCGCATCCGACTGCTGCAAGGATTGCACCTCCAAGTGCCGGTCCTTCTTCGCTCTCGATGATATCCACTTTCAGGTTCATGATATTGGCGATCATCTTTCTCCAAAGAGGACTCTTTGCTCCACCACCGCAGATCTTGGTACGTTCAATCTTGATTCCAAGGCTTTTTGCAACTTCAAGGGAATCACGGAGGGCAAATACAACTCCTTCCAGTACTGCCTGCATCATATCTGCTCTTGTGGTATCCATCGTCATACCGGTAAAGGTAGCTCTTGCATAAGGGTCATTGTGCGGTGATCTTTCTCCCATCAGGTATGGCAGATAGAACACATGGTTCTCACCTAGCTTTGTAATATCTTTCTGCTCTGCTGCAAAATCATCCGTGTGAAGAATCTCTTCTGCCCACCATTTATTGCAGGATGCAGCACTTAACATGCATCCCATCAGATGATAATGACCGTCTGCATGTGCAAAAGAATGCAGAGCATTGTTCTTATCCACGCCGAAGTTTGCACTGGAAATAAAGATGGTTCCGGATGTTCCAAGAGAAATGTTGCATCTTCCGTCACCAACTGTTCCTGTTCCGACAGCTGCAGCTGCATTATCGCCTGCTCCTGCAATAATTTTTACATTTTCAGAAAGTCCGAGTTCTGCTGCTACTTCCGGCTTCAGACTTCCCACAACTTCGTAGCTTTCATAAAGCTTCGGAAGCTGTTCTTCTGTTACGCCGCAGATGTCCATCATTTCTTTGGACCAGCATTTGTGTTCTACATCCATCAGAAGCATGCCGGATGCATCCGAATAATCAGAGCAGAAGCTTCCTGACAGGCAGTATGCCAGATAATCTTTTGGAAGCATGATCTTTGTGATCTTTGCAAAATTCTCCGGCTCATTTTTCTTTACCCACAGGATCTTTGGTGCGGTAAATCCAGTAAATGCAATGTTTGCTGTGTATTTAGAAAGCGTTTCTTTTCCGATCTCGTTATTCAGATAATCCGTCTCTTCTGTGGTACGTCCATCGTTCCAGAGAATTGCCGGGCGGATGACCTGGTCGTCTTTATCCAGAATGACCAGTCCGTGCATCTGTCCACCAAAGCTGATTCCTGCAACCTGGCTCTTATCACACTCAGAAGTCAGTTCTTTGATGCCTTCTACGGACTGGGTAAACCAGTCTTCCGGATGCTGTTCTGACCAGCCCGGATGTGGGAAGTATAATGGGTATTCTTTTGAAACAATTTTTTTGATGTCGCCTTTTTCATCCATTAACAGAAGTTTTACTGCGGATGTTCCAAGGTCTACGCCTATATAGAGCATAATGTTCCTCCTTGTTAGGGTTTTTATATCAACCTGACGGATTCGAGGGATTGTGACCAGATTATAGAAAATAAATATTGCATCTTCCAATCGGCAAAGCATTCCGATGAGCCTCTTAGGGCGGAAATTGTGTCAGCAATGGCTTCCACAATTTCTGAGTCTCATCTTCATTGCCTCAAATGGAATCTGCCATATTTATTTTCTATAATCTGGTCCTCAAGACATTGAACCGCCTGCTTGAAACATAAATCCTGTTTTTAATTCGTGTTTCTTTGTACTATAAAGGGGCGGGTTCATTCAGCCGCCCCTTATATGATTGTGTATAGTTTTAATTAGCCCCAAGGATTTTCTGTTGGGTAACGTACACCTTTTGGCTGGTTGTAGCCGATTTCGTCTACCGGTACTCCGATGTATTTGAATACTTCGTAAAGTGCTTTTCCGTAATGTCCGAATGCTACGGCTCCGTGATGCGGGAAGTTCTTTTCAATCAGTACATGACGATAGAATCTGCCCATTTCCGGAATTGCGAAGATTCCGATTGCTCCGAAGGAACGTGTTGCTACTGGAAGGACTTCACCGTGTGCAATGTAAGCTCTCAGTACATTGTCTGATGTGCTCTGCAGACGGAAGAATGTGATATCTCCAGGTTTGATATCTCCTTCAAGTGTTCCCTGTGTTACTTCAATCGGAAGAGATCTTGCCATGATCATCTGGTATTTCATCTCGCAGAATGAAAGTTTGGATGATGCAGTATTTCCACAGTGGAATCCCATGAATGTATCTTTCAGTGTGTAATCGAATTTGCCCTTAATGTCTTCTTCATAAAGGTCGGCCGGTACAGAGTTGTTAATATCAAGGAGTGTTACAGTGTCTTCACTTACAACTGTTCCGATGAATTCGCTAAGTGCTCCATAGATATCTACTTCGCAGGATACCGGAATTCCCTGTGCTGTCAGACGGCTGTTGACATAGCATGGTACAAATCCGAACTGTGTCTGGAATGCAGGCCAGCATTTTCCTGCGATTGCAACATATTTGCGGTATCCTCTGTGTTCTTCTACCCAGTCTTTAAGTGTCAGTTCATACTGAGCAAGTTTTGAAAGGATTTCCGGTTTCTTGTTACCGGCTCCAAGTTCTTCTTCCATCTCTTTTACAATTGCCGGAATTCTTTCATCTCCAGCATGTTTGTTAAATGCTTCAAACAGGTCAAGTTCTGAGTTTTCTTCAATCTCTACGCCGATATTATAAAGTTGTTTGATCGGTGCATTACATGCAAGGAAATTCAGTGGTCTTGGTCCAAAGCTGATAATCTTCAAATTGTTAAGTCCGATGACTGCTCTTGCGATCGGTTCAAATTCATGGATCATATCTGCGCATTCTTCTGCTGTTCCAACCGGATATTCCGGAATATATGCTTTAATATTACGAAGCTTTAAGTTGTAGCTTGCATTTAACATACCGCAATATGCATCTCCACGTCCCTGGATCAGGTTGTTGCCGCTTTCTTCTGCTGCTGCAACGAACATCTTTGGTCCATCAAAGTGTTTTGCAAGCAGAGTCTCTGAGATTTCCGGTCCGAAGTTTCCAAGATATACAACCAGTGCATTACATCCGGCTTTCTTGATATCTTCCAGAGCCTGTACCATATGGATCTCACTTTCTACGATACAGATCGGACATTCATAAATGTGTTTTTCTCCGTATTTTTCTTTGTAAGCCTTCATAAGTGCTTCTCTTCTTGATACAGAAAGGCTTTCCGGGAAACAGTCACGGCTTACCGCAACAACTCCGATTTTAACTTCTGGCATGTTATTCATGATCTTTTCCTCCTAAACAAGGACTTTCGTCCGCTTATTTTGCAAGATCGATGTTCTCTCCTTTAAGACCACATACCGTACCTTCAATACCTGCTTCTTCGTGAGCAATAAGCCATTTGTTTTTTGCTGTCAGAAGCTTGTCATCATAAGATTTTGTATGACAGGTCATCAGATCTGTGTTTGTTCCCTGTGGAAGAACAACGATTGCTTTGAATCCATTTCCATCCACTCCACATGGTGCATAGTGAAGGGTTGTTCCATAAATTTCAATTCCTGTTCCTGCCGGAACAAGAAAAGCCTCTACCTTTGATGTCTCATAGGTAAAATCAGATGCAATATCCTGCTCTGATCCAAGAAGTAAAATGATATCTGTAACTGCAACATTCACTTCTGAACTTCTGTGATATTCCAACGCATTCAGCTTGCTGTTATGACCATTACAATATCCGATCTGTATTGGAAGTTCTCCAAAAATTCTCATCTTCAGATCAATTGCAGGTTCTGTCTTCTCCAGTTTGTTATCCGATGGCACATAAATAACCTCCTCTGGAAGTGGTGTCTGCTCCATTACCTTGATCATTTCTGTAAAATCATAGCCATCAACGATACGTCCATAACGTCTGAATTCTGGATCTGTTACATTTTTGATTTTCATTGTGTTTCTTCCTTCTTTCTTTTTATTTTAACAGGCGTGTTCAGTACCTGCTACCGAATACTTAGCCTGTTAACTGCACTTTCTTGTCTTTGTCAACTTTTTCTAACTCATTTTCTGATCCTCTGATTTCTGTCTCCGACGAAACTCACTGGGTCTTACTCCGTATTTTTTCTGAAATGCTTTTGCAAATGCCCTTCCATCTGCAAATCCATTATGCTCTGCGATCTCTTCTACCAATGCATCACTTCCGGTAAGCTCCCGGTATGCATATTCCAGACGAATGCCCTGTACATATTCTTTATAATTGATCTTCGCATATTTCCGAAACATCCGAGACAAATACGTGGGTGAATAACCGAAACTCTGCGCCACTCCTTCAAGTGAAAGATCTTCTTTGAAATTTTCTTTTATGTAACCGGTAATAGAAGAAAGCCGGTTCCTGTTCCTATGTTCACGCACAATTTCTTCACTGACATTCATCTTCCGATACTTCGTCACCATCAGATATAGCAATCTGTAAAAATAACTCTGTACTTGCAGCTCATATCCTATCTCTTTTTCCTGATATGTCGCATACATCTTCTCCACCAATTCTACTAGCTGCTCATCCTGTACTCTTTCCCTGTGGGTAAAACAGATAAACTGCTCATCCGTATAATACCGTTCAAATGTCTGAAGCGGCATCTGAAGTACAATGGTCTTATTCGGAAGTGACGCCGAAATCGAATGCAGTTCATTGGAATTAACGATCACAAAGGTTTTCTTATCCAGATGGATGTCTTCTTCATTGATATAAAAATCCAGTTTGCCTTCCAGCACAACAAACATCTCGATTGACCGGTGCCAGTGCTTTTCCCTAACATAATTTCCATCTTTCCCTTCAAACAAAAACATTCGAAAAGAAAGATCCTCATTTGGCAGAACCAGTTCATGTGAACCTTCCATCCTTTCCCCCTTTCTTTCTCCTGTCGGAATATAAACAGCATGATAACCACCATATGACAAACATTGGGTGATCATATATGCATCCCGCATATATGTCTTTATTCTTACACTTTGCGGTGTAAGCATGGTTTTTGGTGCAAGTATCACACATTTTACTCCTGCGGCTGTTAGCTAGTTATAGAGTGAATATCCAAGACAGCCCGCCTCATATCCACACTAAATATCGTATTCATCATTCAACCCAAGTTTCATTTTCATATTTTCAATAAACAGCAGGATATTTTTATAATCCGATGTTACCTTGATTGTTTCAAATACACTGTCAGCCTCACCGATTATTGGTTCCATTGCGCATAATGTGTAATTTGTGGTATGGATATTCATGCCAATTTTTAGTATTCTTTTCATATGAGTGATCTCCTTTTGTATGCGGTAATCCTTGTTACCTTTGTTCTTATCAAATTCTAGTATACAGGTAAATCCACATTGCTACAAATGTGAGGTCACTTCATATTATCTATTATAACGCATTTTGCAAGGATC
>OGWZ01003476.1_pt1 | contig 10609 bp, 10 predicted proteins | sample 1576141 | NCBI WGS metagenome assembly OGWZ01 (sample SAMEA3541512, study PRJEB24748) | human gut metagenome | biome: human gut; feature: human-associated habitat; material: faeces | place: China | collected 2012
TTATCCGTTTCTCTGTGCTGGTCGATGAAAAGCACACTGTCCTCTTTGGTGAGCAAAGGAACGTTCTTCCTGACACTGACTTCCACGCGGGTTGAATCGTTCGGGTGGGTCACGTAAACACTGTCTCCTTTGGGCATGAAGGTTTCGTGCAGGGTGGTGTTGTCCAAAGAATCTTCACGGGAGATGGTGGTACTGCTACGGACAAATGATTTTCCGTCATCGCTGTATCCGGCTGATACGCTGACTTCACCGTGGTTTATGTCGTCCTGCTTCATTTTATCCACGCGTATCATCATTTCGTTATAGTCGCTCATGCGCATGGCTTCGGTGATGTCCCTTTCCATTTCACTGTGCATGGTATGGTAGAGCCCCGTCAGCCAGTAGGCTTGGTAGGCGAAGATGCCGGCCAGGGAGACGATGACAAGTATGGCAATATATTTGAATGGCAGTTTCATGTTTGTTTCCGGTTACTTTTATACATACAAAGGTAAGATTAATATTGTGAACCCTATCATCCGATAAGACTAAATAACACTCCCGATAACACTGGATAACACTTGGTAAGCCGCTGATAACACAAGTTTCTGCTGATTCTGCCGTACTTTGCAGACGAAGATTTGCAGAAGAAGAATATAAACATAAATAAAAAGAAGAACATGAAACGATTCTATTTACTCCCTATTGTATGCTGTGCTTTGAGCATCAGTCTTTCGGCACAAGAGAACAACGGCACTGCAACCACCTCCGGTGCAGACGACAACCGCATCCTCAGCGCCGACAGCCTTATCACGACCGATGCCCGTCTGGACAGTCTTTATCAGACCTTGCCGGAAGTGATGATTACCGGCGAACGCCCCATCGTAAAGGCAGCGCAAGGCAAGCTGGTGTACGACCTGCCCCGCCTTATCCGGAACCTCCCCGTAGACAATGCCTACGATGCCGTGAAAGAGCTTCCCGGCGTCATCGAGATGAATGGCGGGCTGCAGTTGGCAGGCCAGGGAGTCACCGTTATCCTGGACGGCAAAGTAACCACCCTCAGCACCGAGCAGCTCTATTCCTTGCTGCGCAGCATCCCTGCCAGCCGCATAGAGAAGGCGGAAGTGATGTACAACGCCCCTGCACGCTACCAGGTGCGTGGCGCACTGATCAATATCACCTTGAAACAATCGGCAGGCGGCCCAGACTCCTGGCAAGGCGAACTCTATGCCAAGTATCGCCAGAAGCATAACGAAGGCTTTGAGGAACGCGCCAGCCTGCTCTTCAGCAAAAATAAATTCTCAGCAGATTTTCTTTACTCGCACAGCCATGGCCGGGGCTACTCTACTACCGACAAAGAGGCTGTGCACACCCTGGCAGACGGCTCGGTTCACCCCATGACAACATATGAGGTGGGCCGTGGCCGCAGCCATACCCATAATTTCAGGGTAGGGGCGGACTATAACATCGCCAAGGACCATCAGCTGAGTTTCGTCTATAACGGTGGCTATTCCACCTCCCACAACTGGACGGGCGTGACGGGCACGCAGGTGTCCACAACTCATGGCAATAGCACCGACTGGCTGCACAACGGCCGTCTGGACTATCGTACCCCTTTCGGCCTCAAAGCCGGTGCCGAACTGACCTACTACCGTTCCCCGTCCGACCAGTTGCTGCATAGCCGCATGCAGGATGAGGAACTTGACTTCTACACCGAAGATTGCCAACGCATCAACCGATGGAAATTCTTTCTGGCCCAGGAGCACAGTCTGGGAAAAGGTTGGGATTTGAATTACGGAGCCATCTATACTACCAGCATCGACAACAGCTACCAATATTATTACGACCCCGAAACCGGCGAACAACTGACCTCCTCAGATGCCTTAAGCAATATGAAGTCCCGCCGCCGCGAACAGACCTGGAATATCTATGCAGGTTTCAGCAAGAGTTTCGGCGACAAACTCGCTTTGGACGCTTCCCTGGCTGTGGAGCATTACAAGACTCCCGTCTGGAACCAGTGGGACTGGTATCCCATCGTCAACTTGAACTATATGCCGTCACCGGGACATATCCTTCAGCTCTCTCTGAGCAGCGACAAGGACTATCCCGACTACTGGGCGGTGCAGGATGCCGTCTCTTACATCGGTGGCGGATACTCTGAGCTGCATGGTAATCCGTTGCTGAAACCGGCGCAAGAGTATGAGCTTAAAATGACCTATATTTTGAAGAGCAAATACATCTTCAGCGCTTGGTTCAACCATACCAAGGACTACTCCGTACAGACGCTCTACCAATCTTCCGAACGTCTGGTTGAAATCTACAAGACACTCAATTTTGATTATCAGCAACAAGCAGGTATACAAGCCTCTATCCCGTTTAAGGTGAAGGATTGGTTGAATTCTCGCCTTACCCTCATCGGCTTGTGGCATCGCGAAAAGGATGGTGATTTCTGGGATATTCCTTTCGACAGAAAGCAATGCTATGGCATTGCCCAGATGAACAATACTTTTACTCTCTCCACCAAACCCGACTTGAAGCTGACGGTGACCGGATTTGTGCATAGTAAAGCCATTCAGGGCATCTACGACCTGCCTACGTCGGGCAATGTGAATATTGCCCTGCGCTACGGCTTCGCCAAGAACAAAGCCATTCTCAACCTCTATTGCAACGATATTTTTGAGACGGGACAGATTTCTCCCCGCATCCGTTTCAAGACGCAGAATGTAACCAACCATTACTCTTGTTTCCGCGAGTTGGGCGTATCGTTCACATACAAGTTCGGCGGTTATAAGGAAAAGAAGAGGGAAGGAGTGGATACGTCGCGGTTCAAATAGATAGAAGATGCAGGTGGTCAGGTGAAAATACGGTATTCTTTTGTACTTTGCCACATCTTTCGTACTTTTGCAACTTTCAAAACATTAAAGTTGTTATTTAAAGAAAAGACTCTGTATGAAATCGGACATTGAAATAGCCCGCAGCATAGAGCTGAAGAAGATAAAGCAGGTGGCTGAAAGTGTGGATATCCCGCGTGACGAAGTAGAGAACTATGGCCGTTACATAGCCAAGATTCCTACGCATCTGATTGATGAAGAGAAAGTGAAGAAGAGCAATCTGATACTGGTGACGGCTATCACGGCTACGAAAGCGGGTATCGGTAAAACAACCGTGTCCATCGGGCTGGCATTGGGGCTGAACAAGATTGGCAAGAAAGCGATTGTGGCTTTACGCGAACCCTCGTTAGGTCCTTGCTTCGGCATGAAAGGCGGTGCTGCCGGTGGAGGATATGCCCAGGTTGTACCAATGGAGGATATCAACCTTCACTTCACCGGTGACTTTCACGCAATTGGAGCTGCCAACAACTTATTAGCAGCCCTCATCGACAACCATATTTACCAGGGAAATGAATTAAATATCGACCCACGTAAAATTGTATGGAAACGCTGTGTTGACATGAATGACCGCCAGCTTCGTTTTGTAACAGACGGACTTGGTGGAAGAATCAATGGCGTACCAAGAGAGGACGGATATGACATCACTGTTGCTTCCGAAATCATGGCTGTTCTGTGTCTGTCTAAAGACATTACAGATTTGAAAGAAAGACTTGGCCGCATCATTGTTGGTTATACATATGGAAAGATTTCTGAGCAAAAACCAGTAACCGCTCACGACCTTCACGCAGAAGGAGCTATGTGCGCACTGTTAAAAGATGCTTTGAAGCCGAACCTTGTTCAAACACTGGAGCACACTCCGGCGATTATTCACGGTGGACCATTTGCAAATATCGCACACGGCTGTAACTCTGTAACAGCTACAAAGATGGCTCTGAACCTCGCTGATTACGCCATCACAGAAGCCGGATTTGGTGCTGACCTCGGTGCTGAGAAATTCCTGGATATCAAGTGCCGCATGGCTGGCTTGAAGCCAAACGCAGTTGTTATCGTAGCAACAGTACGCGCTCTGAAATACAACGGCGGCGTTGCAAAAGCGGATCTGAACCAAGAGAACTTAGAGGCTCTGGAAAAAGGTATCCCGAACCTGATGAAACATGTAAATAATATTAAAAATGTATACGGACTTCCTTGTGTTGTTGCAATCAATGCATTCCCAACAGACACAAAGGCTGAGCTTGATCTTGTAGAAGCAAAATGTAAAGAAGTTGGCGTCAACGTTGCTCTCTCTGAGGTATGGGCAAAAGGCGGCGAAGGTGGTATCAAACTGGCAGAAGAAGTAATCCGCTTATGCGAAGAGCCAAATGATTTCCACTACTGCTATGAAGAGAATACAACCATTCAGGAGAAATTAGACCAGATCGTACAGAAAGTTTACGGTGGAAGAAAAGCTGTCCTGACACCTGCTGCCCAGAAACAGGCAAAACAGCTCTCTGACCTCGGATTTGAAAATGCTCCGATCTGTATGGCAAAGACTCAGTACAGTTTAACAGATGATGCCACTAAACTCGGTGCACCGACAGATTTCGACGTTACTGTAAGAAACTTAAAGATTTCCGCAGGAGCCGGATTCATCGTAGCATTGACCGGAGATATCATGACCATGCCAGGACTTCCAAAAGTACCGGCTGCCGAGAGAATTGATGTCGACGCAGAAGGAAAGATTACAGGATTGTTCTAAAAATTCTGCATTAATATATAAAAAGTCTTGATATTACTCACCATAATATCTAAGGATATGGCTGGCTGTTTCGAACACGTAATTTTTCTTATTTTACTGCGCCATTAATTAAAGAGGACATATGCAAACTCACCTAAAAAACGGTTCAGACAGTGCATATGTCCTCTTAATTATGCTCGTAAAATTGCAAAAAATTGACGATCGTTCGATACAGCCAGCCATATCTCTTATAATTTACGGCGACTTCAAGACTTCTCACTATATTTATCAATACAAATTTTTGTATTCTGTTCTTATATGTTATATCCGTTGAATCTAATATTTTCTTTAGAAGAATTTTGCGATTTCTTCTAACTCTTTTCTTTTTGGCATATTGGCTTCTTTTGCTTTGTAACCAACCGCGATGACTGCAACTACATTTTCTGTCTCAGGAATATTAAGCATCTCACGAATAGCTTCGCCGTCCCGGATTCCCATGACTAATGTGTCAAGCCCAAGCTCTGTTGCCTTGAGAAGCAGATTCTCATTCTGCAGTCCAAGATCATAGTATCCCCAGCCGTCTCCAGCTTCATTTACCGGATTTCCATCATTATCAAATCCAACGAGTCCTTTTACAAATGTTGTAACGATTAACGCGCCTGCACCTGCTGAATTTTTCTGATTGAATTCCGGCAGACATTTTTGACTGAATTCTGCAATCTTGTCCTCGGATAATACACAATAATATCTGGAAGTCTGTGTATTTTTCCATGACGGTGCAAGACTTGCTGCCTTGATCAATGTCTCCACCTGCTCTTTTGTTACTTTCTTCTCCGAATCATAATGTCTGATACTCCGTCTTGTTTCAAATGCTGCCTGTAATTCCATAAAAAGTACCTCACTTTCTAAATATCTGTTTTATGACCACACAGTTCAAGTTTTTTTGTTATCTTCGATCTTCTTGTCTAGTTAAAATAAATTGCGCGCTCCTCTACAGTCAGATCTTTGATTACCTCTCCTGCAATGATCAGTCCGACAACCGAAGGTACAAATGCAACGCTTCCCGGAATATCTCTTCTCTCAGTACATTTATGCTTGGCTCCCGGAGGGCAGATGCAATGATTTCTGCAGCTGATAGCCATATCCTCCAGTGGTCTCGTTGGCTTCTCCTCGGAATATACCACTTTCAATTTCTTCACGCCACGCTGTTTTAACTCACGGCGCATAACTTTCGCAAGTGGACACATCTTTGTCTTGTAAATGTCTGCCACACGAAATGCACTTGGATCAAGTTTATTACCAGCTCCCATGCTGCTGATGATCGGCACTTCCATCTCTTTTGCTTTCATAACGAGTTCAATTTTGGCAGTCACCGTATCTACTGCATCAACCACGTAATCATACTGATCAAACGGAAACTCCTCTGCATTCTCCGGGAGGAAAAAACATTTGTGAACATTTACTTCAATATCTGGATTGATGTCCAACATTCTCTCCTTCATCACATCTGTTTTATACTGTCCAACAGTCTTTCTCGTAGCAATAATCTGACGGTTCAAATTCGTCAGGCACACCTTATCATCATCAATCAAATCAAAATGACCGACTCCGCTTCTTACAAGAGCCTCACACACATATCCACCGACTCCGCCAATACCAAACACTGCGACTCTGGAATTCTTTAATTTATCCATTGCTTCTTTTCCTAGCAATAACTGTGTTCTTGAAAACTGATTTAACATCTGTTGCAGTCCCCTTTTCTTACCATTTCAATAGGTTATCATTATATAAGAAATAAATGTCATTGTCAATTTTTCCAAAAGTTATTCGGCAAAATCAGTTTCTATCCACTTATGAATCTTTCTTCTGAGGAATTATAAAAATAAATATCAGCGAACTGACTAACAATAATCCCGGATAGAACAACTTCGGTATTACATCAAATGCTGAAAGTTCATGCCCCATCTCGTGAATTGCGGACAATGCCACCAACATCTGCGCACCATAAGGAATGACTCCCTGTGAAATACAGGAAAATGTGTCCAACAGTGATGCTGCTTTGCTGTGTGTAATTCCATATTCTTCAGACATCTCCACTGCAATTGGATTTGCCATGACAATAGCCACCGTGTTGTTTGCCGTTGCGATATCCATTGCAGCTACTAAAAGCCCCATGCCAAACTGACCGCCCTTTCGTCCTCGAAATATCCTGCGTATCACAGACAGCAGCGCCTCAAAGCCGCCGTACTCGCGAATCAGAGCACACAATGCTGCTACCAGTACCGCTACCATACAAGTCTCAAACATTCCGGAAATTCCAGATCCCATGCTGCTGATCAAATCCACAAAACTTGTCTGTCCTGTCACAAGCATAATTACAATTCCGGAGAAAATACCGATCAAAAGTACCAGAAATACATTGATCCCGATAATACCGCCAATCAGTACTAAAATATATGGAACCATCTGAATCAGATGATACTCATGGTTCACTGCCCCGCCAAGATCCGTGCGCAATGACAATACAAGTATCAGACCTAACGTTACCAATGCTGCCGGAAATGCAATCCAGAAATTCTCCCGGAATTTATCCTTCATCGGACAGCCCTGTCCGTTGCACGCCGCAATCGTCGTGTCTGATATAAAAGAAAGATTGTCCCCAAACATAGCACCACCCATGACCGAACCGATGCAGAGCGCCAGATCAAATCCTGAAGCATCAGAAACTGCCGCCGCGATCGGGGCGATCAATGTAATTGTTCCGACTGAAGTTCCCATAGCTGTTGATACAAAACACGCAACTACAAATAACACCGCCACGGAAAACTTGGCCGGAATCAGTGAAAGCATGAAATACGCCACACTCTCTGCACTGCTTCTTCCCACAACTCCAACAAAGCTGCCCGCCACAAGAAATATCAACAACATTGTAATAATATTCTTATCTGCCAGTCCCTGCGCCATGATGGACAATTTCTCATCAAAACTAACTTCCCTGTTCTGAAAACAGGCCACTAAAATGGCCACCATAAATGCAAGTACAATTGGAATGTTGTAAAATCCCATCGGTATCTTCATCACGTATTCAAAAACAATTCCAAGCCCCAGATACAAAACTAAAAATACACCAATTGGCATAAGTGCCTTTGGATTACTCTTTTTCATAATTTCCCCAGTCCTCTCACCTTTTCTTTTTTCACTATCATAGTCTATTCCATGCCTCCCAGTCAAGCTATTTTGCAACTCTGAAAGCACTGAATGATGTCCTTTTTAGAAACATGGATTCCGGTATCGACGGAATCCGAGAGGCAGTCACATCCTATACTGCTTCTTCTGATAAGAAGCAAGGTGAATATACTCTGGACGATTTGATGATATTATCCTTGTTATGATTTATGATGGGAAACTGAAGATTAATTTTGCTGACATAAAAGACAGATTGATCTGATCGTATTAACCTTGTACGACACAGTGACAATTTAAAGTACAAAAAAAGTGATATATCTCGAAGGTTCATACCGACAATCAACATACCGGTCAGAATTTATAAACTCTTGTGTATGATTCCAAGTACCGTTCTTAATTCTTCCACATCAATCTGTCCCGGTGCAGATACTTTCCCCGCCGCACCAAATGTAAGTGCTGAGCCAAAGACTTCCCCACACATACGGCTCAGTACCCCGGTTCCTGCCATAGACATTGTAATAACCGGGCGGTCTGCATAGCATCGTCTCATTTCTTCCGTGGCAGACAAAAGTGTCAGAAGATCTTCCGTGCTCTGCGGCATCACCGCAATCTTTGGAATATCGGCTCCAAGTTCCTGCATTTTTCGCATACGTGTAATTAATTCTTCCTTCGGAGGTGTCTTCCTAAAATCATGATTAGACGCAATGACTTTTACTCCACATTCATGCGATGTTTTTACAACTTTTTCCGCATATGTATCCCCAGTAAATGCTTCCACATCCACAAGATCCACATATCCGCTCTTTGCAATCTTTTCATTCAGCTCTACATATTCATCTAATTCTATCGTGCGCTCGCCACCTTCCTTCGCGGTGCGAAATGTAAAAAGAATCGGTGTCTCTCCAAGAATATCTCTCAACTGCTTCGCAGCATTTTCCACACTTTCGTAATTTTTCACTTCCTCGAACCAGTCCACACGCCACTCTACTACATCTGCTCCTATCTCACAGATATGCTTCGCCTGATTCAAAATCTCATCTATCGTCTTACCAACAATCGGCACACAAATTTTCGGAATACCCTCACCGATCGCAACATTTCTTACTACTACAGGTTTCATAATCTAGTCCTTCCAGCTAATATTTGCCTCCAGTATATCACAAATATAAAAAAAGGGACATCGTTAATCGCTGATGGGGCCGTAGTACTTCAACGTTTTGCTACGTCTCCCGTTTATTTTTTTAACACTTGCAATTCTTCATTTTTTTTGCTATACTCCATACCTGTACGAAAATTTTATATAGAACTATGGTATAATTGGAAACGACACAAGTGTATGCTTGATAACGAACAACACAAGTGTCTTTTTTGTACTCTTTTTTAACTAATTACCAAATATTTCAAAGAAAAAGGAGAACCAATTATGCCAAAAAATTTATTTCAAAATGTTATTTTCACACTGATGATGTCATTCCTTATGGTCTATGTAATGATTTGCTACAACATTTCCCTAAATATTGGTGGAATGAGTAACGAAGTCTTCCTTATGGCTTTTGGCGAAATGAAGATTATGTGGCCAGTCGCATTTTTACTGGAATTCTTTATCGTAGACAAGCTTGCTCATGCACTTGCATTTCGCATTGTCACACCAAATGACAGACCACTTGTAATCACACTTGCTATTTCTGCTATGATCATCTGCATTATGTGCCCGGTCATGAGTCTGATTGCAACTGTACTGTTCAAAAATGCTGGCTCTAATATCATTTCTACATGGTTTGAGACTACATTTTTCAACTTCCCGGTTGCATTCTTCTGGCAGATGTTCTACTGCAGACCATGTATCCGTTTTATCTTTGGAAAAATGTTCCCGGAGAAAGAAAATGCTGTGGAGAAAAATACAGTGACTGAATAATATCAAAACGTGTACTTGCAAAGAACACATTTCTTACAAGTACACGTTTTTTTCTAAAAATGCCATTTATTTTTTTACTAGCAACGTTGTGTAGTACGCCGCTTTTTCTGGCATCTCATCGATATTTTGATATATTCTTTCTTCTTCCATGCCACAATTTTCAATCATCTGAGCTTCTAATTCATGATCTCTCAAAATCTTCTTCACATCCGACAATTTTGAAGCTGCCTTCATAAGAATCTTATTTCCCGGAAGTTCCAATGCTTCTTCTATATCATAACTGGATGGAATAATATGAAGTTGTTCTGATCTATCTGCAAGACTATCTCCAAGTTTAGCCGCCACTGCACAAAAAGAAGGAATTCCATTAATAATCTCTGCTTCATAGCCTGACTCTTTTATAATCCGTTGGATATAAATGTATGTCGAATAGATTGTAGGATCTCCCAACGTCAGATATGCCACATCTTTTCCTTCATCTAATTTCTTCATGATTTCTTTCGACACATTTTGATAATTTTCATTCAAAACATTCGGATCTTTCGTCATTGGTGAAGATAATGCAAGACATTCTTTTTGATTCATATCTGTCACGATTCCAGATGCAATCTTATAACTGATTGCATGTTCTTTTCCATTTGCAGGCACTGCAATTACCGGACACTTTTGAATTGTCTCCACAGCCAGATACGTCATCTGCTTCGGATCTCCCGGGCCGACACCGACACCATATAATTTTCCACTCATTTTTAACTTAATATTCCATCCATGAATGTGATAATTCCTGCTTCGACTTCATTTTTTATCTCTGCATAATTATGTATTTCATGACGATATCCAGAATACAGCTTTGTTGTGACTGTATGACCGGTCTGTATCAGCCAGTTACTTACCTGGTAGACTCCTACTCCATATTCGCCGACT
>OGWZ01003481.1_pt1 | contig 10600 bp, 11 predicted proteins | sample 1576141 | NCBI WGS metagenome assembly OGWZ01 (sample SAMEA3541512, study PRJEB24748) | human gut metagenome | biome: human gut; feature: human-associated habitat; material: faeces | place: China | collected 2012
TCCGTTAATTACCTGCTCGTCGCCAAAGTGAAAGGGTGAAATCGGTCCAATTACAGAGTTAGTAGCAGTTCCACCTAATAGACCTAATCTTTCAATAAGCAAAGTTTTTGCTCCTGTTTTAGCAGAAGCTAAGGCAGCCATAATACCGGCAGGACCGCCACCTACTACGATAACGTCGTATTGTTGTTTAAAGTTAAATGCCATAAATTTCACCTCTAATAAATGTACAGGTTGTCGTCATTGAGTTTTTTTATAACACTATGTTCTAAATATTAGAACATAGTATCTATATTCTTAACACGATGATATAATTTTTTTTGAATTAAAGATTGTGATGCAGAACTCATTTCATAAATATGTTTCAAAAAATCCATAAATTTTTTAAAATTTTTAAAACATCGTTATAATATTTAGAAAATTTAATAAGGTTGTATTAAAGTTGTGGTGAATATTTATGCAAAAAACAGTTGCTAAGGCTTTTCAGTTGCTTGATTTTATGGCTGGAGACAAAACTTGGTATGGAGTTTCAGAATTAAGTCAAGGATTAGATTTATATAAAAGCAATATTTATCAATTACTTTCAACATGTGAGCATTTTGGATATGTTGAACAAGATAGTGAAACAAAAAAATACGCTTTATCTATGAAGTTTGTGGAAATAGCACATAAAGTAAGATTACGTTTTAAATTTCATGATGTTTTAGGGACTTTAATGAGAGAACTTAGTGATGAAACTGGTGAGTTGTCTTATTTTGCTATTCCATATCATGGTGAGGTTTTGTATTTGTGTGGAGCTTTTCCTAAATCAGCCATTTCGGCAAAACCTGTAGTTGGATTAACAGCGCCTTTATATTGTAATGTTATGGGAAAAGTTATTTTGGCTTATTCCAACGAAAATCTTTTAGAAGATGTTTTATCAAAGCCTATGAAAGCAAAATCTGAGAATACCATTGTTGATAAGGAAAAATTTATTCTTGAAATTGAAAGAGTTCGTCTTAATGGTTTTGCTGAGGATAATATGGAGGAAGAGTTTGGTATAAAAGGATTGGCTGTTCCTGTTATGACAGATGAAAATGAACTATTTGGTGCTTTATGTTTAAGTGGCCCAAGTGCTCGTTTTACAAAAGATCTTTATCCTGATTTAGTTTTTAGGCTTAAGCAAACAGCGCAAAAAATTACATCTTCAGGGGTTCATAATATTGCTTAAAAAAGCCTGAAAACAAAAAGTTCTCAGGCTGAACACACATAAGGAGAAAAACTATAAAAGCTCGTAAGCTGTATATTGATCGGTAATTAAGACATTAGGATAACCACCAGCTAAGGCGGCCTTGATAGCACGGATTTTCTTTTCACCACCGGCCACAAGAATACGGGTTTCCTTTTGTTTTAAATCTTCAAGCTGAATACTGTTAGTTCTAGCATCAAGCTCTAAGTCGCAGATCTGACCCTTATCATCGATAAGACGCGAGCAGATATCACCTGCGGCAATTTTAGATAATCTCTTTTTCTCTTTAGCAGAGAAAAAGCCTAGCTTATATAAGAGGGCATCTTCACCAGCTGCACCTACAGTAAAGAGGGCAATATTGGCCTGTTTACCTAAATTGGTGATATTCGCAATAAAGGGATCCTTCATCACAATAAGTTTAGTCGGTAGATCGGCAAATAAGGTTGGAAGCGGCAGTGCATAGCCCTGGCCGTTGAACTTACGGGCAAAGGTGTCGACGATCTCGGTGGCATAGGTCTGATTGGAGGTATTAGAAACACCACCTTTAAGCTGTACTATGTTCACACCGCGTAACATACGCGGATTTAAAAGCTTAGCGATAGCATAAAGGGTCTTACCCCAGCAGACGCCTAAAGTATCACCATCAGAGACAGTCTCATTTAAATAGGAGGCAGCCTTAGTGCAGATGGCATTGAGGATCTCATTGATATTGTTTAAAGGTGCATAAGCAATGATGGCCTTTTTGAGACCATACTTCTTCTCAAGCTCTGACTCAGTGCTTTCTTGTCTTTCATAAGGATTGACAATCTTAATCTGCACGATGTTTTTCTCAATGCAGTAATTTAGAAGGCGCGATACAGTCGGGCGAGAGAGCTTTAACTGCTTGGCAATCTGATCTTGTGTGTAATTGGACTCGTAATAGAGTTTAGCAATGTCTATACAAGTCTTTATTTTATCTTTTTCCATTTTGATACGCTACATTTGTTCATACCTGATGTGGTAATAATATGCTAAAAAGTCTTAAAGATCTATGTTAAAAAGCAGAAAAAACCTGAACAAGCTCACAAAATAAAAAAGTAGTCTGTAATATCCCATTTTAGGGGTATGTATTTTTATAAATACTTGAGTTTATGCGATAGATATCCGCTTTTTAGGCTGACAAAAGCGTGGGCAATTTGAGGCCTTTATGCGCCTAATTTTGAGTTTTTAAGCTAAAAACAAAGCATTAACTGAAATGTATTTTTAAATTATTTTTTAGTTATCAGTATGTGGATTTTGAAAGCTTTTTTTAGTAATTTTTTTTAATTTTTTACTTTTTAAAAACTGAATTTGCTGTTTTAAAAAATCCTTATTTATTAAATAGATATAATTTTATAAAAATTGATTTTTTAAGAAAAATCACAAAATTTCACTAAATGTTTAAAAATATTTTTTACAAAAGTAAAGGATATGTAAAGGATGACCGCTGTTTTTATAGTATTTTTTCTAAGATTTAATCGCTAAGATGGGCATTTATAACAAAAAAATGGGCATAGTTTGCGGTCAAAATACGTAAAGACCGCAAATTATGCCCAAACTAAGTTAGGATTTTTGTAAAACGTAGTTTGAAAAAAAGCTTAAGCAGGTGCCCTTACAGGCACCTTATATACAGAGGAGATTAGAAATTTAATTTGCGTCGAGCTGTTTCAATAATAGTATCTGCTATCTCATCTTGACTCATAGAAGAGGAATCAATGAGCAAATTACGGTATTTAACCGTATCTAAATTTTCTCCGGTAAAGAAACGGTGATAGGAATCGCGAGCCTTGTCGATCTCTTTGACATAATCGCTGACCTCGTATTCGGGAATACGCAGATCATTGATGGAATTGGTGATGCGTACGTCTAAAGGGGCATAGATCATGACTGAAAAGCGTCTTGCATAATTACGTAAGACATAATCCGCACAGCGACCGACAATGACGCAATTGCTTTTGGCTACACATTCGTGGATGAGACTCTCTTGTACCTTAAACAGTCGGCGATGAGCTGAGCTTGTTCCTATGCCTAAGGGAAAGAGGGCTTTTGCAAAAGGCAGTTTGATACTCTCTTCCATAGAGGACAGTGATTTTAAATCCTCATTTAAAATGGTGGCAGCTTTTTCTAAAAGATCACGATCGTAATAAGCAATATTAAGTTTATTGGCAATTTTTCTAGCAATGGGGCGACCTAAGCTACCAAATTGACGGGATACAGTAATTACAAAATTATCCATTTTTAAGCTCCAAACTCGTCATGGAAAATCTTTAAAAAGCCATCTATGGCTTTATTGACGATTAGCTCGCCCTTTTTTGCAGTTGAGCCCTGTGCTGGGGCTAAAACACCGCAAGAGGGTACCATGCCTGCACATGGGGGGTAGACTGAATAGGGGCGGGCCTGAGCCTTGATGTTTTCAGGTAAAAGCTCCTTGCAAACTAGTTGTGGCTTTAAATACAGCATAAGTGAGGTCTCTGTAATCGCAGCATGTTCAAAAGCCCAGCCTGGGAAGGGGACATCGGAAAATACTTCTGAGACCGTTTTTTCATCTAAAACATCCCACCAATTAGACTGTACTACCTTAAGCTTAGGGAAATTTTTGCAGGCTAAATCCATAGCTTCATCTAAAAAAGCCTGATTTTCAAAGTGGGCATTATTGATAAAGATTTTGTTAAAGCCATCGCAGGCAAACTCACAGAGTATGTCGTAGCAAAGATCGATCAAGGTCTTACCATTAAGATCGATAGTACCTTTAAATAAGGGACCACCACCTGATAAGGGTTTGGATTTATAACCATAGCTTAAAGCAGGAGCCACAATCGAGGCGGTCTTTTGAGCTAAGATCTCAGATAAAAGGCTGGCAATATAGGTATCAACGCCTAAAGGTAAATGCGGGCCGTGCTGTTCGGTAGAACCTACCGGGAGAATTACCACCCGTTCACAGTGCTCTTCAAATTCAAGGCGGGTCATTTCATGCATTAACATAGTCTTAGTCCTTAAAAATCGTAGGTGGTTAATACTTCTTCTACCTGCTTTTGCATAATGATGCGACCTGCCCTTACGGACATAATGGTGGAAGAATAATTTCTGACAGCATCAAAGACATTGTTGTCGTTTAAAACTACAAAGTTAGCGCTGTTACCAACTTTGATGCCATAATCGCTAATACCCATGGTACGGGCGCCATTATCAGTGACAAATTTAAGCGAGTCTTTGATCTCGGCAATTGACATCATGTGGGAGAGATGCAGTCCAAAATCTAATTGATGCATGAGATTGCCATTGCCTAAGGGATACCAAGGATCGGAGATAGAATCCTGCGCAAAAGAAACATTTAGGCCATTTTGGCTAAGTTCATCGACACGGGAGAGCCCACGACGCTTAGGATAACTATCATAGCGGCCTTGCAGATAGCAGTTTTCAGTGGGGCAGACGATAAAGTTAAGCGCGGCCTTTTTGAATTTACTCATCATTTTAAAGGCATAGGCATTGTTATAAGAGCCCATAGCACAGGTATGCGAGGCTGCTGTGCGACCTTGTAGACAGTTAAAATAGGTTAAAGCGGCAATAGTTTCGACAAAGCGTGATTGCTCATCGTCAGTCTCATCGCAGTGAAAGTCTAAGAGGCGATCGTATTTCATAGCCAGTTCAAAGCCTTTTTTCACCGAACGGACACCGTCTTCACGGGTAAACTCAAAGTGCGGAATACCACCTACGACCTCAGCGCCCATTTTTAAGGCTTCTTCTACTAATTCAGCACCCCCTGAGTAGGCGTAATAGCCTTCCTGTGGAAAAGCGACGATCTGAATGTCCATATAGTCTTGGACTTTCTCTTTAAGCGTGAGCATAGCCTTAAGTGCTGTAAGGTTAGGATCGGTCACATCTACATGGGTTCTTACATATTGCACACCGTGGCTAATCTGCATTTTGACCGCCTGCAGTGCTCTTTGAAGGAGCGCGTCTTCAGTAAGCTTATTTTTAGAGTCAGACCAATTGTCAATAGCCTCAAATAAGGTACCTGAAGCGGTTTCACGACTAGGAATTGTAGATGTGAACACATAATCTAAATGTATATGGGCATCGGCAAAGGGGGCAATGGTGAGTTTGCCTTTAAGGTTTACAATTTTGGCGTCTTTAAAAGCACTCAGATCACCTCCAATTTGGATAAATTTACCGTTTTTGACCACAATGGAAGTCGGGGCACTCTCGTTTATAAGCTGAGCATTCTTAAAAATAGTGAGCATTTTTTAGTCCTTAGATTTAGCTTCGACAATCTCTTTGATTATATACATGCCTAAAGTCAGGATAATGAGGAAGGTAGCGGCTACGGCAATGGTCGGATCGATAGTAGCTCGCAGATTTTCCCACATCATCATCGGTAGAGTTTTAGTATTAGCACCCGAGACAAAGATGGTAACTACTACCTCATCTAGGGAGGTGACAAAGGAGAGTAAAGCTGAGGTGATAATTGAACCTCTTACACAAGGTAAGGTCACTTTAAAAAAAGCACCTATAGGGCCTGAGCCCATAGACATGGCGGCAAGCTCTAAATTGCTATCAAAGCGGGCTAAGGCTGATGACATAGTCAAAAAGACCATAGGAATTGCTAAGAGGGAATGAGCCATGATCAGGCCTAAATGGGTATTGTTAAGACCTACTTTAGCAAAGCTTGCATAGAGAGCAACACCCGTGATAACCACCGGTACAATCATCGGTGTAAGCATAAGATTTAAAAAGATGTTCTTACCTTTGAAGTTTAATTTGTTGACAGCTAAAGCGGCGAGAGTACCTAAGATAGTGGCAAAGATAGCGACACAGATGGCGATAAAGAGACTGCGCTCTAAGGAAGTTAACCATTGCTCGTTGGCAAAAAACTTATCGTACCACTTCAAGGAAAAGGCTTTGATAGGGTAGATGAAGTAGTTGAGCGCGGTAAAGGACTGCGCTCTAAGGAAGTTAACCATTGCTCGTTGGCAAAAAACTTATCGTACCACTTCAAGGAAAAGGCTTTGATAGGGTAGATGAAGTAGTTGAGCGCGGTAAAGGACTGCGGAATTATCTCCAATGCCGGAGCAATAATGATGATAAGGAGTAAAAAGACGATAAATAACAGCATGTTATACTCCTAAAGATCCTTGATGAAGATATTGCCGGTGAATTTAAAGGCTACGGCAATGATGATATAGACAATGGCTAAAAGCTCGACCGATAAAGCGGCAGCTAAACCCCAGTTAAAGTTATTCATGCTGATTTCAATTAAGTTTGACAGCATCATATTGTTAGGACCGCCTAATAAGGCCGGAGCAATATAGAAGCCTAAGGAGAGCACAAAAACCATGATGGAGCCTGAGAGCATACCGGCTTTTGATAGCGGTAAAAACACATGAATAAAGCCGTAGAGCTTCGATCCCCCCATGATTTTGGAGGCTAAAAGCAAATTAGGATCGATCTGCTTCATGGTGTTTTGCAAACTTAGAAACATAAAGGGAATGAGAATATGTACTAAGGAAATAGTCACTGCTAAATCGGTATATAAAAGCTTGATTGGAGCTTTTGTGAAACCTAAAAAAATCAAACTTTGATTGACGATACCGTTATTTTGCAAAATGATCTGCCAGGCAAAGATACGCACGAGCATCGAGACCCAGTAAGGGATGAGCACGCCTGCAGTAATTACAGTTTTAACCTTAGAGCTTTTAGCATTAACGCTCAGATAAGCCATAGGGTAGGCCAAAATCAGGCAGACTAGGGTGACTATAAGGGCAATCTTAATGGTGCTAAAAAGAACGGCAAGATAGAGAGGCTCTGTGAAAGCCTTGATATAGAAATCAAGGGTAAAGCCGTCTTTGCCTTTAAAGCTCTTTAAAATAATATCAAAGAGCGGATAGCCCATAGTCAGTACCACATATAAAAGCGGAATGGCCAATAATAACCATTTAGCTTTATCGTAGGAACTTAGTTGAAAGCTTGCAGTTTTCGCCATATAAACATCCTTATCAAAGGGGAGGGCTTTCCCTCCCATAGAGCTTATTTCTGTTCTAATAACCACGCATTAAAGCGTTCAACCACTTCAGTTAAGTGTTCAGCCCAATAGGCATTGTCGATATAGAATTCATGTTTAAGCTGTTCTGTTGTCTGACCGATACGCTCAATTTGCTCAGCATTTAAAAGTTTTACCGCTTCAGGATTAGTTGAACCATAGGGGATCATGGAGGAGAAAGCGGCTTGCTGCGAGGCTGAGGAGATGAAGTTGATAAACTTCATGGCATTGTCCTTGTTAGGCGCATTCTTAGGTACTACCCAACCTGCAGCAATACGCATACCCTCGTTATAGGTAAGAGCGACAGGTGAAAGTTCATCTTGGGCAGTTAAAATACGGCCTGACCAGGCTAAGGCTAAATCAGCTTCACCTGTTGAGAGCATCTGTGCAGGCTGTGCTCCCTTAGTCCACCAGACAATGGAGTCTTTGATGGTATCAAGCTTTTTAAAGGCACGATCTAAATCTAAAGGATAGAGCTTATCCATTGGTACACCGTCAGCTAAAAGGGCTGATTCGATGACGGTAACAGGGTACTGCCACATAGCACGCTTTCCAGGGAATTTTTCTAAATCGTAAAAATCCTGCCAGTTTTGCGGGGCAGTGTCTTTAGTATATTTGTCCTTATTGTAAGAGATGACGGAGCTGTAAACTTCTGCACCCACAACATGTGACAGTTCTACATCCTTATCAAGTTTTTCCACAACGATTTTGTAATCGATAGGCTCTAAATAGCCTTTGTTGCCTGCATAGACACCCCAATAGGCATCGCAGTTCATCACATCCCATTCGGTAGTACCGTTTTCAACCATAGCGATGAGTTTGGCATAATCAGATGGTGTGACTACAGTAACCTTAATGCCAGTCTGTTCCTCAAAGGGCTTGATGTTTTTCTCAATACGAGCATCGGTATTAGTCCCACCCCAGTCCACAAAGACTAAGGATTCAGTATTAGTTTCAACTTTAGAGCTATTAGCGTCGGCACTTTTATTTTCATTGCAAGCTGTAGCAACGCTTGCAATAACGGCAGCGGCAAGGACGGCTTTAAATACTTTTTTCATAAAAATCTCCTAGCTATATAAGATTGCAGTGTGCTTTGAATCAAAGCAGAATTTTACTTTTTGACTGAGATCAAGCTCTCTGAAGGCTCTGACATCTAAGGTGATGTTTAAAGATAAAGCACCAACAGTAGCTTTAGCCTTGACGTATTGTCCTAAGTAGATGCTCTCTGAGACTGTAGCTTCAAAGAAGTTATCGCTAGCGCTACCTTCTTCATAAAGATGAATATCCTCAGGACGCAGAGCAAAGTAAGGATCGGAAACATTTGTCTTAGCACTTTTAGTATCGGTAACTAAGATGCATTTACCTGTAGTTAAGGGGGAGGTGCCGGTAACAGTGGTAATGTCACCTGTAGCTTTATAGCTTGCCTCATGTAAAGGGATAATATTAGTGGTACCCATAAACTCAGCGACAAAGCGATTAGCTGGCTTTTCGTAGATACGCTCCGGGGTGTCGAATTGCTGAATTTTTCCTTCGGAAACGATGCAGATCTTATCTGACATGGAAAAGGCTTCTTCTTGATCGTGAGTTACAGAAATGGTGGTCATACCTAAACTGTGGGTGATCCTTTTGATTTCAAATTGCATGTCATGGCGCAGATTCTTATCTAAGGCTCCTAAGGGCTCATCTAATAACAATAACGGCGGGTTATAGATGATGGCTCGGGCTAAGGCTACACGTTGCTGTTGACCGCCAGATAACTGCCGAGGATAGCGATCCTCTAAGCCTGTAAGCTTAATGAGGGCAATCATCTCCTTAACTCTTTTGGAAATTTCCTCTTTTTTTAGCTTGCGCAGTTTTAACGGATAGGCGATATTTTCAGCGACCGTCAGGTGAGGAAATAGGGCATAGTTCTGAAAGAGCATACCGATATTGCGCTTAAAGCACGGCACTGCAGCCACATCCTTACCATTGATGAAAATTTTGCCATCGGATATACGCTCAAATCCGGCAATGACCTTAAGTAAGGTGGTTTTACCTGATCCGGATGAGCCTAATATCGATACAAACTCTCCGCTTTTGCACACTAAGTTAATATCCGTCAGGGCTTTGAAGGCTCCATAGTATTTAGATACCTCTACCACTGATAGCTCTTGACCAATTCCCATCGTTCAACTCCAATTTTCTAATCTGTCTGTGACTTCACTATAAAATAGGAAATGTGCGCTAAATCACAGTTGTTATCTTTTAGTGCGCTGACCTAATCCTCGTGATAAATTTGGTGCACGCACTAAAATATCTTTAAATAACAAATATTTATATTTAAACGGTAAGACTATTATTTAAATGCACTAAAAAGATGAGTGGATAATGACGCTTTAGAGGATTTTGTAGAAAAAGTGATATTAAAAATAAAATAACTTTCTGAAAAATAAAGATATTTTTATTAAAACCTGGGAAAGTAAATTTTATTTACCCTCCTTTTAAGCCTTTAGCTAAATTCTCACCAAAGATTTTCTTTTTATTGCCTTTAATATGCTTTTAAACTATCTAATTTGGTTTAAATGCCCCAAAGTTGTAAGTTTTTAAAGGTTATTTTTCTTTTTACCAAGCTTTAGTCTATATATTGCTTAAAAATGGCGCAGAGATAGGTATTTGTTGGTTTAAAAATGACTTAATTATTTTGAATACGTTTTTGCCTTATACCTAAATTTAAAGCCCTTACTCCCAAAATTTGAAATACTTTTAAAAATATCTATTTGTTATACATAAATATTTTTAATAAATAACAACTTTGATTTTATTTTTTATAAGTTTTTTTAGGGCTAATTTATGTAGCTTAAAGCAAATTAGCGTTAAGTACTTTTTTGGGGAGTAATGTTAAAATTAGCGCATTAGTTGAGGAGTTTTTATGTCTGAGAGATTGGTTTTTGTTTATAAAAGTGCGTCAAAGCCCCGTCATTATCTGTATTTAGCACAAAAGGATGTGTTTTCAGATATTCCAAGTGGTCTTTTAAATGCTTTTGGTGTGCCTAAGTTTATGATGATGTTTGCCCTGTCTAAGCATAAGACTCTGCCTAAGGTATCTGTAGAAAAGCTTGAAGAGGCCTTAGCCACTAAGGGCTATTTTTTGCGAATCGATCTTGAAAGTGAGGAGGAAAATCTCATCAATCAAGAGCGTGTCTATAATGGCTTAAAGCCTTTATCTAAAGAAGAATTAGCGGATTTGTTTAAATAGAAAATAGCTGAAACAACTTTATTCTATTTATTTGGTTCTAACGGATCTCTGTGGTCACTTAAAAAATCCAATGAAAAAAGTGAGT
>OGWZ01003483.1_pt1 | contig 10598 bp, 6 predicted proteins | sample 1576141 | NCBI WGS metagenome assembly OGWZ01 (sample SAMEA3541512, study PRJEB24748) | human gut metagenome | biome: human gut; feature: human-associated habitat; material: faeces | place: China | collected 2012
ATAAATATGGTGCACATATATTCCATACAAATAACAAAAAAGTATGGAATTATATCATACAGTTTGCTGAGTTCAATCGATTCACAAACTCACCAGTGGCAAACTACAAAGGAGAATTATATTCTCTGCCATTTAATATGTACACATTCAATAAGATGTGGGGTGTGATCACACCACAGGAAGCTGCAGATAAGATTGAACAACAGAAAAAAGAAGCAAGGATCACAGAGCCAAAGAACCTGGAAGAACAGGCGATCAGCTTGGTTGGAACAGATATTTACGAGAAACTGATCAAAGGATATACAGAAAAACAGTGGGGAAGACCATGTACAGAGCTTCCATCCTTTATCATTAAGAGATTACCAGTACGATTAACATTTGATAATAACTATTTCAACGCCTTATATCAGGGAATCCCAGTGGGCGGATATACAAAGATGATCGCAAATATGTTAGGAGATGTAGAAGTTCGTTTAAATACAGATTATTTTGAACACAAAGAAGAACTGGATGCATTAGCAGAGAAAGTAATCTACACAGGACCAATTGATGCATACTTTGATTACAAATTAGGTGAATTAGAATATCGTTCCGTAAGATTTGAGACAGAAGTATTAGACCAGCCAAACTTCCAGGGAAATGCAGCAGTAAACTATACAGATGCTGAAACACAATGGACAAGGATCATTGAACACAAATGGTTTGAATTCGGAAAAGACGAAGAAGGAAACGACCTTCCAAAGACTGTTATCAGTCGTGAATACAGCTCCGAGTGGAAATTAGGAGATGAACCATATTATCCAGTCAATGATGAAAAGAATGGAAAATTATATGAAGAGTATAAGAAATTAGCCGAGAAAGAAGAAAATATCATCTTCGGAGGAAGACTCGGAGAATATAAATATTATGATATGGATGCGGTTATTGCAGCAGCGTTAGATATGTGTGAGAAAGAACTGTAAAAATTCGCATATCACGTATTAAGAGAACAAAGAAAGACAGGAGGTTACTGATGAAAAAATTAAATATCAAAGTCGGTATTTCAGATTTTGCAGAAATCAGAGATAGTGGATGTTATTATATAGACAAATCAGGACTGATCAGTGATCTTCTACAGAACAATACAGCAAAAGTAACATTGATCACACGACCAAGAAGATTTGGAAAAACATTGGCAATGAGTATGTTGTCTGATTTTCTGGATATCCGAAAGCAAAGTAAAGAACATTTTAAAGGACTTAAGATAGAGAAAGAAGAACAGATATGTCAACAGTGGATGAACCAATGTCCAACGATCTTTTTCTCAATGAAAGATGTGGATGGGCTTGATTTCGAAAGTGCGTATCAAAGGTTACAGGCGTTAATTGCCAATCTATGCAAGGAACATACGTATTTACTAGAAAGTGATGAGATTGATCCAGATGATAAAGAGATATTTTTACATTTAAAAGCAGGAAATGGGAATCAGAGTGAGACAACCTTGGCATTTGCCACATTGATGCGAATGATGCACAAGTATTATAAAAGAAAAGTTATTTTTCTGTTAGATGAATATGACGTACCGATCGCAAAAGCGAGTGACCATGGATACTATGATCAGATGCTTGATATAGTAAAAGGGATGATGAGCAGCTCATTAAAAGATAATACAGATCTTAATATAGCAGTGATCACAGGATGCCTGAAAGTTGCAAAAGAAAGTATATTTACAGGTACCAATAATTTTGTCTCCGATACGATCTCATCGACAAGATTAAATGAATACTTTGGATTTACACAGAGAGAAGTGGATCAGATACTTGAAGATATCGAGGCATCTGCATATGCACAAGAGGTAAAAGAATGGTACGATGGTTATCATTTTGGATCGGTGGATGTGTATTGTCCATGGGACGTGATGAATTATGCATTGAATTACTGTCAGGAAGGGAAAAAAGAACCAGTAAGCTATTGGAAAAATACGAGCGGAAATGAGATCATAAGGTCGTTTATCGATTATGCGGGAAGTAATATTACGAGAAAATTAGAAACTTTACTGGCAGGGAATTCTATTGAACAAAAGATTGAAGAGAATCTAACATATGATTATCTCCATTCTTCAGAAGAAAATCTATGGAGTATCTTATACTTAACTGGATACTTAACGAAGGCACAAGAAGAGAGCCAAAACAGCTTAGAAACAGAAAGAACTGCTTTGGTCATTCCGAATCTTGAAGTAAAAGAAATTTATCAGAATACGATCCTAAAATGGTTCGATGACAGTGTCAAAGGATGGGAACGAAAGAAATTATTCCAGGCAGTATGGGATGGAAATGAAGAATCACTGTCAGCTGAGATGACAAAATTACTCCGAAAGACCATCAGTTATCATGATTACAAAGAAGATTTCTATCATGCATTTTTACTGGGAATTTTTGCAGGAGCAGGATATTCAGTTGAGTCAAATAAAGAACATGGAGAAGGAAGAAGTGATGTAGTGGTTTACGATGTGGAACAGGGAAGAGTTGCTGTTTTTGAAGTAAAATACGCAAAAACTTTAAATGATATGTCATCGCAATGTGCCAAAGCTTTAAAACAGATTCAAGATAAAATGTATGCAAAAGATTATGAAGACGAGTATGAAGAGATTGATTGTTATGGAATCTCATTTTACAAGAAACGCTGCATGATCAGAAAAATATAAGAAAAGAGGACAAGAAACATGAGCGAAACATTTTTACCAGCAAATATTTTAATGCCACAGGTAGATTCTATGAAGAAATGGGCCGTGATCGCTTGTGACCAGTTTTCATCCCAGCCAGAATACTGGGATGAAGTAAAAGAGTATGTAGGAAATACGCCATCAACGTTACATCTAATGCTTCCAGAAGCATATCTTGGAAGTGAGGAAGAAGATGAAAAGATCCGAAAGATTCAATCCACAATGAAGAATTATGCAGATGATCATCTGTTGAAAACTTATGAAAATTCTTTGGTTTATGTGGAAAGAACCTTGCAGAATGGAAAGATTCGAAGAGGAATCGTAGGTGCGATCGATCTGGAACAATATAGTTATACGCCAGAACACGAAGCAAAGATCCGTTCTACAGAGAAAACAGTCATGGAGCGAATCCCACCAAGAATGAAGATTCGTTATCAGGCACCGATTGAATTGCCACACGTGATCTTGCTATGCGATGACTGGAAAAATGAAGTATTAGAAATTGTGACAGAGCAGAAGGCAGATCTTGAGAAACTATATGAATTTGATCTGATGCAGGAAGGTGGACATATCGCAGGATGGCTGGTAGACGGGGAGGTCAAAGAACAATTTTTAGAAAAACTACAATCATATGAAGAACAAATGACAGAAAAATATAAAGATTTAAGTGATGATCCAATGGTCTATGCAGTCGGAGACGGAAACCATTCTCTGGCAACAGCAAAAGCCTGTTACGAGAAGTTAAAGAAAAATCATCAATGGGAACATATCAAAGATCATCCAGCGAGATATGCATTGGTAGAACTCGAGAATCTACATGATGATTCTCAGCAGTTTGAACCAATTCACAGAGTCATTACTGGAACAGATCCAGAAGAATTAATACATGCATTAAAAACAGAATGTTGCAGCGAAGAAGGACAAACAATTCGCTGCTATTATGGAAAGAAGGAAGAAGTTCTCCATTTGAATTTACATAAACATCAATTAGCAGTTGATAAAATACAGACATTTTTAGATAAATATCTCAAAGACAATTCAGGATGTATTGATTATATCCACGGAGAAGATGTCTTAAAAGAACTGTCAAAAGAAGAGCAGACGATAGGAATTGAACTTCCAGCAATGGAGAAAGATCAGCTGTTTCCAAGTGTTATGACAGACGGAACACTGCCAAGAAAGACATTTTCCATGGGACATGCTTGTGAGAAACGGTATTATATTGAGGGACGAAAGATCCAGAGATAGACGAGTGCCCAATAATTGCTTTACAAGAAAAACTTTAATGATATCATGAAATGTGGTATGATAAAAAATAGTGTAAATAAATAATATATACAATAATGGAGGAAAGATCATGGCTATTTTAGTAGCAGGTGGTGCTGGATATATCGGCAGCCATACATGTGTGGAACTTTTAAATGCAGGATACGAAGTTGTCGTAGTAGACAATTTATATAATTCTAGTGAAGAAGCTTTAAAGAGAGTAGAGCAGATCACAGGGAAAACAGTAAAATTTTATGAGGCAGATGTTTTAGACCGTGAAGCATTAGAGAAGATTTTTGATGCAGAAGATATTGATTCTGTGATCAACTTTGCAGGATTAAAAGCAGTTGGAGAATCTGTACAGAAACCATTAGAATATTATCATAACAATATCACAGGAACACTGATCTTATGTGATGTGATGAGAAATCATGGGGTGAAGAATATTATCTTTAGTTCTTCAGCAACAGTCTATGGAGATCCAGCTTTTATTCCAATTACAGAGGAATGCCCAAAAGGACAGATCACAAATCCATATGGACAGACAAAAGGAATGTTAGAGCAGATCTTAACAGATTTCCATGTAGCAGATCCAGAATGGAACGTTGTATTACTTCGTTACTTTAACCCTATCGGAGCACATGAAAGCGGACTGATTGGAGAAGATCCAAAGGGAATTCCAAATAACTTAGTACCATATATTGCACAGGTAGCAGTTGGTAAACTTGAGAAATTAGGAGTCTTTGGTGATGATTATGATACACCAGATGGAACAGGTGTCCGTGATTATATCCATGTTGTAGACCTTGCCAAAGGACATGTGAAGGCATTAAAGAAATTTGAAGAAAAACCAGAAGTACGTATCTACAACCTTGGAACAGGAATCGGATATAGCGTATTAGATGTCTTACATGCATATGAAGAGGCTTGTGGAAAGACACTTCCATACGAGATCAAACCACGAAGAGCTGGAGACATTGCAACATGCTATTGTGATGCGACAAAAGCAAAAGAAGAATTAGGATGGGCTGCAGAAAAAGGAATCAAAGAAATGTGTGCAGATTCCTGGAAATGGCAGTCTATGAATCCGGATGGATATAGAACAGAAGATTAATTATTTCATTATCATAGCATTAGACAAAAGCTGTCGTAGAATATACGATGGCTTTTTTGAAAAATAAACAGGAGCAATAGAGATGAAGATTGAAAATAAAAGACAATGGGTCGGAGAGTTGTTCTTTTTATTAGGAACAATACTCTATATTACATACTACTTTTTTTATATAGCTTACTATTGGTATGTAGAGAAAGATCCGACAAGACAAATTCCAGTGCAAAGACTATTTTATATTGGATTAATCTGTTTTGTGGTCAAAATAATATTAACAAAATATCAATGGAAAGAAGTGATTATTGGAGCAGCAGGAGCTGTTTTGATGTATTTATGTTGGAAAAGCTCTGGAGGAATTGATTACCCTGCAAATTATCTGATCATTCTGGCAATGAAAGACGTAGATCTTAAGAAAGTGATGAAAGCAGTATTTGCATGTGGATTTGTTGGGTTAAGCTATGGTTTTACATGGTTCTTTGTGAATGCACCAGACAAATTAACAACAGTAAAAGATTATGGGCGAGGAATGATAGAAGTACGATATAAGTTTTGCACATGGCATGCGAACACGATTCATCTTATGATCATGGTTTTGATTGTTAGTTTTTTATATGCTTATTATAAGAAAATGAAATGGTGGGCATTTGCGATTATGTTCTATTTCAACTATGAGTTTTATCAACTATCAAAATCAAGAACAGCATTTTATTGTGGATCAGCAGCGATCATTGCCTATTTTATTTTAAGATATGCAAGAAAAATTTATGAATTTAAGATTTCACTGATTTTATTAGAGATCGGAAATCTTGTAGGGATTTTCTTATCTATATATTATGGACTTTATTCTCAATTGACAGATCCAACATTTATGAGATTAGATCAATTGATCACAGGACGATTGACAGTTGCACGGAACTGTTTTCTTGGAGCTGGAATTCCTCTGTTTGGAAGTAACATTGGTGGAAAGGTTTGTGGATATGGAATTTATACACAGGCCAATGATGGATACGTAACAGAATTAGGAATTGTAAGAACATTGTTGGAATATGGGCCAATTGTGTTTGGACTTTTTTGTGCTTTTATGCTTATAGCTGTATGGGTACTTTATAAAAAGGGATATTTTGGGGCTATGGTGCTTTTAGAAATTGGATTTATCGCATGCGGAGTAGAAGCATATTTTCCAGCCGCTTACAATTTAAAGGCATTTGTATTTGGCCTGGCATTTTATCAGTTGATGGGATTATTTAAGGAAAAAGAAAAAGAAGAGAAACGAGGAAAGGCAGTCAATGCATCAGAATAATCGAATCATTTCATGGATTATATCATTTTTATTTTCAATATGTATGGTTATATCTATAAGTTATGATCAGAGAGATAACTGGTCACTGATCATATGCGATAAAAAACATATGATCAGTGCATTGATCATGACGATGATTCTTACAATGATCGTACATATGATCATGAATGTATTATATTCAAAAGCGGGGAAGTCTTTTATAAGGTTAAAGACTCAAGCAAACAGAGGGATAGGAGAAAAAATATTTGATCATCATCCTATAGCAGTTCCTTGGAGCATTCTGATTGTTTTATGGCTTCCAAATTATATTTTGTATTTTCCGGGTTGTTTAACTTATGATATTATACGACAGTATGAGCAGTTTTTCAGTGGAAATCTGACGAATCATCATCCTGTATTGACGACATTGTTTGAAGGGATGTTTGTCAAATTTGGAAGAAACATTGGATGTCAAAATGTAGGAATCGCAGTGTATCTGTTATTTACATTGTTATTTACAAGTGGTGTTTTCGCAATATGTTTTTATTGGATGCATAAGAAGAATACAAAGTATTGGATTCGCTTTACAGGATTGGCATTTTATGGATTGTTTCCTATCTGGTCGGCATATGCAAGGACAGCAGTAAAAGACACACTATTTTATCCAATATTTGTTTTATTTGTGTTATTTATATTTGATATAGTATTAGAACCAGAGAAGATATTTGATTCAAAAGTTAAGAGTATTTTGTTTTTAATAGTCTCTTTATTATTATGTTTGGTCAGACACAACGGGTTTTATATATTAATTTTTACGATGCCGTTTTGTATTGTAGGTGTAAAAAAATATCGAAGACAATTGATAGTTTTATTTATAATAATGGTGGCGTTTTGGGAGGTTTACCAAAAAGCAATTCTTCCCATGGCAGGTGTGAAGCCTGGCGGAAAGCAGGAGATGCTCTCCATCCCTTTTCAACAGACAGCGAGATATGTAAAATATTATGGAAATGATGTTTCGACGGAAGAGGAAAAAGTGATTCGAAAAGTATTAGACTACGATACGATCGGAAAGAATTATGATCCAGATCTTTCTGACCCAGTAAAGAATACTTACAAACAGAAAGACGAATATTTAAAAGATTATTTTAACATATGGTTTGAAATGCTTAAGAAGCATCCGACGGCTTATATTCAGGCAACGTTAAATGGGACATATGGATATTGGGGTTATATGACAGAAATAAGATATCCATATGGATATTATGTACAGCCAGAAAGTATGAATATATACCAAAAAGAATATAAAATATATTATTCAGAAAAAACAAAATATATCAGAGATATATATCATGGGGTTTTAGATACAATATATCAGAAAACTCCATTGACATTATTTACAAAACCGATGATATATTTATGGATTTTGATTGGATTGCTTGGCATGGTATGTTCTTTTAAAAAGACGATCAGATATTGGATTGCATTTTTGCCAGTAGTGACATCATTCCTTATATGTCTGGCATCACCTGTAAATGGCGATATGCGATATATGCTTCCGATTACAGCGAGTACGATTTTATATGTTGCATTTGTAAATGAAATAATATATAAAGAATATAATGAATTTTAACAAAGGAGAATGCGTAATGGAAAAAATTGCAGTATTGATTCCGTGTTACAATGAAGAAAAGACAATTAAAAAAGTAGTGGAGGATTGGAAGAAAGAACTTCCAGAGGCAACAATCTATGTATATAACAATAATTCCACAGATCGTACAGTAGAGATTGCAAAAGAAGCAGGAGCTATTGTAAGAAATGAATATCAACAGGGAAAAGGAAATGTGATCCGAAGGATGTTTCGAGAAATTGATGCGCAATGTTATATCATGATTGATGGAGATGATACATATCCTGCTCAATTTGGACGAGAAATGGCAGAAAAAGTTTTAGAATACAAGGTGGATATGGTTGTAGGGGACAGATTATCATCTACCTATTTTGAGGAAAATAAAAGACCTTTTCATAATCTTGGAAATAGCATGGTGAGAGCTGCAATTAATCATCTTTTTAAAAGTAATATCCGGGATATTATGACTGGATATAGAGCTTTTAGCTATCAGTTTGTTAAAACATTTCCAGTGTTATCCAGGGGATTTGAAATCGAAACTGAAATGAGCATTCATGCAGTAGATAAAAATATGCTGGTTGATAATGTGATCATCGAATATCGAGATAGACCAGATGGAAGCGAATCTAAATTAAATACTTATACAGATGGTATGAAGGTATTATTTACGATCATAAAACTGTTTAAAGGTTATAGACCATTTCAGTTTTTTGGAAGTATGGCATTCTTGCTTATGATCATTGCGGCAGGATTATTTATACCCGTATTTATGACATATCTTCATACAGGTCTGGTACCGAATTTTCCAACTTTGATCGTAAGTGGATTTATAGCACTTGCAGCGTTGCAGGCATTCTTTTCTGGATTGATTTTAAGTACGATTGTACAAAAAAATAGGCAAGATTTCGAATTTAAATTACAGTTGATCACAAACAAAATAGATAATGAGAAAGATAATTAAATATGCAAGAAAGATCAAGAAAAGAGAAAAATATATTATATATTGTAGTGCCTTGCTATAATGAGGAACAAGTATTAGCTGAAACATCCAAACGATTAAAGGAAAAATGTGAAATGCTGATCCATGATGGTAAAATAGCGAAAGAAAGCAGAATTGTTTTTGTGGATGATGGATCCAAAGATCATACGTGGAATATGATCGATGAATTTCATAAAATGGATTCTATATTTTCAGGAGTGAAATTATCCAGAAATCGTGGGCATCAAAATGCCTTGCTGGCTGGTTTGACAATGGCATCAGAGAAAGCAGATATTGTAATATCAATGGATGCGGACCTTCAGGATGATATTAATGCAGTCGATCAGATGATCGAAAAATATTATGAAGGATGCGATATTGTATATGGTGTTCGAAGTGCCAGAGATACAGATACATTTTTTAAACGTTTTACGGCAGAAGTATTTTATAAACTGATCAATAAAATGGGTGGAGAGCTTGTTTACAATCACGCAGATTACAGATTGATGAGTAAGCGGGCATTAAAAGGATTATTAGAATTTGACGAAGTTAATATCTTTCTTAGAGGGATGGTGCCGATGGTTGGTTATCAGAGTGATATTGTCACGTATGAGAGAGCTGAGAGATTTGCAGGAGAAAGCAAATACCCATTGAAGAAAATGATTTCTTTTGCATTTGAAGGAATTACATCGTTGAGTGTAAAACCAATCAAAATGATTTTTAATGTTGGAATTTTAATTTGTGTAATTAGTGTTTTGGCAATCATTTATTGTCTAGTACGGCATTTTACAAACAACACGGTAAGTGGCTGGACCAGTCTTGTCATGTCGATATGGTTTTTAGGTGGTTTACAGCTGATCGCGATTGGGATGGTTGGACAATATATTGGGAAAATATATTTGGAGACAAAGGCCAGACCTAAATTTATTATTGAACAGGTATTAAATGACTAGGAGAATGGAGATGAAGATAAAAGATTTTATATACAAATATTCGATCAGATTGTTTATTTTGATCGTAGCATATTTGATCGTAAGTTTTCCATTTCAATATACACAAGAAAAGATGAATGACGTTTCTCAGCCGGTTAGGTGGCTGGGGACGTTGTTATTTTTTATCATAGCTTGTTTTATCGTAAGATACAGAAAGAAATTAGAAGCTGTTTTTGCAAAAAAATCGTTATTTTTTATCATCTTTGTGATGATTTTTGCATTGCAATTGATGACAATCTATGTATTTAAGATACAGCCAGTGAATGATTTGTTATATTTGCATGATGAAGCAATCCGAATGATTCAAAATCCTATGATTTCGTTACAGCGTTTTGGTGGGTATTTTGCACATTATCCGAATAATTATGGATATTTACTAATCTTATATTGCTATTATAAATTGTTGGTGTCTTGCGGTATTTCTGTCGGAAGTCTGGTTCTTGCGGGAAATTTTTTGAATTTATTAGTAATTGATATTGGAATTTTATGTGGATATATTGCAATACGCATAGTTAAAAATATAAAACTGGCTAACATATGGATGTTGTTGTTTTTACTGAATCCGTGGACGTATTTCTGGATTGCTTATTATTATACACACACGATATCATTTGGTATGATCATGGTGTTGCTGTTGTTGTTT
>OGWZ01003484.1_pt1 | contig 10594 bp, 7 predicted proteins | sample 1576141 | NCBI WGS metagenome assembly OGWZ01 (sample SAMEA3541512, study PRJEB24748) | human gut metagenome | biome: human gut; feature: human-associated habitat; material: faeces | place: China | collected 2012
TGATCGAATCTCTTAAGTACTGATAACCTTTGATATGAGCCGGAACCCCGATCTCATGAATCATATTCGTTATGATGATCTCCAACTGGTTTTCTGTCAATCCATGAATCTTCTCTGGTACAGAAACGAATGGTCTTTCAGGAATCTGCTGTTTTATCTTTGCCTGCTTGATCTGCTTAATGATCGTTCTTAGATCAAACGGCTTTAAAATAAAATAAGATGCTCCTAATTCCATAGCCTCTTCGCAGACATTTTCCTGCCCCATTGCGGAGACCATAATAATGATCGGTCTTTTACTTAGATCTTCTGTTTGCAAACGTTCTAATACACCAATTCCATCGAGTTTCGGCATAATGATATCCAGTAATACAACATCCGGTTGTTTTTCCTTGATGATACGCAATGCTTCTTCTCCATCATCCGCACTTGCGATTACTTCAATATCACTTTCCTGCTCTAACAGTTCTGTCATCATCTCAACAGTTCTCTGGTTGTCATCTGCAATAGCCACATTAATCTTGTTCATCTTCAGTCCTCCCATTCTGTTTTTCTCTACAAATTAATTATATATTTGATTTAAGTTTACAAACAACCCATATTTCTTCGCAAGTTTTGGTTGATTTCCAAAGGATTCGACATAATTCGACAAAATTAATTCTATTTTTTAAAATCTATGTCATATTTCGCTGCGTAAATTGTTAAATATATAATTTCTCGCTTCGATGATTCCATATGACATCCAGTAACTCTGTTGTTGTCACAACAATCTGATCTGCTTCGGCTTGCATCAGCTCCTCTCTGTTCTCAAATCTGCACAATGCTCTAATGCTTGACAGATTATTTTCTTTCTTTCCTAGTATATCATGTCTTCGACTTCCTGTCATAAAAATTTGCAATTCCTTTTTATTTCACTTTACTTCCTGCATGATCTTTATAAACTTCAATCTTTTGATCGATCTGATCTTTCAATTCATCGACATGTGAAATTATGCCAACCAGCTTATTTCCTTCCAAAGACAGTGAATTTATGATCTGCATCGCCTTATTTAAAGAATCCGCATCTAAAGTACCGAATCCCTCATCAATAAAGATCGTATCAACCTGTATCCCGCCTTTTTTGTTCTGGATCACATCACTTAATCCTAACGCAAGAGATAATGCTGCTTTAAATGATTCTCCTCCAGATAATGATCTTACATTTCTTCTTTTTCCTGTCCATTCATCGAGAATCTCCAATTCCAGACCAGAAGATCCTTTGTTTATATCATTTTCTTCTTTTCGAAGCAGATAATATCTTTGTTCACTCATAACAGACAACCGTTCATTGGCTGCTGCCAAGATCAGATCAAAATATACTGACTGCACAAAACGTTCAAATGAAATCTTTGTCTTTCCTTTTTGTTCTCCATTTGCTGTATCTGACAGATCTTTTAACAGTGTATAGTTCATTTCTGCTTCTTTATACTCTTCCATCTTCTTATCCATAAATCTTATCGATTGTTCGTTTACAGAGATATGTTGATTTAATTGTTCCAGATTCTGATTTTGTTTTTGTATTTCTTTTTTCATCTGATGAAGTTTTGTTTCAAATTTTCTAAAATCTGAAATTTCTTCGTTCATCTCTTTCTGTTCTTCCAACTGTTTTGTAACACTCGAAAGTGTATTTTCTTTTTCTTCAATGGCCGCTTTGATATGAACTCCCTGTATTTCAACACTTTCTTTTTTCTTTTCTATTTCTTCTTTATTAAATTTCATCTGATCGATCTCATCAGATAATCGCTGCTGTTCTTTACTGGCATCTTTATATGTTTTATATTCAAGATTCTTACAGATTTCTTCTATTCTGGCTTCTGTCTGCTTATATAAACTATCTTTTTCATGTGATTTTCCGGCAATTTCCTGCAGTTTTTCCACATAGTTCAATTGTCTTTCTTTGGATTTTTCAACTTTTACTCTTTGTTCTGCTATCTTTTCTTTCTGTTTTTTGATTCTTTCAAATTCTTTTTTTACTTTTTTATATTGTCGTAAAGAGATTTCATAGATCTCGTCAAGTTTTTCAAACTCTTCTGATCTTTTCCCACTTTTTTTGCAAAGCTGTTCTTTACATGTCTCAACAATACCTTTACTCTGTTTTACTTTCGCAAATGCAGTATTATATTGCTGATCGATCAATTCCGTTTCTTCACGAAGTGCACGAAGCATCTCCTGCGTAATATCACTTTCTTTAAAATCTGCTGTTTTTGGATGATGTAATGATCCACAAACCGGACATGGATGACCGTCTATCAGATTTCTTGCCAAAAGTCCTGCTTGATTACAGTCATATCGATCCTGCCAGTCTGACAATCGATCTCTGTATTCTTTTCTTTGCATTCTGATCTTATCATAGACTTCTCCAGCCTCTTCATAAATCCGAAGTTTCTCAAAATAAGCTTCTTTCTCCTTACACAGTTCATGATTTTTTTCTGTCTGAACATGAAGTTTCAATTCTTCTTTTTGCAAATGATCGTATTGTGTTTCAATCTCATCTGCCTGTCTAAGAAATTCTAGCAGTTTTAATTCTCTTTGTCTTTCGTTCTCTTTTTTTTGCTCCGTTTCTTCCTGCTGTCTGATCATACGTTCTTTCGCATTCTTTAAAGATTCCTTTTTTTTCTCTAATGCTTCCAGCTCTTTATATTGTTTTATCTGTTTTTGTAGTTCTTGAAACCTTAATTCCTTTTTATGTAGTTTCGGCAGTTCCTTTTGGATCTGATCATATTCTTTTTTGATCGCTCGCTGTTCTGCTTTATTTTCTTTTTCTTGTACTATAAGTTCTTTAATTTCTTCTTTTACATCTTTGATCTTCTGTCTCTTCTCCGTTATCTGTGAAAAAACAATCCGTTGCTTCTGATATAGTTCTTCTTGTGTTTCTTTTTGTTTCTGGAAATTCTCATATTCTTGTTGTTTTCGATACTGATATCTTTTTACTACATCCATAAATTCTACAATTTGATGTTTTTGTTTTAAATACCGTGTATATTCTTCATATTCTTCTGCATCTTTTGATACAAAAATGTTATCTTCCTGCTCTAACAAGGTATTCCCAAGATTCTCATATTCGTATTTACAAGAAAGATGTCTACGTTTGATCTTTTCCTGAAATTCATACAGATACCATGTTCCAAAAATCTTACGAAAGATTTCACTCCGTTCTTTTCCTTTCGCGTAAAGAAGTTTTAAAAATTCTCCTTGTGCGATCATTGAAATCTGCTGATACTGCATACGGTCCATTCCAAGAATTTCTTCCATCTGCGCGGTCACTTGCTGACTTCCTGTTGTTACAATCTCATCTTCTTGATACAATACTGCATACGGAGACTGTCGTGTCATTTTGTCTCCTCGTTTGCTCTTTCGCATATAGGATGGATTTCTTTCAATCTTGTACTGCTTTTTGCGATGCGAAAATAAGAATACCACTTTCGTCTCTGTCTCATCTTTGGCAAAATCACTTCTCAGCATATCCTGTTTTCGATAAGAACCACTTGGCTCACCGTATAAAGCAAAACAGATTCCATCAAAAATAGTCGTTTTCCCTGCACCTGTTTCTCCTGAGATCAAAAAAATCCCATCTTTAAATCTGGTAAAATCAATCACTGTTTTCTCTGCAAATGGTCCAAATGCAGATAATATTAATTTTTGCGGTCTCAACGAATCACCTCCTCAAAAATGGATATTGCCATCTGTGCTCTTTTTTCATCCAGATCAATATGATTTTGCATTTTATAAAACTGTTCAAATAATTCCATTGGATTTTGATCTGCAATCTGGTTTTCTTTCATCTGAATGGTTTCATATTGCATCATATGACGACGATTTTTAAAGCTGATCTGCATAACATTCGGATAAACCGTACGTACTTTCCCGATCGCATCTAAAATCTGCTCCTCATCCGTCAGAATGACATGCATATAATCTTCTTCATTTCCAATTTCACATTTTCTTTTTAACAATGATTCTAACGAACATTCCATTTCTCTCATATCACGTAATGGTTTTAGCAAATGATGGGATAGGGAGATCTGCTTGTTTTTACTGATCGTAAGGATCGTTGCCTGTTTGTCTTTGTGAATTTCTGAAAAAGAATATTTTAAGATCGATCCAGCATACCTTACCATTTCACGTCCCATTGCCTGCGGCTTGTGGATATGTCCAAGTGCTACATAGTCAAATGCATCAAATAGACGGTAATCAATATTATCAATCCCTCCAAGGCTGCTTGTTTCTGAATCTGACAATTCTGGGGAATTCTTTCCAACCGTTACAAACTGATGCGCCAGCAGGATATTCGTCTCATCTTCGTTGATCTTCACTTGTTCCATTAGATGCTTGAAGCATTCTTCATAGGTTTCTGTCTGAATTTTTAATACATGATTGATATTCGCTGGCTTTACAAATGGAAGCATATAAAAATTAATATTGTATCCATCTTCCTTGATCGTAATCTTTTCAATTTCCTGATTAAATTGTGATGCAATATATAAATTAGATCGTTTAAATAAGTTTCTTCCAAATGACAATCTTTCCGAAGAATCATGATTTCCACTGATCATCAATACTTTTACTTTAAGATCACTCAATTCTTCTAAAAATTCATCCAGCAGATGAATCGCCTCGATCGTCGGTATTGCCTTATCATAGATATCCCCACATAATAAAATAACATCTATCTTTTCTTCTTTTACTAATGTAACGATCTGATCCAATATAAATTTCTGATCTTCAATCATGGATATCTCGTTCACTCTCTTTCCGAGATGCAGATCTCCAAGATGCAAAATCTTCATGTCTCTCACCCTCCCTTTTTTCTATTGTAGCAAACTTATATTTTAAAAACAGCTTCCATTTCCCTTTACTCTAATTTTCCATCTCATAGAGCATTGTTTCCATAAGAATAGCATACCCTTTCATCGGGTCATTTACAAAAACATGTGTAACAGCACCAATAAGCTTCCCATTCTGCAAGATTGGACTGCCACTCATTCCCTGTATGATCCCGTTGGTAAGTTTTAATAATTCTTTGTCTGTCACTTCAATCTCCATACTTTTTAACACATTCTTGTCGGATGGCACGATCTTATTGATCTGGATCTCATATTGTTTCATAGTACCGCTTACATTGGAGAGAATATAAGCTTTCCCTGGTTTGATATCTTGACGATATCCTATCTTGTATGCTTTTTGTTGTTTCTTTGGTATGGTTCCATAAATTCCTTTTTCCGTATTTTTTTTGATGGAACCTAAAATATTTTCTTCCTTGTATTCAATACTTCCAACAATCTCTCCCGGCGTTCCTGATTTTCCTTTTTTAATGGAATAAATCTGTGGATCCAGCAAAAGACCACCTTTGATCTTTAAAAGTGTGCCTGTATCCATATCATAAATGCCGTGCCCCAACCCTCCAAATGACGTACCTTTTACATAAGTCATCGTACCGATTCCCTGCGTGTTATCCCTGATCCATGTTCCAATCTTATACATGTGATCCGTCTTTGAACGTTCTGGCTTAATCTTGATCCGCATCATCTTTGCCTTTCTTTGAACCGTTAATATCACAGATTTTCCTTGACCCTGATTAATTTTTTCGATGAATTGTTTTTTTGATACAATATCTTTTCCATCAATCTTTTTGATATAGTCTCCACGATATAATTTGTTTTTACTCGGTGCATATTCCATACTGTTTTCTCCGGTAAACTGATCCGTATCAAGCACAAACAATCCATCTGTTTCTACATAGACACCGATCACTTCGCCGCTTGGCGTGATCTTTTGGTCATCTACGACCTTCACTTTAATCTTCTTTAATGGAATCGCGCCAAATAAATTGGTTTTCATTTCATACTGACCCATGTGACATTGTTTGAATACAATGGGCTGATTTAATCGTATCGTTTGATGATCGATCGTTGCACTGACTGGTACATCATAACAAAGAGAGACTGTTTCACCCTTGTTGATATGAATCGTATCTGGAAGTCTGGCATTGCAGTATTTTATATAAACTGCAGCTATTGCGATTAAATTGATCATAAAAAGTAGAATTAAAAATTTGCGGTAAGTGTATTTTTTCATATTCTTCCTCCTAAAAAAGGACATATCGTCATTGATATATCCTTTTTATTATATGAAGATTACCGCTTACATACTCAGTATAATTTTGTTTCATCTGCCAAAGATTTCATTTCTTTTGCATGTTCCATAGACGTTTCACTCCATTGATCCCCGCTGATCATTCTTGAAATCTCTTTTAACGATTCTGATTCATTTAATTTTCGGATCATTGTCTGCGTATTCTTCTGATCGGTTTGATTTCTAATGAAGTAGTGACTATCTGCCATCGCTGCGATCTGTGGAAAATGTGTGATCGCGATCACCTGATGATCCTTTGAGATCACTGCCATCTTTTTAGCTACACGATTGGCAGTTTCCCCACTAATCCCAGTATCAATTTCGTCAAAGATCAACGTATCTACTCCATCTGCCTGTGCTGCTACTGATTTGAGTGCAAGCATGATTCTTGATAATTCACCACCAGATGCTACTTCTTGTACCGGACGCATTGGAAGACCTGGGTTGGTCGATATCATAAAACGGATCTGATCCATTCCATCTGCTGAAATCTGGTCTTTTTTCGTAACTTCGATTTCAAATCTGACATCTAAAAAGTTCAGATCTTCTAATGCTTTTGTGATATTGCTTCCAAGTGTCTTTGCTATCTTACATCTTTGTTCTGACAGATTCTTTGCTTCCTTAAGATATCGTTCCTTGATGCGTTCCTGTTCATTCTTTAATATTTCAATCTCATGTTCTGCATCACACAACATATTATATCGTTTTTCTGCCTTTTGTCCATATGCTGTAACATCTTCAATCGACGGACCATATTTGTCTTTTAAAGAATTAATGACATTCAGACGTTCTTCCACTTCCTGATACGTCTGCTCATCAAATTCCATATTCTCCATATATGTCGTCAATTCCTGATGGAAACCATTTAACAGATCTTCCACTGACAACAGTTGTTCATAAAATTCTGAGATCTGAGGATCTAAATGACTGATCTCCTGCATTCTTCTTATGCTTTCACTTAACTGATTGCCAATCGATGTTTCTTCCTCATATCCCGTCAGCATACGTGCTGCCTGACAAGAAATAATGATATCTCGGCTATGGACGATCTTTTGATATACCGTTTCTAATTCCTCATCTTCTCCTTTGACAAGATTGGCATTCTCAATCTCTGAAATCTCATGTTTTAAGAAGTCCATCTCTCTTAATCTTTGCTGGTCGTCTATTGATATTTCTTTTATCTTTGCTGAAATCTCTTGATATTCTCCTGCAAGATCTTTGCACTGTTCTAAAGAATATCTTGCGTTTTCAGGTAAAAAATGATCCATCATACTTAAATGATTTTTCTCTTTTAACAATACTTGATGTTCTTGCTGACCATGCAGATCAAATAAACGTCTGGAAACTTCTCTTAACGTATTAAGTGTCACCGTACTATCATTAATCTTATTAATACTTCTCTTCTCGTTGATCACACGTTTGATGAAGATCTGACCGTCTTCTACTTCCAGATCAAAAGCTTCGATTTCTTTAATCAGCTTTTGATCTTCAATCCAAAAAAGCAGTTCAATGACTGCTTCTTTGGCTCCCGGTCGGATCATATCTTTTGATATTTTTTTCCCAAGCGCACTTTCTATAGAACCTATCAAGACAGATTTTCCTGCACCGGTTTCTCCAGTCAGTATATTCAAATGTTCATCAAATGTAATTTCCACTTCATCGATCAACGCAAGATTCTTTACATGTAAATTCTGAAGCATAGATTTCCTCTCTGTATATTTATTCTTTTAATTTTTTGATCATATGATCGATCTCAGCAATTGCAGTTCTTCCAATATTCTTATCTTTCATAACACACATGATCGTATCATCTCCCGCGATCGTACCAACCATTCCAATGATGTTTAAAGAATCAAGTGCAGCAGCAGACGCCATTGCCATTCCCGATACGGTTTTTACAACCAGCATATTCTCTGCTAGTTCCATGGAAATGATCGCTTCTGCTAATATCCTCTGATACTTTCTTGAAGTCTCATCTTCCTGATCGATCAGACAATAAATCTGCTTCCCATCTGCATCCGGTTTCTTGATCAATGCCAGTTCTCTGATATCTCTTGAAATCGTTGCCTGCGTTGTCTTAAAGCCGATCTGATTTAATCTTGACAACAACTCTTCCTGTGTCTCAATTGGATATTGCTGGATCAATTCAATGATCGCTTCCTGCCTATTTTTCTTCATTCTGACCTCCAACTTTGATTCGAAGGATTCTGTAAAAGCTGTCTCCTTTCACTTTAATGATCCTTGCGATCTTCTTTGATTTACGCACCTGAAGAACATCTCCTGGCTGAAGTTTTCTCGCAACCTGACCGTCAAAGGTAACGTAGGCTTCCTCTAACTGAGATTCTCTCACGTTCTCAATATAAATATCAATCTCATCTTCTGGAGAAAGAACAAGACTGTTTGACTGCAACGAATGTGGACAGATCGGAGTGATCAAAATAACATTTGCTTTTGGATTCACTACCGGCCCACCTGCTGATAAATTATATCCTGTAGATCCTGTCGGCGTCGAAACAATAATCCCATCTGCTTCATATACATCTAACAATTTGCCATTGACCATAATACGAAACGAGATGATTCTTGAAAAACCACTTCTTGCGATCACGACGTCATTGAGTGCTGGAAGATGATCTGTCTCATGATCCGCATGGATCACGCGCCCATCTAACATCATTCTCTCCTCGATCTGGAAAGTATCATTTAACAATCCGTCCAATCCGTCATAAAGTTTAGATAACTCAATCTCTGTTAAGAATCCTAAGGTACCGAGATTTACTCCAACCATCGGAATATCATGATCTACGATCAATCTTGCCGCATGAAGCATCGTCCCATCTCCACCTAAAACGATCACACACTCTGTGTCTTTTGTGATGCAGTTCATATCTTTTTGAACATGTCTTGTAAAATCACACATTCTCTGGCTGATTCCACCTTGTTTTTCAATATAATCCTGGATCTTTTTGGAAATACGCAGTCCTGGATCTTTTTTCTCGTTCGTTAAAATCAAAAAATTCTTCATGTTATTCCTTATTCTTTGCCAGATCCGCATGTGATGCATCCACCACTTCTTTGATCTGGTCTGTCATTGTATGTCCATTCTCCATTGTCTCTGTTTTTCTCATATGTAATAAATACTCGATATTTCCCTCTGGACCTTTGATCGGAGAATAATCAAGGTGTAATAATTCAAACCCGTTCGTAGATGCGAAATCACAGATCTTCTCAATGACTTCTTCATGAACTTTTGAATCTCGTACAACACCTTTCTTTCCAACTTTTTCTCTTCCTGCTTCAAACTGCGGTTTGATCAGTGCAACAACTTCTCCTCCCGTATTCAAAATTCGATATACCGCTGGAAGAATCTTGGTCAGTGAAATAAAAGAAACATCAATAGATACAAACGATGCCTTTTCATCGATATCGTCTTCCGTCATATAACGCATATTCGTGCGTTCCATACAAACAACTCTCTCATCGTTTCTTAGTTTCCAGTCTAACTGTCCATGTCCGACATCAACTGAATATACTTTCACTGCACCATTTTGCAACATACAGTCTGTAAATCCACCTGTAGATGCTCCAACATCCATGCAGACTTTGTCTTTTAATACAATATCAAAGTTCTTCATAGCCTTCTCAAGCTTTAATCCACCTCGACTGACATATTTTAAAGTTTTTCCCTTTACAATGATCTCCTGCTTTTCATCAAAAGTTGATCCTGCTTTATCCTCTCTCTGTCCATCTACAAAAACGATTCCTGACATAATGATTGCTTTTGCTTTTTCTCTGGAAGACGCAAGCCCTTTCTTGACAAGCAGTACATCTAAACGTTCTTTCTTCATTTTTCTATTCCTTCATCCATTGTCTGATGGAGTCTGCAATACTTTCTCCATCAATCTTCAACATTCTTCTTAACTCACTTACAGAACCATGTTCCACAAACTGGTCATCTATTCCAAGGCATCTGACTTCACCTTTGTAATCATGCTCACTCAGAAATTCATTCACCATCATTCCAAATCCGCCATTTAATACACCTTCTTCTGCGATCATGATCTTATCATAGGTCTGTGACAGTTTCATGATCAACTCCTGATCAAATGGTTTGATATATCTTGGATTAACTAAACCAATCTCATATCCTTCTTCTTTAAGGATCTTTTCCGCCTTATCTGCCTCTTCAAAGATATTTCCAACTGCAATGATCACAGCTTCCTTTCCTTCTTTAAGTATCTGGCCTTTTCCATAGTGTAACTCTTCAAATTGATCTTCATACAAAGAGCTTGCTTCTCCTCTGGAATATTTGATCGCGGTTGGTCCTTTTGCATGATGGAGCGTATGTTTTAGCATCTCAGATAATTCCCTTCCATTGATCGGAGCCATCACCGTCACATTTGGAATGATAGATAAATACGGAATA
>OGWZ01003485.1_pt1 | contig 10590 bp, 7 predicted proteins | sample 1576141 | NCBI WGS metagenome assembly OGWZ01 (sample SAMEA3541512, study PRJEB24748) | human gut metagenome | biome: human gut; feature: human-associated habitat; material: faeces | place: China | collected 2012
GGATGTTTTCCTATTATATATAGGATCTGATATTGAAAATCCCGTATGTTCATATAAATATTTGCTTGTTTACTAATATACGTTATATTTACATCTTTTGCAAGGATTATTTTCGAAAATAATGAATATTTATAATATAAAAATGAATAAAATGAAAAATAATCGCATATTTATACAAAACTATTGCATATTTTAAAATTCAGTTGTATACTTATGAACAATGATTAAAAAAATAACCTACATTATAAAGAGAAGGATAAGGAGATTAACATGATCAAAGCAGGAATCATTGGATCCACAGGTTACGCAGGACAAGAACTTGTAAGAATCCTTACACAGCATAAAGATGCAGAGGTTGTATGGTATGGATCCAGAAGTTATATAGACCAGAAATATTATGAAGTATTTAGAAATATGTTCCAGATTGTTGATGATAAATGTCTGGATGATAACATGGATGAGCTTGCATCTAAAGTGGATGTGATCTTTACAGCAACACCACAGGGACTTTGTAGTTCTTTAGTATCAGAAGAAATCTTATCTAAAGTTAAGATCATTGATCTAAGTGCAGACTTCCGTATCAAAGATGTAAATCGATATGAAGAATGGTATGGAATCAAACATCAGAGCCCAGAATTTATCGATGAAGCAGTTTATGGACTTTGCGAGATCAATCGTGAAGATATCAAGAAAGCACGACTGATTGCTAACCCAGGATGCTATCCAACATGTTCTACATTATCCATTTATCCAATGGCGAAAGAAGGACTCATTGAGATGAACAGTGTGATCATCGATGCTAAATCAGGAACATCCGGAGCTGGACGTGGTGCGAAAGTCAATAACTTATATTGTGAAGTAAATGAAAATATCAAAGCATATGGAGTTGCAACTCACAGACATACGCCAGAGATCGAAGATCAGTTAAGCTATGCATCTGGAGAAGAAGTATTATTAAACTTCACACCACACTTAATTCCAATGAACCGTGGAATTTTAGTGACAGCATATGCAACACTTAAGAAAGATGTAAGTTACGAAGAAGTGAAAGCAATCTACGACTCTTATTATAAGAATGAAAAATTCGTCAGAGTGTTAGATAAAGATGTCTGCCCTGAGACAAGATGGGTAGAGGGAAGTAACTATGTGGATGTCAACTTTAAGATCGATAAACGTACAAACCGTATTATCATGATGGGTGCCATGGACAACCTTGTAAAAGGTGCAGCTGGACAGGCCGTACAGAACATGAATCTTATGTTTGGATTAAAAGAAACTGAAGGATTAGAATTAGTACCAATGTTCCCATAGGGCTTTGGTAAGGAAGGACTAGAATTATGAAGATCATCAATGCCGGAGTAACAGCTCCAAAAGGTTTTAAATGTGCAGGACTTCGTGCCGGAGTGAAACCAGGGAAGACAAACAAAGACATGGCAATGATCGTAAGTGAAGTGCCAGCAAAGATCGCAGGAACATTTACAAAGAACATTGTAAAAGCCGCTCCAGTTTTATGGGGAAAGAAGATTGTAGAAGAACAAGAAGCAGTCAGAGCAGTGGTAATTAATACAGGAATTGCCAATGCATGTACGGGTGCACAAGGATATGAGAATGTAGTAACCGAAGCAAAAGAAGTAGCGAAATTGTTAGATATTAAACCAGAGGAAGTTGTCGTAGGTTCCACAGGAGTTATCGGACAGCAGCTGCCAATGGATGTGATCAAAGAAGGAATCAAGAAGTTAGTTCCAGAATTAAAAGCAGACAGACAAAGTGAAGAAGATGCATCCTGGGCTATCCTTACAACAGATACAAAGCCAAAAGAAGCGGCAGTAGAAGTAGAGATTGATGGAAAGACAGTTACAATTGCAGGTATGTGCAAAGGTTCTGGAATGATCCACCCAAACATGGGAACAATGCTTGGATTTATCACTACAGATGCAGCAATCGATAAAGCTTTATTATTAGAACTGCAGAGGGAACTCATTGAAGATACATTCAATATGGTATCAGTTGATGGAGATACATCTACAAATGATACAGTTTTTGTATTTGCAAATGGAATGGCAGAAAATAAAGAAATTACAGAAAAAGATGCAGATTATGAAGCATTCAGAGAAGGATTATTATATGTTAACCAGTCTCTTGCAAAACAGATCGCAGGGGATGGAGAAGGATGTACACGTTTATTTGAAGTTCATGTAGCTGGTGCAGACTCCAAAGAAAATGCGAAGATCTTAAGCAAATCTGTCGTAACATCAAGTCTTACAAAAGCAGCAATTTACGGAAAAGATGCAAACTGGGGAAGAATTCTTTGTGCACTTGGCTATGCTGGAGTTGATTTTGATCCAGTCAAGGTTGATATTAGTTTAAAAAGTGCGGATGGTGTGATCGAGATCGTAAAAGACGGAATCGCAACAGACTATTCTGAAGATGAGGCAACGAAAGTATTATCTGCAGATGCAGTGACAGCAGATATTGATGTTCATAATGGAGAGTTTGAAGCAACTGCATGGGGATGTGATCTGACACACGATTATGTAACAATTAATGCAGATTACCGGTCATAAGAATAAGATTATTATAGATAGACGACAAAATAAAAGGCATAAAAGCAGACAACTATGAAAGGAAGAATCAATGGAACAGATGAGAAATGAAATTAACGAATTGATCGAGCAGTCAAAACAAAAAGCAAAAGTATTAACAGAGGCATTACCATATATCCGTCGTTTCAATAACTGTTACGTTGTTGTAAAATACGGTGGAAGCGCTATGAAAGACAAGAATCTTCAAAAAAGCGTGATCAGAGATGTTGCACTATTAAAACTAGTAGGTATGAAACCGATCATCGTACATGGTGGTGGAAAAGAGATCAGTAAATGGGTTCGTATGTCAGGAAAAGAACCAGAATTTTACCATGGACTTCGTGTGACAGATAAAGAGACAATGGAAGTTGCTGAAATGGTATTATTTAAAGTCAATCAGGAACTGGTAGCTATGATGGCAGAAGTTGGGGTTAAAGCCGTAGGTCTTTCTGGAAAAGATGCTGAAATGATCCGTGTAAAGAAAAAAGAAATGCCTGGAAAAGATCTTGGATATGTCGGTGAGGTTAAGAGTGTTGATACAACACTTCTTGAAGCATTGATCGAAGATGATTTTGTACCAGTTATTTCCCCAATTGGTTTAGGAGATAACTATGAACCATATAATATTAATGCGGATGACACAGCATGTGCAGTTGCAGAAGCATTGAATGCAGAAAAACTGGTATTCTTAACTGATATCGAAGGGGTATTCGTAGATCCAGAAGATAAATCAACATTGATCTCTGAGATGGATCTTAAACAGGCAAAAGAATTTATTGATAACGGAGTTGTTGGAGGAGGAATGCTTCCAAAACTTAAGAACTGTATTGAAGCGATCGAAGGTGGAGTATCCAGAGTCCATATCTTAGACGGACGTTTAACAAACTGTCTGTTGCTGGAATTCTTTACAGAAAAAGGTATCGGAACAGCCATCTTAAAAGAACCATTATTTGATAAACCATTATTCAATGAAGAAGATGAGGAAGGATGTTAAGATGAAAACTCAGCAGGAATATATTGATCAGGGAGAACAGTATATCTTAAAGACATACAATCGTTTTCCAGTTGTATTAGAAAAAGGGGAAGGTGTCTATTTATATGATGCTGACCAGAAGAAATATCTGGATTTTGGTGCAGGAATTGCTGTATTTGCATTAGGATATGGAAATGAAGCATACAATCAGGCATTAAAAGACCAGATTGATAAATTGATCCATACATCAAACTTATATTACAATATTCCAGCAGTAGAAGCTGCAAAGAAGATCGTCGATGCTTCAGGGCTTAAAAAAGTCTTCTTTACAAACAGTGGAACAGAAGCGATCGAAGGTGCGTTAAAAGTTGCAAGAAAATATGCATATAATAAAGATGATTCCAAGGATTATGAATTTATCGCAATGAATCATTCATTCCATGGAAGAAGTCAAGGAGCTTTATCAGTGACTGGTAACAGTCATTATCAGGATGGATTTGTTCCAAAAGAATTTCGTGCTGTATTTGCAGAATTCAATAACTTAGAAGATGTTGTATCAAAGATCACAGATAAAACTTGTGGAATCATATGTGAAGTTGTTCAGGGTGAAGGTGGAATTTTCCCAGCGAATAAAGAATTCTTAGAGGGACTTCGTAAAGTCTGTGATGAGAAAGATATCTTACTGATCTTTGATGAGATTCAGTGTGGAATGGGGCGCTGTGGATCTTTGTTTGCACATGATCTTTATGGAGTAAAACCGGATGTCTTAACACTTGCAAAAGCGCTTGGATGTGGTGTCCCTGTTGGGGCATTTGTTGTAGGTGAAAAGGCTGATGGGGCTTTAGTGCCAGGTGATCATGGAACAACATATGGTGGAAATCCATTTGCAGCAGCGGCGATCAATGCAGTATTTGACCAGTTTGAGAAGTTACAGGTTCCAGAACATGCAAAAGAAATTGGTACTTATCTATGGGATAAGTTAGAAGAGTTAAAAGAAAAGCATGATTGTATTACAGGGCATCGCGGAATTGCTTTAATGCAAGGACTTGAATTTAATGCAGATCATCCAGTTGGTGATATCGTTAAGAAAGCACTGGAGAAAGGATTGATCATAATTTCTGCAGGAAATAATGTCATTCGTTTTGTACCGCCGCTTGTGATTGAAAAAGAACATGTAGATGAGATGATTTCTATTTTAGAAGATTGTATCGCATAGAATGTATAAAAAAGACCTCTATGGAAAAACTATCCGTAAAAAGATAGTTTTTCATGGAGGTTTTTATATGTTTGGATTGATCATTGCATTGATTTCGGGAGCTTTAATGAGTATTCAAGGTGTATTTAACACAGAAGTAACAAAACAAAGCAGTACATGGAGTACATTTGTGCAGGCAACAGGATTTCTCGCATGTTTGTTAATCTGGTTGATCGCTGAGAGGGAGCAAAGTTTTACGATGCTTTTAAAGGTCAGCCCCAGATACCTTTTATTAGGAGGAGTGATCGGAGCTGCAATCACATTTACAGTGATCAAAAGTGTGGCAAGTTTAGGACCTGCACAGTCAGCAATGCTGATCGTCGCATCACAAAGTGTTGTTTCTTATCTGATCGAGGTTTTCGGTCTGTTTGGTGTGGAAAAAACAGGTTTTGCATGGGTAAAGCTTTTAGGAGTGGTTTTGTTTGTCACAGGATTGATAATATTTAAATGGAAATCATAAATATCTCTTGTAAAGTATTATAATTTTCGTTAAAATAGAAGTTAGATTTACATGTTCCAGACTCTTTGCATAAGACCGGGAGGTTTATGTTGTTTAGGAGAGTTAAAGTGATAACCATTTTGCTGATGGTTTTTATGATGTCCATTGGATGCAGCCGCAGGAAGGAAGTATCGATAGAACCAAAGAAGGAGACAAAGACAACGGCTGAGAAGTCTTCTTCTAAGGAAACTATTTATGTCTATGTATGTGGAGAAGTAAAACATCCGGGAGTTTATCGTTTTTCGAAAGGTGAACGTATTGTTTCTGCTGTGAAAGCAGCTGGTGGACTAACTAAGAAGGCTTCAGCGGAGAGTATTAATCAGGCAGAGAAGATGAAAGACGGGCAGCAGATAACGATTCCGTCAAAGAAACAGACAGCGAAGAATGAAGGATCTGATTCCAAAGCAGTGCAATCTTCCTCTGGAAAGATCAATATCAATACTGCAGGTGTCAAGGAGTTGATGACGCTTTCAGGGATAGGGGAAGCGAAGGCTTCTGATATTATCTCTTATCGAGAGGAACATGGCCCTTTTTCTGATATTTCAGATATTATGAAGATTCAGGGAATTAAAGAGGGGATATATCATAAGATCAAAGACAAGATAACAATATAATTTTAGAGGTGGAAAAATGAGGAAGGTCTTAGTTGTTGATGATGAAAAACTAATCGTGAAGGGCATCAAATTCAGTCTGGAACAAGATGAGATGCAGGTAGATTGTGCTTATGATGGAGAAGAAGCATTAGAGAAAGCCAAAGAGAATCAATATGATATTATTCTTCTAGATGTAATGCTTCCAGGACTGACTGGGTTTGAGGTTTGTCAGGCAATTCGTGAATTCTCTAGCGTCCCGATCATTATGTTGACGGCTAAGGGAGAAGATATGGATAAGATCCTTGGCCTTGAATATGGGGCAGATGATTATATCACAAAGCCATTTAATATTCTGGAAGTAAAGGCAAGGATCAAAGCAATCTTACGTCGAAGCGCACATCACGATGTGAAAGAAGAAGAATCAGCCAAGGTTGTAGAATGCAGAGGATTAAAGATTGATTGCGAAAGCCGCAGAGTTCATATTCATGGGAAGGAAGTAAATCTAACGGCGAAAGAATTTGACTTGTTAGAGTTACTGGTATTTCATCCAAACAAAGTATACAGCAGAGAGGATTTGTTGAATACAGTATGGGGATATGATTATCCGGGGGATGCAAGAACGGTTGATGTGCATATCCGAAGATTGAGAGAGAAGATCGAAGTGAATCCGGGAGTACCGGACTATGTACATACAAAGTGGGGGGTAGGTTACTATTTTCAGTCCTAAGAAGAACAGATTTGCCTTTTTACATAGTATGCAGTTCTTTATTTTCTTGTCAGTTTTCCTTCTGACGACATTGACATCAGTTTTATTTAGTAAGTTGTTAAATGATGGATATCGTCAGAAAACATATGACCAGAAAGTGGATAGTGTGGTCAGTCAGTGTAGCTGGCTTGGTGATCAGGCAGTTGGAGTCGATTTTCATTTAGATGATGGCTCCAACTCTCTTTCTAATCAGATTGATGAACTTGCAGCAAGTATGAATGGGCGGATCATCGTAATTAAGAATAATTATAAGATCATCAAGGATACTCATACAGATTTTCAGTCTAGATTCTTTTTAAATGATAATGTATTGGATGTTATGGATGGAAAGAAGACAAGGATTGTATCAGAGAGTGGAAAGTATATCGAAGTGATGGTTCCGATCGTATCAAAAGCTGGAAAGCAGAATCATATCCTGGGAGCTGTGCAGGCGACTGTGCCATCTGAGGATATGATGGGAGCAGTTACGGAGATGGAGCATCGCAGGAATATGCTGCTGGTAGCATGTATCATCTGTGGATTATCAATGGCAATGATCATCAGTTATCTGCTGACGAGAGATTTAAAGAAGATTCAGAGAGATGTTGATTTTATTGCGGCTGGTCATGAAGATGAATCTATTGAAGAGACAGGATTCCTAGAAGTACGCAGTATTGTGCAGCGTTTTAATGAGATTCTTGGAAGAATGCAGACGTTGGAAGATTCAAGACAGGAGTTTGTATCGAATGTATCGCATGAGTTAAAGACACCAATGACATCGATGAAAGTTCTTGCAGATTCCTTAATTCAGCAGGGAGATCAGGTTCCGGCTGAATTATATCGAGAATTCATGCAGGATATCGTTGCTGAGATCGATCGTGAGAACGTGATCATTTCAGATTTGTTATCTCTGGTGAAACTAGACAAGAAAGCAGCGCAGCTTCAGATCACAACAGTAAGTATCAATGAATTGTTGGAGATTATCATGAAGCGTTTAAAACCATTGGCTCTGCAGCGTAATATCGAATTGATCTTTGAAAGTTTTCGTCCAGTAACAGCAGAGATTGATGAAGTGAAGTTGTCTTTAGGGCTTACGAATCTGATCGAGAATGGTATCAAGTATAACAAAGATGATGGGTGGATCCGCGTGACACTGAATGCAGATCATAAGTATTTTTATGTGAAAGTTGCAGATTCTGGTGTTGGAATTCCTGAGGATTGCCAGGATCAGGTATTTGATCGTTTTTATCGCGTGGATAAAGCAAGATCAAGAGATACTGGAGGCACAGGACTTGGATTAGCGATCACAAAGAGCGTTGTTTCTCTTCATAATGGAGAGATTAAGTTATACAGTAAGGTTGGTGAAGGAACAACATTTACACTTAGAATTCCATTAAAGTATAAAGGCTAGGAGGAAGAGATGAAGAAAAGAAAATTATGCATGATCTTTTTGCTTTGTCTGGCTTTGATGACTTTAGTGGCAGGATGCCGGTCAAAAAAAGAAACCAATGACCAAGGCAATCAAAAAGGAACAGCAATTTACTATACTAATAATGATGTTACAAAATTGATCATGAAGAAAGAAAATGTGAAGCTTGAAGGGAATCAGCAGCAGAAAGTGAAGATTTTATTAAAGAAACTTCAACAGACTCCAAAGAGTAATAAGATACGCTCAGTGATTCCAAAGAGAATTATGATCAATGGTGTATCAGTGAATACAAATATCGTTGAGATTGATTTTTCGACAGGGTATAAACGAATTTCAGAGAATAGAGATTTGATCTGCCGTGCTGGTATTGTATATACACTGACTCAGTTAAAAGATATCAATTATGTATCATTTTCAATTTCTGGAGAGCCAATGCTTGATACAGATGGTACAGCAATTGGTGCTCTTGGAAGAGATAGTTTTGTATTTGGTAAGTTGCCAATGAAATAATTTATGAAACAAAGACCGATGGTTCTTATATTTGCCGGAGTGTTATCCGGAACAGCCGTTGTATGGAATATTATGTCCATGACAGCGGCTTTTTATCTATTGACAGGTATTTGTCTGTTGGCGTCCTTGATTTTTAGTGATAGGCGTTATGGATGGGTTGTAGTTGGAATACTTGCAGGAATTTTATTATCGTTAGGTTTTAAGACTTCCATGAAACTTGATCTGATCCAGGTAAAGGAAAAGGCAACAGAATATACAATGGGAAGAGTTTTAGAAGTATCGAAAACAAAGAAGGGAAAGTTAGCAGTACTTTTAAAAAATAAAAATTTGGAGGGGAAGATCCTTTTATATACACCCGAGGATGAAAAGATCATTCCAGGAGATATTCTTCGGTTTCAAGGAGAATTAGAAGAATGGGAAGATGCAGCTAACCCTGGCCAATTTTCAAGCAGACATTATTATTTCAGTAAAGGAATTTACTATCATGTATATTCGAAAAATATTGAGATTGAAGGACATCAAAATATATATTTTCAGGAAAAGATCTTGCAATGTAGAGAGTACATGAAACATCAGTTAGAAATTCAATACAAAAATGAAGTAAGTGATTTCTTAAAGGGGATGTTAATAGGTGATAAAAATGGACTGAGTGATGAGGTTAAAGATGACTTTAAGGAAAGTGGATTAATTCATTTACTTGCGGTATCAGGACTTCATATATCGTTGGCAGGAAGAAGGGTATATAAATTGGTTCGCAAGTGGTGTGGAAATTTTGTAGTTGGTTCACTGGCAGGAATGACAGGGGCAGTGTTTTATTGTATTTTAACAGGTGGATCGGGATCGTCACTTCGTGCAGTGATGATGTTGGGTGTTTACTTCCTGTCAGAAATATTAGGAGAACACTATGATATGATGTCTGCAGGAGCTTTTGCAGGAATTGTCTTACTTATAATGTGTCCGTACAGAATCTATGATACGGGGTTTTTATATTCATTTACAGCAGTTTTTGTGATCGCAATCTATCAACTTGTTAAACCAAAGATGAAAGGTAAATATTATAAGTTGAAGGAATCTTTATCGTTTTGTATTTTTATCCAGATAGGGATGCTGCCATTGATCATATATTTTCAATATGAAGCTCCAGCTTTTTCTTTTCTTGCGAATGTAGCAGCAGTACCACTGGCAACGTGTGCTTTTACTTTAGCTTTTCTTTTGATTTTTTTGCCGTATACCGTATTTCATGAAGCAATCTCATGGATGATCCAAGGGGTTTTGTGGATTTCCAGACAGTCTTATGGGATGTTGACGATCGGACATGTACCATTTTTATGGGTACTCTTATTTTATTTTATGACCGGATTATGGATATGGAAGAAAAATGGACAAAATCGACATATCAGGATCAGTCTGGCTTATGTTATCATGATCATTTTGATATGGATTCCAATGGCAAGAAGAAAGAGTCTGGCATTTCTTGATGTTGGGCAGGGAGATTGTTTTGTAGCAGATACGAAGTCTGGGGCGATCATATTTGATGGTGGAAGCAGCAGTGAAGATCAGGTTGGAAGATATCGGATTCTTCCGTATATGAAATATCTGGGGTATCAGAAGATTCAGATTGCGGTGATCAGTCATATGGATATCGATCATTATTCTGGGATCAAGGAATTACTTGAGAGGGGGAAAATTAAGTATCTTGGGCTTCCAGAGATTCCAAAAGATGAGACAATGAAAAAGATCATAGGTATAGCGAAGAAACGAGGAACAACTATTTTTTATCTTTCAAGAGGAAGGCAGATCACTACAAAAGATGGAAGTTTGAAAGTGTTGCATCCTCAAAAGAACAGTCAGATGGAAAAGAATGCGGCATCGTTGGTAATGCAGGGAAAAATACTTGGATATCGGGTGCTGTTAACGGGAGATGTGGAAAAAGAAGGCGAAGAAGAACTATTATCAGAAGAATTGGAAAGAGCAGATATATTAAAAGCAGCACATCATGGGTCA
>OGWZ01003493.1_pt1 | contig 10544 bp, 8 predicted proteins | sample 1576141 | NCBI WGS metagenome assembly OGWZ01 (sample SAMEA3541512, study PRJEB24748) | human gut metagenome | biome: human gut; feature: human-associated habitat; material: faeces | place: China | collected 2012
AGAATAAATAGGGGGTATGGCAGCGGGCACAGGCTACCGCTACGGCTGAGCCCTCTAAATACTCTTCAAGTATTTTCACAAATTCATCAAAGTAGGGCATATAGTCATAGCTCTTATCCTCACTCCAGGCATGCATAAAACTGTAAGTATAGATAAACCGGGCACATTCATAAGCGCCACAGGCAATCGCGGCATTGAGCTCCTCGCGCGGCTTATAGGCAAGTGGCATGAGCGTATGGTGGCGATTATGGAGAATATTTGAGCTTAGGGTATACATTTCAAGTAAGAACATAGTAAAGAGGCTCTTAGTCTGATGATACATAAGCTGATGCTGTTTACCGCGAGCTAGGCGTTGCGCTGGGATCTTACAGGGGCTATTTGCATAGATGGTATTGATAGTCTGATGATGAAGACCTGTGAGCTTTAAATTAAGCTGACGACTGCAGCCTATGAGCATAAGTCTCTCTGCTAAACGGCGTTTTAAATCCTCAGCTCGTAATGGAAAGAATGCTTGCGTTGAGGAGTGATTGTTTTTAATGGTCAAATTTTCAATGATGTGATAGAGCCTCGGCTTTTGTACATTGACTAAGGTTGAAAGTAGAGCTAATTCGCCTTTAATTGAAGCTCTTAAATCATCAAGTAAAGACAGACCATCGACGCCGCCGCGCCGCGAGTAGTACATAAGGCCGGCCTCTTGCATGAGGAGTGAGCACTCTGCAAGGCTATTGTAGATATTATGGGCCTTATAATCGCTATAGTTTTGAGAGTTTAGGCGTGAGGCAAGTCCTATATGAAAGCTGAGAATTTCTGGCAAGCGATCAGAGATAAGATAAAACATCTGATTGAGGCGGATGATCTCATGGGGCCTGACACTATTGAGACATTGCAAGCAGCGATCGCGTCTTTGTAATTTATGTAAAAGCCTTTTGACATAGACAACGCCACTTTTCTCTTCTAAATACTGTCGTTGCGGTGTGGATATAGCATTATCAAGGTATAAATCCAAATTAGTACTTTGATCTCTCATAGAAATTCGCTACTTGCTTCTATAAGGTAGCGCTCCTTAATTTAAGGTATAACCTAAGAGGCCATGAAGATGATTTTTCTTAGGTTTAATAAATTTTATTTGTTTGATGTTCAAAATTATAGGAGGGGAAATTTTATAGTTAAAAGCTATTGATAAAATTTATCAATTCTAAATAAGAGTGCCGTATTTATAGTGATTAAGGAGGGGAAATATTTAAAATTAAATAAAGTATATTTATATATAAATTAAATATTTACTATAAAATAGCGCACTTTATGCCACATTTTAGTTTATAAAAATAATAGCCCCTAAATTGCTCAAAATTTGCGCCATATTGAGGATTTAATCTTATTTAAGATAAAAATATCTTTGCTTTTAAAGGAGGGGGTATTGTGAAAGTGTATAAGCAAAAGAAAGGCATGTTTAAAAACATGCCTTAGCTTTATGTTTCATGATTTAATAAAAACTATTTGTCCTCAGGCGGAATTAAACCTACCTGCAGATCCTCGGCAGTGTAGATGTGCTTGCCGTCAACATAAACCTTACCATCGGCAAAGCCCATAATGAGCTTACCGCGCTCGATAATGCGCTTAAAGTCGATCTGATAGGTGACAAGCTTACAATTATCTAAAACCTCACCTTTGAACTTAACTTTATTGACGCCTAAAGCACGGCCCTTACCCGGACCTCCTCTCCAACCTAAGAAGAAGCCTACGAGCTGCCACATCGCATCTAAGCCTAAGCAACCGGGCATAACCGGATCGCCTGGGAAGTGACAGGCAAAGAACCATAAATCTGGAGTGACATCGAGCTCGGCGGTAACGAAGCCTAAACCATGCTCACCACCCTCAGCTTGGATGTTGGTGATGCGATCAAACATTAACATATTCGGGGCTGGGAGCTGGCTGTTACCAGGTCCAAATAATTCACCACGGCTACAGGCTAAGAGATCTTCTTTATTAAACTGATGTATACCGCGTTCAAGCAATGATGCCATGATAGCTCCTAAATTCTGAAATACATAAGAGCCTTAGTATAAGGCTCTTTAATACTAATCGACAAGTTGATTTTAACGAGTACCGAAGACGACGATGGTCTTGCCGTGAGCAGTGATGAGGTGATTTTCCTCCATCATCTTTAAAATTCTGCCGACGGTTTCACGGGAACAACCAACAATCTGGCCGATTTCCTGACGGGTAATCTTAATCTGCATGCCATCAGGGTGGGTCATAGCCTCAGGCTGATGCGCTAAATTTAAGAGGGTAGCGGCAATGCGGCCGGTAACGTCTAAGAAGGCGAGGTTACCAACTTTAGCGGAGGTCTGAGCTAAACGCTGTGAGATCTGAGCGGTAAGACGCATTAAGATTTCAGGATTTACCTGAACTAATTGCTTGAACTTGTTATAGGAAACCTCAGCGATTTCGCAGGAGGTCTTGGCCTTAACATAAGCGGTACGAACCGGATTTTCACTTTCGTCAAATAAACCCACCTCACCGATGAAGTCACCCTGATTTAAATAAGTCAGGATCATTTCATGGCCTTCAGCGTCTTTAATCAAGACGACAACAGAGCCCTTGGCAATATAATAGAGGGTTTCGGCCTTTTCACCGGCATGAATAATAGTGCTCTTGGCATTGTATTTATGCACGTGGCATTGGCTCAAAAACCAGCTAATGGTGGTATCGGTTTGAGTTTTATTAATCGCGTTCATAAGGATAAAGTCCTGATACTAACTCTTAATGTTTCTTTGCTCTATATTTAGCTTTATAGCATATCTTAAAAAAAATAATTTACAACCTCTAAAACTTTGCTTTTAAAGGAAAAAATTGCTCTAAAACCATGCAATTGGCTAAATTAGAAAGATTTCAACTAAAAGAAAGCTTGGTTAAAAAAATAACTAAACCTATCTTGTAGTTTTTATCATAATGATATTTATAAATATTTTCTTATCGTCAATAATTTTACAATTTAAAGCGCGTGTTTAAACGCTTTTTTTGTATTCTCAAGCCATTGATTTTGTTAATTTTTGATATCTCTCACATTTTAAACAGCCGATACAGGCGATAGCAATGGGGCATTTGTATGTAAAAATTTATTCTAAATAAAACAAGTGCTTATTAATTAATTTAAAAAAATTGTTTTACACTCCCCTAAATTGCTAATGACAGTTATGTCATTAGATGTTAAACTCAGTTCTAAAATTTAATGACAACATTGTCATTAAATTTTTTTACAAGGTTACTGACAGTAGTGTCATTACTTGATAAAGTTTATTAAATTACTGACACCTTTGTCAGTAACTACCTATACTTCAAGTAAATTCAAGAGCTTAGAGAGGGAGATAGAGATGATAAGAAAGCGTCAAAGACGTAAGGACGATCGTCCTGAGGAGATTATTCAGGCAGCCATTGAGGTCTTTTTAGAGCATCGCTATGCCGGTACGACTTTTTCGCAAGTAGCCTCAAAGATCGATATGTCCCGCAGCAATATCTATCTTTACTTTAAAAATAAAGATGAATTATTTCGTGCCTGTGTCATGGCCATTGCCAAAGAAAAGCGTCTTTTTGTCAAAGAGCAAGTTTTTGATGCCAATATTGCCATTGACGAGAAAATTACGCTTATCTGCGATACTTTTTGCAATATTTTCTCCGATGATAAGTTTGTCGATTTTACCGTATTAATTCTCTCTGAGGCTAAGCATTTCCCTGAGGTCGCAGCCTCATGGCGGGAGGTAGTTTTTAAGATGGCTTGGGATCTCTGGCATGAGTGTTTAGCCCAAGAAAAGCTGCATGCTCTGCAGATGAAATTATTAATTACCCAGATCATTGCGCCTTTTTTAATGACAGCATTAAGTAAGCATGCCTTTGGCGCTGATGATATGCATTGTTCTTTAGAGGAATTAAGGCAGGAGCTACCTAAGCTGATTTTAGCGAATTTAAAACTTTTAAAGCAGGATCAATAGAGGGTGACATGATGAAAAAAGCAATGGTGTTTTTTGCCCTAGTGGTGATAGTCATTTTAGGCTATGTGCTCTATGTTTTAAATCAATCCTATACCTTAGATCTCACTAAAGCTCACGGTATGGTCGATATTCGTCAATCTTCCTTAGCCTTTGAGACCTCAGGACGTATTGAGGAACTTTTAGTCGATGAAGGCGATATGGTCACAAAGGATCAAGTTTTAGCTAAGCTTGATACTCAGGCCTTTGATCATCAAATTGCGATCACCAAGGCCCAATGTGCAGCCTTAGACGCTAAGCTTTTAGAGCTTGAAAATGGCTATCAGCAAGAAGATATCTTGATGTCTAAAGCTAAGGTTGAAAATCTGCAAAATGCTTTAGAGATTGCCAATTTAACCTATAACCGCTATCAAAAATTGTTCTCACAAAAGGCGATCTCGGCGCAAGAGCGGGATCAGGCCTATTATGAGCGCGAGCAGCTTAAAGCTCAGTTAAATAGCGCTAAAAACGAATATGCCAAGCTTGAAGGCGGTTATCGGGTCGAGACTATTGCCGCGCAGAAAGCTGAACGCGATTCTTGCAAGGCGAATTTAGATTTACTCTTCTATCAGCGCGATGAGCAGGCCGTGCTTAAAGCTCCTTATGCCGGTCAAATTAGAAGCCGTCTGCAGGAATTAGGCGATATGACCTCCCCTCAGGCTACAGTCTTTGAGTTATCGCAGATAGAGGCTAAGCGCGTACGCGTCTATGTCTCTGAAAAACAGCTTAGTGCGATTAGAGTCAATGATAAAGCCTCTGTACTCTTGCCAAATGGTGAGCGCTTAGAAGGCAAGATCGCTAAGATCAGCAATACTGCGATGTTTACGCCTAAGACTGTGCAGACTGAAGAGTTGCGCTCTGATCTAGTCTATGAAGTGCGTGTCGATGTAAGCGATCCTAAGGGGGCTTTACGTTTAGGTCAGCCCATTACCGTGGAATTTGCCTATGAGTAATTTAGTTGAGGTCAAGGGCGTCTATAAGGCCTATAAAAAGGCCGATGGCTCTGACAATCAGGTCTATAGCGACTTTAGTCTAAGCCTTGATGAGGGCAAGCATTTAGTGTGTATGACAGGTCCAGATGGTGCCGGTAAATCCACATTGTTAAAGATGCTTGCAGGCTTAGTTAAGCCAGATCGCGGTGAATTGTGGCTCTTAGGGGATAGACCTAGCAATTCTTCGCCTAAATTTGCCTCGCGCATCGGTTATATGTCGCAGACTTTAGGCCTCTATATGGAGCTTTCGGTCATAGAAAATCTGCGTTTAATTTCAGGTCTTAAGAATTTCGATCTGAAAAACAATGGCGATTATCTTTTAGAGCTTTTGCGTAAGGTCGATTTATTGCGCTTTAAGGATTATGCCGCCGGCTCTTTATCAGGTGGTATGAAACAAAAACTCGCTTTAACCTGCGCTTTAGCTTGCCGGCCTGAGGTATTAATTCTCGATGAGCCTACAGTCGGTGTCGATCCGGTATCGCGGGCGGAATTGTGGGCCATTGTCTTTGATTATTTAAAAGAAAGTCAGGCTTATTGTCTCTTTACCTCAGCTTATTTAGAAGAAGCGGCTTTTGCCGATGAAGTTTTAGTCTGCAATGAAGGCAAGATTGTCTTGCGCGGTCAGGCCTCAGAGCTTGTTAAAGGCTGTGAAGATGAAACCTATGCGCTAAATCCTCAGGATCTTAATTATCAGCAATACGCAAGGCAGATGATGTTTGCCTCCTATCTTTACGATAAGTCATCGCCGATTATGGATGTGTGTCCGCGCGTTGGACGCATCGATGTCTTATTGTTAAAGGGCAAGCGCTATGAGGATCTCATGTCTTATTTAAGACAAAAATTTCCTGACTATATCGCTAAAATTAAAGTCTCAAAGCGTCCGAGCATTTTAGAGGATGTGTACATTAATGCCACGTGGAATCCTCATTTAAAGATGCCGAATTTAGATGAGGCGCAGCGCGCTAACTTCAAGCGTGAGGAAGTAGTTATCGATGTGCATGAGATTAAAAAGGTCTTTGGTAATTTTACTGCCGTCGAGCATTCAAACTTTCAGGTGCATCGCGGTGAAATCTTTGGCCTTTTAGGTCCTAATGGTGCGGGAAAAACCACCACTTTCCGCATGATCTGTGCGCTCTTACCCCCAACTGAAGGCGAGGTTTTAGTCAATGGTTTTGACTTGCGTTATGCTAAAGCCTCAGCGCGTGCGACTATAGGTTATGTTTCGCAGAAGTTCTCTCTTTATAGAACTTTAAGCTGTGTGCAGAATTTAGAGTATTTTGGCCGCAGTTATGGTCTATTTGGCAAAAAACTGCAGGCGCGTATTGAGGAGCTTTTAGAGGAATTTTCCTTACAGAAATTTGCGCACACCCGCTCTGAAGCCTTACCCTTTGGTGTACAAAGACAGCTGTCGATGGCCTGTGCCCTCATTCACAAGCCGAAGATCCTCTTTTTAGATGAGGCGACCTCAGGTGCCGATCCGCTAGCGCGCCGTAATTTCTGGAATCGTGTCAATGCTCTATGTGTCGAAGGGACGAGCATTATTGTGACAACGCATTTTATGGAAGAGGCTGAATATTGCGATCGCTTCTTAATTCAAGATCACGGCAAGATCTTAGTTTTAGGGGAGCCCTCTAAGATCTGCGTTAAAGATGGCAAGCGTATCAGTGTCGAGGAGGCCTTTGTCGATAAGGTCCATGAATTCCGTCAAAGCTTAAAGGAGGGAGTATGAGTTTAGTTTATCTCTCGCTTTTAATTAAAAAGGAAATTATTCAAATCCTCAGGGATAAATCGATCTTAGCTATCACCTTTGTATTGCCGCTATTATTAGTTTTTATCTACGGCAGTACCCTACGCATGGATGTAAAGCCCATCTATATTGCTTATGTAAGCTCTGAGCATAATGCTATCAATGAAGAGCTTTATGCCGCTTTCTTAGGTTCAGAGTATTTTGTCACCGTGCGTCTTGAAAGTCCGCAACAGGCGCAAAAGCTCATGGCTCAGCATAAGATTAAGGCTTACGTCTATTTACAAAATAACTTTATGTCCGATCTTATGCACAAGCGCTCGCAGATCGACGTCATTATCAATGGTACTGAAGCGCAGGCCGCCGCGCTTACACAAAGTTATATTGAAGCTACCTTAGCCTCGGTTTTAGCTAAATACGGAGCGAGTAATACTCAAAATATCGTTAAAGTGAATTCGCGCAATTGGTTTAATGAGGCCAATGAATCGACATGGTTTTTAATGTCAGGTCAGTATATCGGCATTATTACCGTTATGTGCGTCTTTTTAAGCTGCTTTGTGATCTCGCGTGAATGGGATCGCGGCACTATTGAAACGCTACAGGCCTCTAATGCCTCAGCCTTTGAGATCGTTTTCTCAAAGATCTTAGTCTATTATGCCCTAGGCCTTATGGGTATGCTCGTCACTATAGTCTTTGGACAATTGTGTTATGGCATTCCTATCCGCGGCAGTATCGCCATGGCCTTTATCAATATGTCGATCTATACCTTAGAGATGATTTGCCTAGGCGTCATGATGTCAGCTTTGTGTAAAAATCAATTCCTCTCCGTAGAAGCGGCGATTATTGCCGGCTTCTTACCGGCGGTAATGCTCTCAGGCTTGATCTTCGATCTGCGCGGAGTGCACGACTTTATCCGTTATGTAAGTGTGCTCTTGCCTCCAACCTATGCCATTCAGAGTAATCGCATTATCTTCCTTTCAGGTGGCTCTTTTGAGATGCTTTTACGCAATCTCCTCATTCATATAGGCTTTATTATTGCCTTTGTGGCCATCACCGTACGTGTGGTTAAGAGGGACTTAAAATGATGCAGTCTGTGATCTCTTCGATTTTGCGTATCATCGGCCTTACCATTAAGGAGTTTTTGACCATTATCAATGATAAGGGCTCCTTACAGGTTTTAATTGTGCCGATCTTTGCTCAATGCGTGCTCTTTGGTTATGGTACGGCCTTTGATTTAAAGCATGTACCGTGGGTCTATTATGATGCAGCTAAGACTTTGGAAAGTCAGAATGTGCTCTTTGATATCGGCAATACCCCGATCTTTGAATTACAAAGACAATGCCCCTCAGTTCAATGTGTAAAGGATAGCGTAGATAGGCAGGAGGCTTTGATAGGCATTATTATCGATGGTGATTTTAAGCGTGAGCATACCCTCAATGTCATCGGTGATGCCCGCAATACCGCCTCTGCTAATACCGCTACAGGTTATGTGCAGTCTATTGTCACCGCCTATAATCACAAGAAGCTAGGGGATATGGGCTATAGTGTACAAAGCCGTATGTGGTTTAATCCTAACAATATCACGCGTTTTTCTATTGTGTCGGCTATGATCATTATCTTGACCTTTATTCAGGTATTAATGCTCTCAGCGCTGTCGATTTCGCGTGAAAGAGAAAATGGCTCCTATGACATGATGCTGATGACCCCTACAAGTCCCTTTGAGATGCTCGTAGGTAAAGCCTTACCGCCCTTGTTCATCTCCATGTGTCAGGGTTTAATCTCCTTTTTAATCTGCCATTTTTACTTTGAGATCACCTTGCAGGGCAATTTCTTTGAGCTCTTCTTTGCCATCTTATGCTTTAATATCTCGGTGGTAGGTTTTGGTATGATGATTTCAGTCTTTGCGAAAAACCCCATGCAGTCGATGATCATCTCCTTCTTATGCCTCATGCCCATGGTCATGTGCTCCGGCATGTTGACCTCAGTTGATGCTATGCCATCTTGGTTTAAGATCTTTGTCTATTTAGATCCTATGTATTATGGTTTAAATATACTCTGGCGCATCTATTTAGAGGGCTTGTCGATTTTAGATGTGTGGTATTACTTTATCCCACTACTTATCACCCTCTGTGTCAGTATGGGCTTATGTCTCTATCTCTTCAGGCGTAAATTAGAGTAAAGACTTATCGCCCTCAAATTTTCCCTTGAGGGCTTTTTACTTTTCAAAAAGAGGGATTTTGCCTCCTCGTAAGGCATTTTTAGGTTTACAATTCTCTTTCATCCCCAAAACTTTGCAAAAAACGCGTGAAAAGTGGCCAATCTGCCTTGACAAACGTATAATACAGGCGTTTTTTCATAAAAGAGATTTAACCTAAAATGCCTAGACAAACTTGGTCGAGCAGACTTACCTATATTTTAACGGTAGCTGGTGCCACCATTGGCTTCGGTGCTACCTGGCGCTTTCCTTATCTCGTCGGTCTTAACGGCGGTGGCGCTTATGTTTTAGTTTTCATCATTGTGATGTTTACTGTGGGTATTCCCATCATTCTCGTAGAAAATGTCATCGGTCGTCGTACCATGGCTAACTGCGTAGATGCCTTTAATACTACAAAACCAGGCTTTAATTTTTGGAAGATTATAGGCTATATGGGCGTGGTAGGTGCCTTTGGCATCTTGGCGTACTATATGGTGATAGGAGGCTGGGTTCTCTCCTATATAGCCAATATTCTTTTAGGCAATTTTGATCTGAGCGAGCCTATAGCAAAAGCTGTGACCGAGGGCTTTTATCATAATGAGATCGAGTCAAACGAGCTCTCTATCGCTCTTTATACTCTAATCTTTGTGGCTGTCAATTATGTCATCTTAAGAAAGGGCATTATTGAGGGTATCGAGCGCGCCGTTAAATATCTCATGCCCCTGCTCTTTATTTGCCTCGTGGTCATGGTAGTTAAGAACTTGACCTTAGATGGGGCGATGGAGGGTGTCAGCTTCTATTTAAAGCCTGATTTTTCTAAGATCACCGCTAAGCTCTTTTTAGATGTATTAGGTCAGGTCTTCTTTGCGCTGTCCTTAGGCTTTGGGGTGATGATTACCTTATCCTCTCATCTCAATAAAAAAGAGAATCTCATTAAAACTGCAACTATCACCGGTATTATCAATACCTTAATTGCCGTGTTAGCCGGCTTTATGATCTTCCCCTCACTCTTTAGTGCAGGTTTACAGCCTGATTCAGGCCCCTCTTTAGTCTTTAAGACCTTACCTATTGCTTTCTCCCGTATGGGCTTAGGCAATGTCTTTGCGGTGATCTTCTTTAGCTTATTGTTAATTGCCGCTTTAACCACCTCCATTACCATCTATCAGGTCATCATCTCTGTTTTATACGAGAAGTTCCGCATTCGCCTTAAGGTTGCCATCTTCATTACCTTAGCCTTTACCTATATCTGTGGTAATCTGCCTTGTGTATTGAGCACAGGCGTGCTCTCTGATGTCAGCATTTTAGGGCGTAGCGTCTTTGATGCCTTTGATTTTATCTCGGGCAATATTTGCTTTGTGCTCACAGCTTTAGGTTGCTGTATCTATGTTGGTTATGTCCTCAAAGATGAAGCTAAGCGCGAGCTTTTAAATGGTCAGAGCGATAAGAGTTCAGCTTTAGTTAATCTTTGGTATAGCTATGTTCGCTATATAGTGCCTATCATTATCTTAGTTATCTTTATCTACGGCATTATCTAAATAAAAGAGGCTCCACTACGGGGCCTTTTTTGCGGCTTAAAAAGCATAGACGCT
>OGWZ01003497.1_pt1 | contig 10532 bp, 9 predicted proteins | sample 1576141 | NCBI WGS metagenome assembly OGWZ01 (sample SAMEA3541512, study PRJEB24748) | human gut metagenome | biome: human gut; feature: human-associated habitat; material: faeces | place: China | collected 2012
AATGCTTTTGCATCCAGGTAAGCTCGGAAAGCGTCAGACCGATTTCGCACATATAGCTTTCCATCCGGCTTTTTCCAAGATCCGCTTTTAGTGCTGTGTACAGATCTTGTTCATGGCGTTTGAGTGCAAGTTTTAGCTGTTCTAATTGTTTTAATCGAAAAGAAAGCGGAAGTGTTGCGCCGGTTGCAAAAAAATCACGCTGCGTGGAGATCCGTTGTCTGATTGTCTGTTCATCCATGTGTTTTAACCTCCCAGGTATCTGGATATTTAAGTTTCGATTCCTGTTTTCCAAATTGTGTTTATATTCTTGAAGAGTCTTTTATACTGAAAATAATGTATATTTCTTTTATGATAACGAAAATAAGGGAATTCTTCAACGGTGTGAGTGGCGAAAATGGAAAGAATGTGATAAAATATTTTTGTTTGCAGCAGCAGACTTACATAATTTTATCAAGACAGGAGTTTTAATATATATGGGATACGAGCGTTTGGAAAAGAGTTTAATCGATCTGGTAAAGGAAGAGCAGGTAAAGCTCGGATATCGGAAAGAGATGATCCGGCTTTATTATCCGCTCAGTTCACTGAATCATTTTATGGAGACGAATGCAGATTCGGAAGAAATGCAGGAGCTCCTTGCAGATTTTCCGAAAGCAGCAGAAGATATTTTCGGGGAAGTCGGGATTACACATGCAAAGGATCGTTTTTGCTTTGCTTTATCGGAAAAAGTATCGGAATATGTGCATGAAAATATGAAACCGAATGAATTTATCAAAGAGCTGGTGGAACTTGTCGCAAAGCATGGCTGTACGATGGAAGATATCGAAGTATTGTTCCGTTCTCATTCAGACAAGATCGTGACAGAACCTATGGACAATGGAGAATTTGACCGGATGATCCGGTTTGAAGAGGGAGAAGACAAGTATTATTATTGCTTTAAAGATGAAGGATGCCATATTATTTATCATCGTTTCCTGCCGGAAGATTATGCAGATTTTGACTTTTAAATCGAACATTGCGGGAATTGCATAGCAATGGAGCAATCCGGTTACATCAGTGAGTGGCAAAATTTACTTTTGACACTCACATCATTAAATTGAATAAAAATAGATACAGATTTTGGATTTAAACCAGATAAGAAAATAAGAAATCGAGGTAACACCAATGAAAATCGGAATATATGATTCAGGGATCGGCGGACTTTCTGTGCTTCACCGCGCACTGAAAAAGATGCCGGAAGCAGAATTTATATATTATGCGGATACAAAGCATGTTCCATACGGAGAAAAGACGAGGGAACAGATCAAAGGATATGTAGAAGAGGTTCTGAATTTCCTGATTGCGAAGGAGGTTGATGCAATCGTAATCGCCTGTAATACGGCAACCAGCGTGGCAACGAAAGAATTCAGAGACGAATTTGCCGTACCGATCGTCGGTATGGAACCGGCAGTCAAGCGCGCGCTCAAGCTCTATCAGGATATGCAGAAACGGATTCTGGTAACAGCAACACCGGTTACGATAGCCGGAGAAAAATTACACAGCCTTCTGGAAAAAGTAGATACCGAACACGAAGTAGACCTTGCGCCACTTCCAAAACTGGTCCGCTTTGCCGAAGCCGGAAGATTTCAGGATCCGGAAGTAGATGAATACCTGAAAAACAGCCTTCAGAGCTATACACTCAACCAGTATGCTGCAGTCGTACTTGGCTGTACTCACTTCAACTACTTCAAACAATCCTTCCGCAAAATCTTTCCCGGAGAAATCCACTTCGTAGACGGCAATGAAGGCACCCTCCGCCAGCTAAAAAGAGTTCTCCCCGAACAAACCAGACCAGGCACCCCAGGCAAAGTCACCTACTACTTCTCCGGAGAACCTGCTGATGATGAGGGGATGAAGAAAATCCAGGCATGTATGACGCAGTTAGATAAAGTATATGAGATCAAGTAAATACTGATATCGAATTATAAAAAATAAAACACTAAAACAAGCCAAATAGTTTATAGTAAAATATAAGAACTATTTGGCTTGTTTTTATTCTTCTCTGGTGGTGTCACAACCTATCTTATTGTACTTCCTGAATCCCAGAAATATCACTATCTATCATCATCGAATAATTGGTATAATACACGACAAACCCAGGCTTGCTTCCATTTGGTTTTTTAACCTGCTTTTTTTCTACATAGTCAACCTCCACCTTTTCAGCCCCGGAATTCTTCGAGTAATGCGCAGCAAGTCTGGCTGCTTCTTCAAAGGTCCGGTCCGGAAGTTCTTCCCCGTTCGTCTTCGCGATGACATGGGAACCCGGTGCCTTTTTCGCATGGAACCACCAGTCCCCGCCATTTGCAAAATGGAAGGTGAGTTCTTCGTTCTGAAGATTATTTTTTCCAACATACATATGGAAACCGTCTGAAGAAATATAGTGGAACGGTTTGCTTGTGATCTTCACCTTTTTGGCGGACTGCTTTCTGCGGATAAATCCACTTTCGATCAGTTCTTCCTTGATCTGGATCAGGTCATCCTCGCTTCGTGCAATATCCAGGGATTTGCTGACGGACTCTAGATAATCAATCTCATCTTTCGTTTCTTTGATCAGTTCTGAAAGAGCCTCGAAAGTACGTTTCTGTTTATTATACCGGTCAAAATATTTCTTTGCATTTTCCTGTGGTGTTTTCTGCGGATCCAGCGGAATTTTGATCATTTCGTTAGTATAATAATTGAGTGCTTCCAGTTCTTTTGCACCTTCTTCCAGATTGTAACCGTAGGTGTGGATCAGTTCCCCGTATACCTTGTATTTATCGCGGTTTTCTGTATCGCGAAGCTGCTTTAACTGCAGGTCGTATTTCTTGCGGTTACGTTCCAGTGCTGTCTGAACCACACGGCGCAGATCCGAAGATTTCTGGCGGATCCGGGTGATCAGATCACGGGAAGAATAATAAGTCCGGATCACTTCAGAAATCGAATCATAAGATTTTACCTGATAGTTGGAAAAGTGGGTGAGCAGAAGAGATGAGAACTCTTTCGGCTCATTTCCATTGTAATAAATAGCAGGAGAGAATTTGCTTTCTGTCACCTGCTCCATAAAATAGGTAAACTGCCGGTACAGATGCGCCAGCAGATCACCGGACATCTCCGATGCCGGAACAGAAGAGTCGATTCCTGCCAGATAGCAGATCTCTTCGGCGACAACCGGACTGATTCCGGTAAAACTGTTGTAGATCGCTTTTCCGACCGACATTGGTTTGGAGAGAAGTTCCTGTGTGAAATTTTCCTCCGGTATGCCAAATGGATTCTCTTTTTTCATAGTATCCGGGATAAAATATTCTCTTCCCGGAAGAACCTCACGCACAGAACTCATCTGCGCGGAAACATGCTTGATACTGTCGATGATCATTCCTTTTTCATTACAGAAAATAATATTGCTGTGCTTGCCCATAATCTCAACGATCAGGGATTTGCGGCACAGATCTCCAAGTTCATCCAGGTGCTCGATCTCGAAGCGGATGATCCGTTCCAGGGAAGGCTGAGAAATGCCTACGATGCGGCCATTTGCAATATGTTTTCTCAGAAGCATACAGAAATTCGGCGCAGTCATCGGACTTGGTTTGTTATCTCTGGACAGATAAATCAGCGGCAGGGATGCACTTGCGGAGATGACCAGTCTTACCTGCCCTTTTGCAGGTTTGATCGTGAGAAGCAGTTCATCATTTTCCGGCTGTGCAATCTTGGCGATCCGTCCGTTCAGGATGGTATCATTTAATTCTTTTACGATATTTGCGATTGTAATTCCATCAAAAGCCATTTTAAAAATTCACCTCATATTTATCCGGGAATATGCCAGGGCACATTCTTTTTTCAATGGGCTCATTATAGCATAGAGAGGCATGCATAGACAAGTGAAAATGCCCTGTCACCCGGTTGACGAGTAAGTGTAAATGAACTATAATAATCGATAGTAAAACGGCCCTTAAAAGGTCAGTAAGAAGAGGGAAAATCAAATGATAAAAAGTATGACAGGCTTTGGACGGTGTGAGATCGCCGAAGCAGACCGCAAATTTACCGTAGAGATGAAGGGGGTTAATCACCGTTACCTGGATGTGAATATCCGTATGCCAAAGAAGCTTAACTTCTTTGAGTCCGCGATCCGCAACCTGCTCAAGCAGTATGTGCAGAGAGGAAAGATTGATATTTTCATCGGGTATGAAGATATGACAGAAAGCCAGATGACTTTGAAATATAATCAGAAGCTGGCAGAAGAATATATGGCAAGCTTTAAGCAGATGCAAGAACAGTTTGGGCTTGACAATGATGTGCGGGTATCTACACTTGCATGCTGCCCGGAAGTCCTTACGATGGAAGAACAGTCTGTGGATGAGGAAGAACTGTGGAGTGGTCTTGAAAAAGCAATGAAAGGCGCATGCGAACAGTTTGTACAGACCAAGACTACAGAAGGTGAGAATCTGAAAAAGGATATCATTGGCAAGCTGGATGGAATGCTGGAAGTTGTTGCCAGGGTTGAAGAGCGATCTCCGCAGATCGTTGCTGAATACCGGGAGAAGCTGGAAACGAAAGTGAAGGAGCTTCTTGGGGACACCCAGATTGACGAAGGACGGATCGCGGCTGAGGTTGTGATCTTCTCTGACAAGATCTGTACAGATGAAGAAGTGGTAAGGCTGAAAAGCCATATCAAGCATATGAAGGAAACTCTGGAACAGACAGAGGGAATCGGACGCAAGCTTGATTTCATTGCGCAGGAGATGAACCGTGAGGCGAACACGATCTTATCCAAGGCAAATGATCTGGAAGTATCCAATTATGCGATCGATCTGAAGACTGAGATTGAAAAAGTCCGTGAGCAGATTCAAAATATTGAATAAAGCTTTGAAAAATGTAAAAAGATGTGTTAAAATAACATTTCAATGTCTGAGTATGCAGGAGAACTGATTATGAGAGAAAAAAAAGGAATCCTTATTGTAGTATCCGGATTTTCCGGAGCCGGTAAGGGAACACTGATGAAAAAGCTGATGCAGGACTATGATAATTATGCATTATCGATCTCTGCAACCACGCGACAGCCTCGTGTTGGGGAAGAAGATGGAAGAGAGTATTTTTTCAGAACCAAAGAAGAATTTGAAAAAATGATTGCGCGTGATGAGCTTATAGAGTATGCTAGATATGTAGAAAATTACTATGGAACTCCGAAGCAGTATGTTATGGAGCAGTTAGAGGCAGGCAAGGATGTGATCCTTGAGATTGAGATCCAGGGTGCGTTGAAAGTGAAAGAGAAGTATCCGGATACCCTGCTGATGTTCGTGACTCCGCCGAGTGCGCAGGTACTGAAAGACAGACTGGTAGGACGGGGAACCGAGACCGCAGAAGTGATCGATTCGAGAATGAAGCGGGCAGTAGAAGAATCACAGGGCGTAGAAAAGTACGATTATCTTGTGATCAATGATGACCTGGAGCGCTGCGCAAAAGAGATGCACAGCATTATTCAGGGTGAGCATGACCGGGTAAGCCGGAATGCTGACTTTATAGATGATATCAGAAAAGAACTGAAGGAACTGTAGGAAAGGAGCAGAATTTATGTTACATCCATCATATACCGATTTGATGAAAGTAGTAAATCAGGACGTGGAAGAAGGCGCAACTAAGATTGTCAACAGCCGTTATTCTATCGTTCTTGCAACAGCAAAGAGAGCGAGACAGATCATTGACGGCGAGATGCCGCTTGTTCCTGTTAAGGACGGCGAAAAGCCGCTTTCTATTGCAATTGATGAGCTGAACAGTGGAAAGATCAAAATTATTGCAGAAGATGCAGATAAATAAAAGAAGTTCGATACCCTGCAGCTGTCTGCGGGGTATTCTTATGATAGGGGATTTTATTTTCCGGTGAAGATGATTTCCCCTGCCGCCCAGAAATTATGCTTGAGGAGAAATTTATTTTATGAATATATTATTCATTTCATTAGGCTGTGACAAGAACCTTGTGGATTCGGAGGTCATGCTTGGGATTCTTGCAAAGGACGGTCATCAGATGGTGGACGATGAGACAATGGCAGATGTCATTATCATTAACACCTGCTGCTTTATCCATGACGCAAAGGAAGAGAGTATCCAGAATATTCTTGAGATGGCAGATCTGAAGAAGACCGGTAGATTAAAAGCCCTGATCGTAACAGGCTGTCTTGCACAGAGATACAAAGAAGAGATCATTCAGGAAATCCCGGAGGTTGATGCGGTTCTCGGAACGACTTCTTATGAGGAGATCACACACGTGATCGATGGAGTTTTAAGCGAAAGTCCGATGGAGCACGGAGATGTGCGCCTGACTATGAAGGATGTGGATTATCTCCCGGTGACAGACACGCACCGTATGGTGACGACCGGCGGACATTTCGCTTATCTGAAGATTGCAGAAGGCTGTGACAAGCACTGTACTTACTGTATTATCCCGAAGGTACGAGGAGATTTCCGGAGTGTGCCGATGGAGCATCTGCTGGAGGAAGCGCAGAATCTGGCAGACGGAGGGGTGAAGGAGCTGATCCTGGTAGCACAGGAGACCACCATGTACGGAACCGATCTGTACGGGGAGAAGCGGCTTCCACAGCTTTTGAGAGCGCTTTGCAAGATCAGCGGACTTCGCTGGATCCGTATTTTATACTGCTATCCGGAGGAAATCACGGATGAGCTGATTCAGGTGATCAAGGAGGAACCAAAGATCTGCCATTATCTGGATCTCCCGATCCAGCATGCAAGCGATGGCATCCTGAAGAGAATGGGAAGACGGACTTCCAGAGCGCAGCTCATCGAGACCATTGAGAAGCTTCGACGTGAGATTCCGGATATCGCACTTCGCACAACTTTGATCACCGGATTCCCGGGAGAGACACAGGAACAGCATGAAGAGCTGATGGATTTTGTGGATCAGATGGAATTCGACAGACTTGGCGTATTTACCTACTCACCGGAAGAGGATACTCCTGCAGCATCTATGCCGGATCAGATCCCGGAAGAAGTCAAAGAGGAACGTCAGGCAGAGCTCATGGAACTTCAACAGGATATCGTATTTGACCAGGCAGAAGACCGGATTGGGGAAGAGCTGCTTGTGATGATCGAAGGCAAGGTAGCAGATGAGAATGCCTATGTAGGAAGAACCTACCGGGATGCGCCGAATGTAGACGGACTTATTTTTGTGAACACATCGGAAGAACTGATGTCGGGAGATTTTGCAAAGGTAAAAGTGACCGGATCAGCAGATTATGATTTGATAGGAGAGTTATTATGAATTTACCAAATAAGTTAACGATTTTACGAGTGATTTTAATTCCGTTTTTTGTAGTGTTTATGTTATTTGATATTACCGGAGCAGCAGATAAGTGGATCGCACTTGTGATCTTCTGTGTTGCCAGCCTGACGGATATGCTGGATGGGAAAATCGCCAGAAAGTACAACCTGGTAACGAACTTCGGCAAATTTATGGATCCGCTTGCAGACAAGCTGCTGGTATGTACCGCGCTGATCTGTCTGACATCTATGAACCGACTGAATGTCATTGTTGTTCTGGTGATCATTGCCAGAGAATTTATCATCAGCGGATTCCGTCTGGTTGCTTCTGACAATGGAATCGTCATTGCGGCAAGCTACTGGGGCAAATTCAAAACCGTATCACAGATGGCACTGATCATTGTGCTGATCATGGATCTGGGCGGTGTGTGGAATGTTGTAGGAACAGTCCTTACATGGGTAGCACTGCTTCTGACCGTCGTTTCACTGATCGATTATATTGCAAAGAACAAACAGGTATTAACACAGGGAGGCATGTAAAATGGTTGTAGAGCTGATTTCTGTCGGCACTGAAATTTTACTTGGCAACATTGTGAATACAAACGCAGCATACCTAGCAGAGAAATGTGCTCTGCTAGGTTGTTCTTTATATCACCAGACTGTTGTCGGTGACAATGAAGAGCGTATGGAAGAAGCAATCCGCCAGGCAATTGCGCGCGCTGATATCGTAATTCTGACAGGGGGACTTGGCCCTACCAAGGATGATCTGACAAAAGAAGTAACTGCAAAGGTATTTGGCAGAAAACTTTATATGGATGAACATTCCAGGGCACGAATCCGGGACTATTTTGAGAAGATTAAGAGTAAAAAGGTGACAGAGAATAACTGGAAACAGGCATTGGTTCCGGAAGGCGCGATCGTGATCGACAATCTGAACGGAACGGCACCGGGACTGATCCTGGAGGATAAAGAGCGCGGCAAAGCAGCGATCCTGATCCCTGGGCCTCCGAATGAGATGAAGCCGATGTTTGAACACGACATTGCACCGTACCTCAATAAAAAGCAGCCGGAGGGAATCTATTCCCATATGGTAAAAGTGTGCGGGATCGGGGAAAGCAGGGCAGAGACCATGGTTGCGGATCTGATGGATGCACAGACCAATCCGACGCTTGCGCCTTATGCAAAGACAGGAGAGGTACATTTTCGTGTGACTGCAAGAGCCTGCTCTGAAGAAGCGGCAGAAAAACTGATGGAGCCGATGATCGAAGAGATGAAGAAGCGTTTTGGTGATGCTGTTTATACGACCGAAGAGAATGTGACACTGGAAGAGTCGGTGATCCGTCTTCTGGAAGAGAAGAAGATGACTGTGACAACGGCAGAATCCTGTACAGGAGGAAAGCTTTCCGGCAGACTTCTGAATGTGTCGGGAGCTTCCGGCGTGTACAATGAAGGATATATTACTTATGCGAATGCATCGAAGGAAAAGATCCTTGGTGTGAAGCATGAGACACTGGAAACCTACGGGGCAGTCAGTGAACAGACAGCAGCGGAGATGGCACTTGGGGCAGCAAAGGCGGCAGGTGCGGATGTGGCACTTAGTGTAACCGGAATCGCAGGACCTGGCGGCGGTACAGCGGAAAAACCGGTCGGACTTGTGTATATCGGATGTGCGGTAAATGGAGAGGTAACGGTAAGAGAGTACCGTTTTACCGGCAATCGTGAGAAGAACCGGGACTATGCGGTTGCACGTGCGATCACGCTCTTGCGGGAAGAACTTTTAAAGAGGGCGTAAGAGAGAAAACCAGTTCATTCTGGAAAAGATGAGGTACAGAAAAATGATCATAAAAAGACTATATAGCAGTCAGGAGGTTGTGGAAGGTCTGCATCTGGTATGGGATGTATTTATCAGAGAAAACGCCAATTCCTGTACACAGCAGGGAATCGAGGAATTTGCCCGTTTTATCAAGATGGAGAATTTTATGCCTCTTGTCGAAAGCGGAGAGATGATCGTCTTTGGCGCGGTAGAAGGACAGGATCTTGGCGGTGTCGGAGCCGTGCGGAGGGATGGACATATTTCCCTTCTGTTTGTCCGCCCGGATTTGCGGAGAAAAGGGATTGCGAAGGCTCTTGTTGGTGAAATGTGTAGATACTGTACGATGCAGTTTACTCTGATGCGTATGACGGTCAATGCATCGGTTGTGAGTACGGAAGCTTATCACCATATGGGATTCCGTGATCTGGCACCGGTTCAGGAAAAGAACGGGATCCGTTTTGTTCCGATGGATTTGATGATATCACCGGCAAATGTAAGATCTTCCTATAATGGAAAGAAACATACGGGACTTTTTATCGGGATCGCAGTTACCGTACTTATTTTTCTGATATTCCTGGGACTGCTTTTCGGAAAAATCATCAGCAATTTTGCGAGTGGTGAAGGAAAACAGGAGGATTCGTCACAGATTTTTGAATATAACCCGGATGAGGACGGAGAAATTGACGATATCTTTGGAAGTAATGGAAATGAAGAGGATAATAAGGAAAGCAGTTCTGAAGAAGCACAGGGAATCGAGGCAATTGAAGGCTACGAGGCAGAAAATCTGCCGTATACGATCACGGAGGAAAATTACACTTATTTTTCCAATGGAAATAAAGGCGAATATCCGATGCAGTTTGATGTCAAATATCCGCAGATCACAGGTGTGGAAGGTGAAAATATTGATAAGATCAATGAAATGCTGAAGGACTGTGCGATGAGTACGGTCAATACCTTATATCTGGCTCCGAGTGATTCTATGAAAGAGAAAATGCTGGAGGAATCGAACCCGTTTTTAGGAAGTCTTGTAACGTACAAGGTTTCTTATGCAGGAGAAGATTTTATCAGCGTAGCATTCAATGATATTTATTATGCAGGAAATACTTCTGCACAGTATTGTGACCTCCGTACCCGCAACATCCGTATTTCTGACGCAAAGCAGTTTGAAGTGGCAGATATCGTGGATCTAAGCGATGCATTTATGCACGATTGGATGAAAAAGATGAAGGGTGAAGCACCATCGGCAGAGGTGTTAAGCAGTGTGAAATTAAACGATTTCCGACAGATTTTAAATGGGGAAATCCTGGAGAACCGGTACTTTGATGCATTCTTTGTAGATAAGGATGGAATTGAGATCGGAATTACTTACCATTACCCGGGAGATGGAAAGAAATCATCTGCGGAGAGTGGATGGATCACAGCGCCGTTTACTATGAAA
>OGWZ01003500.1_pt1 | contig 10522 bp, 9 predicted proteins | sample 1576141 | NCBI WGS metagenome assembly OGWZ01 (sample SAMEA3541512, study PRJEB24748) | human gut metagenome | biome: human gut; feature: human-associated habitat; material: faeces | place: China | collected 2012
GAATCTCCACAATCTCATGACACCATTTCTTAAGTTCTGTATGATAAGGACCTGCAATTCCGACCACATAAGTTTCTGTCGCCTCCCTTAAATATTTTGCCATACAGATCACCGTATGATTTGATCCTGTCAGACTGATCAAAAAAGCAATGTTTTTCTTGTGCTTACGCGCCGCCAGATAGTGAGAATTAATACTTTCGTATGCCGAGCATTCCAACCCGAGCGTACTGATTTTAAACGCCGCCGACTGTGCAAGTATATAACTGATCCCTGTTCCGTAAATATCGATGCACTCTGCTTTTTGCAATACTTGACTGATCCGTTTCATACTGTTTTTATCTAAAGAAAGTCTTGTATTCGTCACCGCTTTATCATAGAGCGCCGGAAGTGTTTTTACGATATCGTCATATGTACTTTCGGCAGTCACCGGCTCGTTTGCAAGCAGTTGATCGATCCGCTTTTTTTGATTGATCTCGGCAGTAAGAGTAATTTTCAAATCTTGAAAACCATTTAACCCAAGCTTTTGACTCAGCCTCACGACTGTTGCCTTACTCGTGTAAGACGCTTTCGCCAGTTCTCCTACCGACAGTTCCGAAATCTGATCTAAATGACTTAAAATATACTCCGCTACATCTTTTTCATGAGCCGTAAAATTTTTATGTTCCTGCAATTTTTCTAACAGCATTATTGTGCATAGCTCCCTTCACCTCAAATTCATACAAGTAAACGTCCTCCAATGTCGGAGCGGCTTCCCTGATCTCATCATACCCTTCCGGACGCTTCTGTGTCACTACGCGAACGATAATCTGTCCGTCTTTTCGGAACAGATTACTTATTTCAAACTTTTCTTTCACTTCTTCCAGCTCCTGCTGCCCTACACTCATTTCAAACACTTTTCCCTGAATCTTTGCCTGTAATTGTTCGGGACTTGCCTTATCGATCAGCCGTCCGTTTTTCATCAGAAGAATTTCTTTGGAAATGAATTCGATATCTGATACAACATGAGTTGCGATCAAAACGATCCGATCCTGACTCAAATCCGAAATAAGATTACGGATGCGGATACGTTCTTTCGGGTCTAATCCCGCCGTCGGCTCATCGAGGATCAATATCTTCGGATCGTTTAAAAGCGCCTGCAAAAGAAGCACTCTCTGTTTCATTCCTCCTGACAGTTCCTTGATCTTTTTACGTTTCACCTTGTCAAGATTTAACAAAGGAAATAAAAGCTCCATCCGAGCGCGGATTTCCTTTTTCTTCATTCCTTTCAGCGTTCCCATATAAGCGAGAAATTCAGTCACTGTAAACGTTTCGTACAACTGTTGCTGCTGTGGCATATATCCGAGCGATTTTCTGTAAGCCGCGCCCCATTTCAAAATATCTTTTCCGCCGCACAATATTCTCCCCGAATCCCGAAGGAGGTTATCTGTCAATATATTCATCAGCGTGCTCTTCCCTGCCCCGTTTGGTCCGAGTATGCCATAAATTCCGTTTTCAAACGTCGCGTCAAAATTTTGCAGGGCTTTTTTCTTCCCATAGCTTTTACATAATTCCCGAATCTTAATTTCCATCCCTGCTACCTCCTGTTCTCATAAGCACGATATAAAACATATCCTGCCGCAAATGAAAGCGCTCCCCAAAAGATCACGATTTCCGAAATAAGTACAAGCCAGTTTCCTTGTAAAATCTGATGCCCGTCCAAAAGACTGTTCAGGCTAAGATAATGTACGATCGAAACTCCGCCCCATTCAATGAGCAGCGGACCGCCGAACAAAAGAAGCGAAAGTATCATCGTCATCGTAGAGTCTTTCAAAACGACGGACAATGCCATCGTACTAAATACAATGACAAACAATGTCACAAGCTGCATAATCATCAGCATCAAAACGTATCCGAAGATCGAACAATTTATAACCGACTGTCCCGCAAACATCATCGAACGAACCTTTGCGCCCCAACATTCCAGCGGATACTCCCCGACAACTTTTAATATCGCCGGAATTTTGACTAAAACAAAGATCACCGCTGTAATTCCGAATGACACGCCAAGCTTTTTTAAAAATAATTCTTTCCGCCCCCGCTTCGTACTGCGAAGCAGGTTCATTACTTTCAGATCATATTCCGTTCCGAGAACGCCGGATGCGCTGTACACCGCAGCGATCACACATAAAAGAATCCCGATCAGACGTTCCTTCACCGCCTTATCTCCGAACAAAAGCTGATAGCCTTTTTCATAAACCAACTCCTGTTCATTGACTCCCTTTCCCTGATTATTTGACATAATGTACATCACCTGACTGTACGCCTCGGAAAATCCTTCATGAGCATACTTGTTTTCTTCCTGCTTCTGAACAATCTCAACGGCAGTCAGATCTGAATTTTCCGGAGTCATAGAATAGATCTCTTCAAATCGTTTGCGCTCCTCATTGAAGTATTCCACTTTTTCTTCTGTCATCTTTCCCTGCTGATCGGTCATATAAAACTTATAGTATTCTTCCTTGATATCCCTGTATGTCGGAATAGAATTCCCGACAAGAACGGCGCCGTACATGACCGCGATACATACCCATATCGCACGGTTTGAGAAAAGACATTTCACACTTTCGTAAAAATATAATTTATCCGAAATAAAACCGATCCGACTGCTGTTTTTTCTCTCCCTTCTCCATCTTCTCTTTGTTTTGGCACATCGGAAAAACCTCCGCACATTTCCCAAAACAAAAAGAACAAGTACTACCGGAAGAACAATCCGAAATACAGTCATCGCATTGACCGGATTGTCAAAAAAGTCTAAATTATGGTATTTAGAAAACAGCGGATACACTTTCATATATTCCGCCAGATTAACGTATTTGAACACGTCCGCATAAGACACCGACGGAAGAAATGCAGACAGCATATACTCTGCAATTCCGACCGCTCCGATTCCGATCATTGCGCCGGACGGTGTCTCTGATTTTTGAGCAATCCATATCATTCCTAATATGATCACATAGCAGACTGCCATCTTGACGATCAGATATAAAAATAAAAACATTCCTACGGACATCATATACGGACTTTCGTACATCGTAGTTACCGACTGGATCGGACGAGAGAGGTCACCAAAGCCATATTTCTGCCACGCATAAAGATAATCGACTCCGTAAAACAGAAGAACGAGCAGCGCCGTCACACATGCCGCCACTGTCAGCTTTGCCCCGATCACAGAGCCTCTCCCTCGATAACAGGATCTCAGCAAAGGATATAGTTTATTTTTCTTTTCATCCAACACAAGAAAATACACTGTCACCGCAAGCATAAAAACGATGCAAAGATCTGTAAATTCTGCTTCTGTGGCAAAGATCACTCCGTCCGATACATCACTCTTTAGTTTCAGTCCTTTCAGTTTCTCATACGCATCCGGGGTAATCTGTGCATTTCGATAAGCAAACGTTCCTTCATTCGAGAAAATAGCGCTGGACATACTCGCGCTTTTTTCCTTGATCTCCTCAAGATATTTGTCGTATCGGTTGACCTGTCTGTACTCCTGAAAGATTTTGTTGTACAACATCTCTTCTGCATATTCATTCCCCGTATAAACAGGAACTTTCTTTTCCGGAAGCTTCTCGATCCACTCTTTACGCTTTTCTTCCGGCTGTGCCTTCAAATCTGCGTAAATCTGTTTCACCGCTCCTGCATCGTACATCTCCATCTTCATTTTTTCAGACAGCGTCCAAATATTAAAAAGAAAAAACACCGAGCACAAAAACCAAAAATAGCGGAATGCACGAAACTTTTTCCATTCATACATTACAGATTTCATCCGATCCCTCCCCTCCGGCAAGGTTTTTTTGTTTCTCTTACTCTTCAGTTACAATATTCCCCGCCGAAGAAACTCTCGGCGTATAAATCACTTTCATTTCACCTGTTTTCCCAAACAGATCTTCTTTCTCAATATAGGCGTCGTACATGAGAAGATCTCCTTCAATTTCTTTTTCGCCGATATATTTTTCCTGATATGTAAAATAAACTCCGTCTTTCGTTATATCGTTAATTCCACTAAGCCACGCCTGATCTGTCGGAAGTCGGTCTGACAGCTTCAGATTACTGATTCCTTCCTCATTTTTTACATATAATTCATTTTCCGGAAATGCCCGAAACAAAATTCCTTCTTCACTTACACCTTCTACAGTGACTTTTTCAGCGCCAACTTCTTCCGCCTGAACAATTTTTTCATTTTCCTTTGAATCAATATGATAGCAATAGAGAGACTTTCCTTCATCACCGATATAATAGAAACCCTTCCCATCCTGCGTCACTTCAACACGCTGATAATCAACGGTATTCAACGAGATTTCAGTCAATGTTCCGCTCTCATAATCAAATAAGTTATATTGTACTCCGTCATCTTTCACTACAGCACACACTTGATACTCTTTCGTTCCTCCAAGCATAAGAATATGGCTTACATCTTCCAGCTTTACAATTTCCGTCTGCTCCAACGTGTCAAGATTCAGACGATTCAACGAACAATTAGATCCCATTGCCTGTCCGCTTTGCGCCTGTCCGTCTTCCTGTTCCGCCAGGATTTTATTTTGTAATTCACAGTAGGTATAGTACATATTCTCATTTAAAATCACTGCCGATTCTAACATATCTCCCGAAGAAAACGTACCGACTGTTTTCGGGTTACTCCCATCCATATGTGAAGCGATCAACTTACCTTCTCGATTATCTACACTCTCGATCCGATATAGTTTCTCTTTATACGGAAACATATACGAAGAAGAACAAACTGCATTGCATGTCGTCTTTTCATCTTCATATACTGATAAATGGCGGCAGTTCGGCTTTCCGCATACCGGTATACTGTGTCTCATAATCCGTAAAATACATCAATCCGTCATGTACCGAAAAACTCCCCTTCTCCGTTTTCGTCAGAATACCGTCTACTTCCATGTAATCAGATTGAAGCTGATTCTCGGAAGATGGTTTTTCCGTCTTATCCTCTGATGAACAAGCCGACAACCCTGACGATAAAAGACAAATACTCAAGACTGTTCCTGCTAATAGTTTCTTTTTCATATCCGTTCTCCCCTGCTCACACGCTTAACGCTTAACAGTTAATTCTCACATTCTCATTCTTGTGCCCCGATCACATTTCCATCCTCATCCAGCGGATAACCTCGGCTTGTCATCCTCGGTTCGATAAGTACTTTTACATTGTTCTCATCGCTTAGCAAATCTTCCCAACTGATGTATCCATACCAGTTAATCTGATCCATATCTAAATACTGCGTATACTCAAATCCCAGTCCTTCCTCGTTTTTAAACAACATTCCGTTTAAAACAAAGTCTTCTTTTAATAATTCTTCTGACAGCGAAAGTTGTCTCAACTTTCCACTGTCTGCTTCCTTCAAAAACAATCTTTGATCTTCTCCGTACCATATCTTAAACAAAATTCCTTCTTCACGGACATCCCACAGACTAAGAGAAAATACATCTTTTCCATATGCAGCTTTCGCTTCCTCTTTGCTTACGAAAACCTCATTTTCTCCTGTTTCAAAATGATACCTATACACAGCTGACGGATAATCGATCCCACTATTATAATAAAATCCCGTTTCATCTGCCCCTATAATCCTTCCGGGGATATCGTACAGAGAAATTTCTTTCGATACCTCTTTCTTGTAATCAAACTGATAACAGGTAACCCCATCCTCCCCTTTTACTGAATAAATCTGATAATCTTTCGTTCCTCCTAGAAATTGAATAGAAAAAGTGCCTCGTTCTCTGCAAATCTCTCTTGACTTCATTGTATCTAAATCCAACATACACATTACCGTTTCCAACTCCGGTTCTGCCGCCTCTTCCTCTCTTAACGCCACATCTTTCAGATAAAACATCTGATCTTTCACTACAACACCTTCGTGAAAACTTTCTTCTGCCTTAATAAACATTCCTTTTGATTTCCAGTTGCTTCCGTCCAAATCAGATACAACCAATTCACTTCCGCCATCAGCAAGAGACCGAAAACCGTATAGTTTTCCTTTATAAGGAAATAAGTTCCAAATATCAGTATTTGCCGCATTGCACTTCGTATTACGATCCTCCATCCACGATATATGACGACAATCCGGCTTGTTGCAGATCGGTACTGCATTCATTGTTTCAAAATCCACATAATACAATAATCCGTTTATAACGCCAAAATATCCTTTCTCTACTGTCGTGCCAACTCCTATTTCCATATAATCAGATTGAAACTTATCAGATGCGGTAGTTTTCTTTTCTTTCCCACATCCGATCATACCAATATATAAAATTAGTACGAATACAAATGATATAAAATGTCTTCTTTTCATAATGGTATTTCCCCCCTGATTACTATTTTGGGTCCTTGTTTAGGATGCTTGCAATACACCAATACAATGCCATGAGTGATACATTAATAAAAAGCGCCACTCCTTCGGATATAACATCCATGCGATCTAAAGCAAAAATTATCGTAGCTAAAACAACACAGAAAAATAGAATTACTCCTAATAAATGCTTCTTCTTCATGACTTTGTTCTCTCCTTCCTTTTCATCCAATAGATAACCTAAATCTGGCAACTTGGGTTCAATAAATACTTTTATATTATTCTCCGATCACATTTCCCTCCTCATCAAGCGGTTTTCCCCCACCCGTAAATTTTGTTTCAACGAGTGTCTTTATATTATTCTTTCCGGCTAGTAAATCTTCCCAGCTAATATATCCATACCATTCGATATTATCCGAATCTAAAGATTGCAAATAAGAAAAACCAATTCCGTCTTCCGTTCCAAACATAAAACTATTCAATCTAGAATTCTTTTTCGGCAAATTTTCTTCCAAGTAAAGTCTTTTTATTTCTCCACTTTTTGATTCTTTCCAAAACACGTCCCCCTCTTTTTCATCCACTAAATGAAATAGAATTCCATCTTCGCGAACATCCCATATTATTAATTGTAGATACTCTTTTCCAAATGCTGCTTTCGCTTCCTCTTCACTTATACAAATTTCATTTTCACTGGTTTCAAGATCGTGTTTATATACTTCTTTCGGATAATCAATTCCACTATTATAATAAAATCCTGTCTCATCTGCTTTTACAACAGACTGTGTTCTGTTTTTCAAAGAGATTTCTTTTGACTCCTCTTCATCATAGTCAAACTGATAGCATTTGATTCCATTATCTTCTTGTACTGAATAGATCTGATAATCTTTCGTTCCTCCTAAAAATTGAATAGAAAAAACACCCTTTTCTCTGCGAAGTTCTTTTAGTTCCATCGTATCAAAATTCAATACGCACATTACTGTATCCGTTCTCATTTCTGTGATATGATCTTCGGGTCTTACCACTACATCCTTTAAAAAAAACATCTGATTTCCCACGACAACCCCGCCTTGAAAAATTTCTTCGGCTGTAATAAACATGCCCTTTGATTTCCAGTCTCCCCCATCTAAATCAGATACGACCAATTCACTGCCGCCATCAGAAAGAGAACGAAATCCGTATAGTTTTCCTTCATACGGAAATACTGTACTAATATCTATATTTGCCGCATCACATTTTGTATTACGATCTTCTTTCCATGATATATGACGACAATTCGGCTTATTACAAATCGGTATTCCCTCCATCGTTTCAAAATCAATATAATATAAAAGTCCGTTTATAACTCTAAAATCCCCTTCCTCTACTGTCGTACCACCCCACACTTCCATATAATCTGATTGAAATTTATTAGGTGCGGTAGTTTTCTTTTCCTTTCCACATCCGCTCATTCCAAAGCACAAGATTAATACAAATACAAATGATATAAAACGTCTTCTTTTCATAACGGTATTCCCCCTTGATTACTAAAAATCAATCATATACAGTAAGGCTGTTTTATAGTCTTTTTCACCTTAAGTCTTTTAACCAGATCTCTCTGTTAATTATAAATCAAAGCTATGCATTTTACTATAAAACAGCCTGAATATTTAATTTTTAATCATTTTTTATACCCAACTATATATTAAGAGCTGCGCCTAAATACCTGTGCCTAAAAATTTTTAAATTTAATTTATGGATATGCTACTAAATATGCTTTGACACCACCATTTTCATGCAAACTTTCTGCCTTTCCAATATCCCATCCATCAGGAGCATAAACGCTCGCCGTACCGCCCCCAGAAACCGCTGTCATTGGAATCAGTTGGTTTGCACTTCCACCTGTAGCATAACGATAAGGATAAATAGTTGTTTTCGGATAACTTCCAGCCGTCATCGCAGACGCTTTTCTAACTGATACTTCTAGTGAAATCGGATACCCTAAAAGCGTTCCTTCTGCATTTCCCGCATACACACTTGTTCCACTTGCCAACACCAACCCGCATGTCAACAATGCCGCAATTCGTTTCATTCTCTTAGTCATGTTCTTGTCCTCCTTTTTAATCTTTTTCTTTTTGTTCATTTATGATCATTTTCGGTCGTACGCCCCGAAAATAATTTCAAATCCTCTTATCGAACCGTGTTATACCACTGATCCAACTGATTATTTACTTCTTCTGTTATCGCGTTAATTCCTGCCGCTTCCATTTCCTGCATCATTTTTTCATAATCTTCCTGCGGATTTTCTGACAGACCTCGGAACAATTCTGAATAGCTGTAATATATTTGTGAAAGCTGATCTATCTGTTCTTTGTAAACTCTTCCATCGAATTGAAATCCTGCGATTAAAGATTCTTTCACTGCATTTTTCTCCTTGCTCCACTGATCGTTCCCAAACATCCATTGAAGCATCGCCGGTGTTTCTTCCATCTCTTCTGTTCCATATTTCAAAAGATTACTGATTTCTTCATCTGTAACTGTCCTTTTCAAAAGGTCGATTGCTTTCTCTGTGTTTCCACCTTTTAACACACTGTTCATTCCGCCTGTTCTATGCGGGGGATAATGCTCTCCTATCTTTACATACTTTAAGGAGAGTGGTTTTTTATTATTTTCCTCGCAGATTGTATCAAAATATTCTTGAAGTAACTCTGGATCATCTGCATACATAAGCATCACGAAGAAATTACCATTTGCCAACGTATTTGCCGATCCCTCCTTCAGCAATCCATTTTTATGAAATTCGTTAAGAAGCAATACGGATTCTTTCACCTGTTCATTATTCAGTAAATTCTCTGCAATCGGTTTTTCCATACCTTCTTTTACCCTGATTGTATCTAAAATCTCTGTATATTCAGGAGCATAAATCATATATTCATAAGAATGTAGCGGCACGAACGCTTTGTTATCTTTTTCTTTTTCCGACAGTTCCGTCAAAATCGGATACAATGTCTGCAAATCTCCTGTAACCTGCGATATGTCTACATTATATTTATCCAAATATTGTTGATTAAACACATAATACAAACCGTTTCCCTCATAACTATATGATGGAATCCCATAGATTTCGCCGTTAATTTCCATATGCTCCCATGTTTTTTCCGAATACGCATCATAAAATTTTTCATCTTCTCTGATTTTTTCTAAATTTTGCAAATATCCGTTTTTATAGAATGAATAATACTGATTACTGTCATCTCCTACGACGCGCAAATTGCTGTAAATAATATCAGCAGAATTGTTCTCTAAATATTCTGCAACATCTTCCTCATATGTTTCCATTGGAAAGCATACGAATCGTACTTTATATTCACATCCACGTTTTTTCAACAACGCATTCAACGCCTCTTCCATCTCACTTTGTACTCCCTCAATAGAAGACTCTGTAATCCACACAATTTCCTCAACTCGTATTATAAAGTAGTAGTATTTATAGACCCTCTCCAAGGTCTGTATGCTATTTCCATCATAACCATTCTTTACCTTTTCTACAGGTATGGTTATGATATATAAGATGCTGTGGACTGGTGTTTCCTCTCTACCACTTTGATGGTTTCAGAAAGTGTCCAGCCACAGTCTCTTTGCTTGATTGTTAATCAGTTAGATACCGCATGACGGTTTATTTAGAACGAGTTCACAACTGCGAAGAGCAACTGTGGTTCTAAAACAGTGTCAAATATATTCAAAGGAGATTTGCCATGATTTATATTGGTATTGATGTTGCAAAAGACAAACACGATTGTTTTATCACAAACTCAGAAGGAGAAGTGCTTTTTAACGCATTTACTATTCCAAACAATGCGGATGGTTTCCATGACCTCTTTCAAAAGATTTCTTCCTTAACAAATGATTTTTCTAACGTAAAAGTAGGACTGGAAGCTACCGGACACTACAATTACAATCTGTTAGGTTTTCTCATTGATAAAGGTCTCCCCACCTTTGTCATCAACCCTTTGCATACCAATCTGTTTCGTAAAAGTCTTAGCCTTAGACAGACAAAAACCGATAAAGTGGATGCCCATACGATTGCTCTTATGATGATGTCTGGAGTAAACTTACAGTCCTACTCAGACACATCTTATCACAACGAAGAGCTTAAGTCATTAACCAGATACAGGTTTGATAAAGTACAAGAACGAGCAAAACTG
>OGWZ01003502.1_pt1 | contig 10518 bp, 11 predicted proteins | sample 1576141 | NCBI WGS metagenome assembly OGWZ01 (sample SAMEA3541512, study PRJEB24748) | human gut metagenome | biome: human gut; feature: human-associated habitat; material: faeces | place: China | collected 2012
TTACTTATCCATCGCACACGACAAAGGGCTGTGTGCCCTTGTCAAGCGATGTAAGGATAACCAAATTCAACTAATTCGGGACAACAGGTCGGTGGCTTTTAACAACTATACCTTTAACTTATTTGTCAGAGCGAATCGCTGGAGAGCCAATCCGGACTATTGTCAGCGGTGCAAGTCAAACACCGAGCAAGTGGAGTACCGCTACTCAATGAGGGCCATCCAAGAAATCGTAGCTGCTATTTCTCAAGCTCCAAACTCAGTTTTACAATCTTTAAAGCAACAATTAGATAGACGCCTATATTCTTAGTCACCGCTCGCTCTTGTGCTGCCTACGGCTGCGGATCACAATAAACGCCGCCATGCCCAGCAGGGCCACGCCGCCGATGGTGAACATCCACGTGCCGTAGCCGCCGGTTTTGGGGAGGTCAAAACCGGGGTTGTTGATGACTGTCAGCGGCACGATGGCATTGCCCTCCGTCATGCTGATGTCCTTACCGTTGACGGTACCGGTGGCGGTCAGCAGCTTGGCACCGCACTGCTCACAAGCGCCGTTTTCCTTGGTGGCGATGACGATCTTGACCGCTTCCTTGAGGAGAATATAACCCTTATCCGTGGCAGTCTCGGTCAGGGAATAGGTGTCATCCTCCAACCCCTTCACCACCACATGACCCTGTGCGTTGGGAACGAAGGTGGTAGCGTCCGCTTTCTTAGCGGCGAAGCCCTTGGCGTAATACACGCCGTCCTTCTGCTCAGCAATCACATACACATCGTCGGTATCGTTGTGCAGCAGGAACTTCACGTTCTGCACCTTGCCGCCGTTGTCGCTGAACTGCTTGAGAACGTCGATGCCGTAGGTGTAGACATGGCAGCAGTCCTCCAGCGTGTCAAAATAAGTGGTGTTGGTGCGCTTCCAAGTCAGCACGACATCGTTGGGGTTGTCCTTGTCGCCCATCTGGGCGTCGGCGGTCAGTGTGGCGGCGTAGGTGATGCGCATGGTGCAGTCGGAATAGCCCCGCTTCACGCTGTCGGTGTAAACGCTCTCAGACTTGTTGATCTCGCTCAGACCCGCCTCGGTCATGCGGATGGTCATGGTGTTGGCGGTATCATCGTAGGTCACGGTGAATTTGCCGGAATCCTCCGCCCAAGTGGTAATCTTATCGGTGCAGCCAGCGTCCTTGAAGAACTCGATGACTACATCCTGCTTATTGTAACGGATGCCCTTGGACATGGTATCGACGTAAGTATACCCACTCAGGCTGGTCGCCTTGGAGGTAATAGTGGGCAGTGTGCTGATGATCTGATAGTCGACCACATCACCCACTGAGGCGGTGGCGGTGTGGGCGTAACCGTCCCCAATGTCTGTCAGGCTGCCGCTGTTCTTGCCGGTAGAGTTCTTAGCTTCCCGCACGGTCTTGTCCAGTGTAGGGTTGCCGGTCTGGTTCTTGGGATAGACAGTCACATCATAGTTCCAGCCTGCGCCGTCCACGGTGGTCATGGGCAAGGACACGAAGAAAGGGTTGCAGGTAGAGGTGACATTCTCCGGCACTCCGGTTTCGACAACGAGGTACAGACCCTGCCCAAGGTTTTCCGCAGAGGTGTGACCGGCAGCGTCCGTCTCGGTCATGGCCGTGCCGTTCTTGACCGCAGCTTCCAGCGCATTTTTCACCGTGGTGGCATTGGCAGCCAGCGCAGCGGCCAGCTTGCCATTCAGCACATCGCTGGTGTAGTAGTTTTTTCCGTTTTCGCTCTTGTGGGCATCCGCGGCGGTCACGCCGATGGCGGGCAGCACCGCGTCCGCGCCGTCAAAGCCGTACAGCACACCTACCCGGCGCCGACCATTCACCAGCTCATTGTTCATGGCGATGTCCGCCACTCTCAAATAGGTGAATTCCACGCCCTGCACGGCATATTTTGCCAGCTTGTCGATGACGGCGTCGTCATGCAGGCCGGTGCTGACATAGGATTCTGCGTCCCACGCGCCGTCCGCGCTGGCCGTGGTGATATCGTACTTGTAGATGTTCAGGGACGCTCTCTTGCCGGTGTTGATGGTAGGCTCTGCGGCAAATGCCGTGGTCATGAGGCCGATGGCCATAAGTGCCGCCAGCAGCAGCGATACTATGCGATGGTTCTTTTTCATGTTCAGTTGTTCTCCTTCCTGATATTAGATTTTTTGCAAAAATAAACACCCATGCAGAGCATGAGTGCCGCAAGCAGGAAATATGTTGTGAATCCCGTGCCGCCTGTGAATGGCAGCTCAAATCCTGCATTGTTGCAGAGGGTGATGGTGATGTCCGCTGCATCCGCCGTCAGCATGCCCACCTCCACCGGCTCAGGCAGCAGGGTATATCCGACGGGTGCTTTCGCCTCGGTAATGCGATACTGTACGCCGGTCTTGAGATTTTCCCACTGGGCAAGTCCATCTGCACCGGTGGTGACACTGCCGACTTCCGTCCATGACTGTCCGTCCGCAGAGGTTTCCAGCAGAAATTCCGCCCCGGCGAGAGCCTCGCCTGCGGCATCTACCTTACGAACGGAAATGCTGCCCACCTTGTTGACTTTGAACTGGATATACGCCCACACGGGGTCGGGCAGGGTGGTCAGTGCGGCACACGACTGGAAGTTGCTGCCGTTGCTTGGTTCCAGCAGCACGGCCTCTGTGCCGTCCACATCCAGGGAATAGCCTTTTTCGCTGCTGACATAGCCGTCCAGCTTTTCGGCGGCCTCCTTGGTGGCGGTCACTGTCAATGTGTTGCCTTCCTGGCGGATGGTCACGCCGCTGATGTTGCAGCCAAAGGAATACTGCGACAGCACGCCGTTGGTGTCGGTGACCGTTCCTGTGTACCGGCTGCCGTCCCAGTCCAGCTCGATGGCATTGCTTTCGCTCAACTGGTTTCGGTACCGCACCGCAAAGCTGGGGAGCTTACCGTGCTGCATCATGCGGTCAATGATGGTGTCATAGGCTTTTCCTACGCCCGCGTCCACATAGCGGAACATCCGATGGCAGGTGGTGTCGTGCAGCGTGTAGGGGTAGGTGGGGCTGCGGTAGCCGCAGACAAATTCCCAGATAATGGCTTGGGTCGCCAACTGCGCATAATCGGGATTCATATCAAATGTATAGCTGCCGCCGTGGCCGTAGGCCAGTGCCAAGGTCACCGCATAACGCTGATTCCAGCTTAGAGCGCTCCAGGACACGGATGAGTAGCCCAAGGCAGACCCCGAGGAGGCTGCGGCAGGCTCCATGCAGTAGGCAGGCACCGTCTTGCCGGTATCACTCCTTGTAAAGTATTTCAGCTTCGTGCTGATGAATGGACCCCACTGGGGCACATTGGATTTGTCCTCATAGTAGTGATAATTTCTGCCGCCCGAGATGGTGCCGGAGATGGTTTCGGCGTGAGCTGTCACAGCGGACAGCCCCATGAGTGCCGCCAGCAGGCACACCAGCGTCAGCAGCTTGGGAATGGTTTTCTTCATAATATCCTTTCTCCCAACGCAAAAGCCGGCAGCTCACGCTGTCGGCCTTCTGTTGGGTATTCGATTTTATCCGTACAGCACCACCACGATGTACTCGTCCGATGCTGCGCTATAGCGCACGGTGCAGTTGAACCGTGCATAGGCTCTGACGGCATCCGCACTGTCCATGGCTGCCAAATACTGGAAGGTGGCGTCCACATTGCCCCGTACCGCGCGGTTTAGTGCCTCCTGCCCGCCGTTGGCCGCCAGCCACGCCACGCTGTCTGCCGTGCCGGGGAAGTAGCTGGTGTTCTCCGCAGTCAGACCGGTGTCAATGGTCACGCCGCACTGCACCTTCGCATACTCGTTGCCCGCCCGCACGGCCTCCGCGATGGAATAGATGTCCCCGCCGACCGCAGGCGGCGCAGGATCAGGCTCGGGCGTCGGCGTAGGAGTTGGTTCAGGCGTGGGAGTTGGTGTAGGCTCTTGCTTAGATGTTGCCGGCGGCTCAGGTACAGCAGGCTGCACCGTTTTGCCGGATGCAGGCTGCTTTTCTGCCGCCTTGTCTGCTGAATCATCCGTTTGCGGTGTGGACTTTGATGACTCCACAACGGCATCTATTTCGGTAGCCTTACCCTCTGCCGGCAGCAACGGCGTATCCGCCGCTTCTGCCGCATTGTCGGTTCCCCGAACTTGAGGCAATTCTGCCTGTGCAGAGTTAGGTGCCTGTGTTTTGCTTTGCACTTGTGCTGCACAGCCCACCAAGAATATCGCGCATAGCGTCAATGTCACGCAGAAAGCGGTTCGTTTCATAGCAGCATCATCCCTTCGTACTAAGATGATACCATTATGCGGATACAAGGGTTTGCTGTCAAATTTTTGCTTATCTCTGTTCGTGCTCCTGGTCGGCAATGGTTTTGGCCTGCCGTACCATCTGTTCGGACACTTTCTTCAGCTCCTGCATCTTTGCTCGGACGGATGGCTTTTTCTCAGATGCCATCTCGGTAGAGATTCTGGCACCATTCCCGCGCTCCTTGGAGCTGTTCTCGGACGGAGCGCGGGCGCTTGCTTTTTTTGCGGCGTCCTCCCGTACTGGCGCGGGATAGCCCATCCGTTCAAAGATACGGTTGATCTGCTTGGCATCCTTGGCCTTGGCCATGATCTCCACTGTGCCGGTTTTCTCCACCTTATTGATAACGGGATAGAACAGCACCCCGTAGCGCTTGCTCTCCATCTGAAAGCCTTTCAGATCCTCCTGCTTGACGGAGAAAATAGTCAACTCCTCGCCGTCCTGGATCAGCCGCTTCAGCCCCGTCTTGCCGGACAACTTTGGGTTCTCCTTGGCAATGGCAATCAGCAGAGCTGCCAAATTTTTCGCGCCCAAGCCCGCCAGTTTAACGGCACTCTCCGTAATTTGGATACCCTCTTTTACCACCAATTCGGCAGTTTCACCGCTGGTATTCATGGCGTTTTTCCTCCTTTTTGACTTGCTTTTGCCGCATGGCTTCCGCCTGCTCTACTTGTTGGGATATATGCGGTACATCCGCCAATATCCCGTGGCACAGGGTCAATTCCCTGCGTTTCTCCCGCAGGGAGGCAGTCTGCCGGTCAATCTCAGCGCTGCATCGCGCTTTGCCTTCCTCATCTTCTGCATCTCTCCTTTCCCGATATAGTGGTTTTCTCTGCTGCTCACCGTTGTATGTCTCCCGCTCAAGGGCGGCGATCCGCTGCTCCAAATCCTCCGCCGTGGTCAGGCCGTTCGCCCACAGATACCGAAACTGCCGGTCATAGCGTTCCAGTCGGACGACCTCCTGCCGCACGGAAAAAGGGACACGCCGGAAGCGGGTCTTTTTTCGTGTCCCTCGCAGCAGATACAGATACCGAAGATAAAGAGTCTGAAAGCCTGTGATCTTTCGTTTCGGCACGGTTGGGTGCTTGCCCTTGATTCGGTAACGCCTGCCTTTACACTTTGTGACAGGGGCAGGCGGTACCGCGCCTTCACGCCGGGCGGCTAGTCGGGTGCGGATGTCCTGCTCCGTATACCCGTCACCAAGGCTATCCAGCCGGATCGCTCGTTTGCCGCCCGGCGGCAGCACGGTCACATATTTGCGGTTTGGCTGGTTCTGCACCACATAACCAAGCCGCCGCAGGAGCATCAGAAATGAGTCAAAGGTGTAGGCGTTCTCGATCACGCGGTCAATATCAGCGCGGATGATGCTGCGGATGGTGGGCTTACCCGTGTTTTCCGCTTTCCATTCGGCATAGTGCTTTCCTTTGCCCTGCGGCGCGATGACGGATAGCCCATTCTCTCGGCACAGCGCATCGGATGCGCCTCGCACATCAAAATAGTAGCTGCCGGGGCTGCTGTGATATTTTCTGCCGTCCACAAAGGATACGGAATTCACTACAATGTGATTGTGCAGATGGGCTTTGTCCAAGTGTGTTCCGATGACCGCCTCATACTGACCGCCAAAGAGCTTTTCGGCAAAAGCCATGCCGATACGGTGCGCCTGCTCCGGCGTCACCTCTCCGGGTGCAAAGGACTGGATGAAGTGATACCCTACCACACCGCCCGCTTTTCCGAAGCAACGCTTTGTCTCCTGCATCTCGGCATAAGCTGTTTCACAGCTCTCACAATTAATGGCAGACGCAAAGAAAAGCTGCTTTGTTTTCTCTGAATTTACGGCGTAAGTAATGCCAGCGTCCAGCGTGGTCTTTTCGCCGTTGATGGCGTAATTCACGCGCTTATCCAGCCGGTCGCGGATGGCGATGATCTTAACAATGGCCATATCAAAGGCGTTTCATCGTCCGCCAAAGCAGGCCCTGCATTGCCTTAATGCGGTCGATGTCCTCCATGCGGACAAATCCGCGGGCATTGGCCACCTTGGCGATCTGATTGATATTGACCGCCATGCCGGAAAGCTGGCGTAGCAGCTCCGGCAGTTCGTCGGGCGGACGGGGGCGCAGCTCCGCCCCTACAATCAGCCTGCGGAGTACCGGCTCCATTTTTAGGCCGGTATCTGCGGAGAGCTGCTTCAAGTGTGCGTATTCTGCGCTGTCCAGCCGCAGGGAAATTCGCTTTGCAATTTCTCTCATGAGTTTCCTCCTCGTTTTTAATGGGGGGTCTTAGGGGGCTTGCCCCTTAACAAGCGCATTTTGCTGTCAAAATGCTATGCTTGCCGGGACAGCGGCGCTATGCACCGCGTCCCGCGTTACTGCGCCGAAAAAAGAAATCAGCGGACTGCGCCGTGCCGGGCGCAGTGCCGATACTGCAGCAGGTCATTGTAGTCTTTGCCCCGCAATGGCGGCTTGTCGATGACCTCATATCCTGCCAGCAGCTCCTGCAGTGCCGCTGCCGCCACCCGTCCCGGTTCATCATTGTCCAGGCACAGCACGATGCGGGATATATGGGGTGCAGCTTTCAAATACTGCGTAAGTGCCGGCGGCAATCGCTGCAGTCCCTTACCGGAAATGCCGCCCAGCGCCAGTGTATTTGCCTTGCGCCAGTCCGAGCCCTGTTGCTTCAGCAATGTCAGATAGGATAGTGCATCAATGGCTCCTTCAAAAACGCACAGGGTCGATCCGTTGCTCGGTGCCAAGGGTACAGCAAAGGTAAATCGCTTGTCGCTGCCTGCTGCTTCACCGACAAACCGCTTTTCCCGCTGCGTTCCCCGCAGCATGGCATAGGCAGGCTTACCCTCTGCAAAGCCAACAAATATGCAGTTATGGCGGACAGCATCCTCATAGAGCTGCCCGTGCTTGATGCAGTGGTTGATGATCTCGGCGTCAATGCCGCGGCTGCGTAAATATGCAAAAACACGCCGATTATCGGTGTGTTTGGGCGGCAGCATAAATTCAGTTTTCGGATACAGTACGGCTGGCTTTGACGGAGGCGGTATGCAGGGCGATTCTCCGAGGATGCGCTGCACAGCCTCCGGAAGCCATAAGCCCTCTACCGCGGTCAGATAGTCCAGAGCATTTCTTCCACCGATCCCACGCGACCACCAAAACCATTTCCCGTTGGAAATTTTCAAAGAGTCATGGGTGCGGGTGACGTAGGTGCTGCCACTGATATGCACCAGCTCCTGCGGCTCGAAGCAACGCAGGTAGGTCAGCAGATCCACCTCCCGTGCAGCAGTAAGCTGCTCCTTGGATACATAGGGCATGGTTGTTCACCTCCATGTAAGAGAAAAGCCGCCTGCATTTCTACAAACGGCTCTTGATAATATAATTGGCCTCATTGGTTGCTCTTTTTCAGCAATTTTTGCTCGGCACTTTCCAATGCGGCAATATAGTCCTTTTCCCCTCTGGACAATTCGGCGGACTGAAGTTCCTTATATTTTCGATATTCTTCCTTAGCTTTCTTCTCTGCCGTGGCCGCGCTGATTTTTCCTGCATGAGTCAGGATCTCGTGCTTGGAGAGCTTGAGAAAGCCGTCCAGTGTGTCGATCCAGTCAGACATATACATGGGTATGCGGCGTCGTGCCTGCATCTCTGCAAGATCAAGGTAAGCCGATACAATGTCATTGAGTGCCAGCAGCTCGTCTTCCGTACAATAGTTTTTAGCAATGAGGGCATCGCTCTGTGTCGGATGATTTCCGGAAAATGAGTGCAGCCCCATATTGGGTTTACTACTATCCACACTGTAAAAAATCTTTTCTGCGGCTGTCTGACCATGAGCAGCCCAGTGCATTTTATTCTGGACGGTCTTGAAGAAAAGGACGGAGGATTCTGTCCTCGGGTCATAATCCACACTGGTGGCATAAATGTCCAGCACTTTGCGCCAGAACACCTTTTCAGAGGATCGGATATCGCGGATACGATCCATCAGTTCATCAAAATAGTTGCCGCCGCCAGCTTGCTTCAGCAGCTCATCGTTCATGGCAAAGCCCTTAATGAGGTATTCTTTAAGTATGGAGTTGGCCCAAATACGGAATTGAGTGCCACGGAGCGATTTCACACGATAGCCCACGGAGATGATAACATCTAAGCTGTAGTACGCAACTGGCTTATCTGAATTTGCAATGTGAATATTTTTCACATTGCTTTTTTCATCCACCTCACCCTCGGCAAATACATTTTTGATATGTTTCGTAATGCCGCTGCGCTCTCGTTGGAACAGCTCCGCCATCTGTGCCTGTGTCAGCCAAACGGTTTCGTTTTCCATACGAACATCGATTTTTGTCAGGCCATCCTCCGTCTGATACATAATGATCTCCGTCTGTTCAGGGTGGATGTCGTTTCCGCTGGTCAACCAATTACTCATGTGCCGATTCCTCCCATTCGTTGCCGCAAATGTTTCCTGCGCGTACAGCAGTGTCTGCTTTAGACCGAGTACATCTATTTTCATTATATCACCTCACCTCTTACGGTGCAATGAAAATCCCTCATCTCTCCAGTTGTGCCCGCTTATCCGCCCCCTCTCGCTCCGGTCTGCGTTCCGGCTCGGCCAGTTTCGCCATGGCGGCATCGACCACGCAGGAATGGCTGTCCACCGCATAGACTCCCACATGGCCGCCCATTTGCTCTTGCAGCGCCGTGAACCGGCCTGCCGCCTGCTGTGCCGGGAGTCCAAACCGCTCGTCCCCAATGCGCTGCGCCATCCTTTCGTACAGCTTGATTTTCAATTCTTCTTTTGTCATATTCACCTGTTTGTTCACCTCACCCTTCCCGTCCGCATTCGATGGGCATAGTTCTGCACGCTATACCGGCGCATATGGTCATTTTCCGTGGGCACGGCGCTGTCCAGATCGATGCCCTCCAACCGAACATCCCCCGGTTCCAGCACCTCCTCTACCGGGATCACGCGGATTCTCGCCCGACAGTGCAGCGTATCGCCGAACACGCCGCCTACACTGTGAAAGCCTCTGTCACCGCACACCCACAGCACCTTTGACCCTGCAGGCACATCCCCGAAGGGCTGCTTGAGTATCACCACAGAGCACGGCTCTGCGCCGGCCACTCTATAGTACCCGGCGCTTTCCGCCCGCTCGTATGCGCGGATCAGCTTATCAAATTTTCGCTGCGGCTCCATATAAAACCAGCTCTCCTGATACCCCATATCGACCTACCTTTCCAAATCCGTTGTTTTTCTTGCCGGCGGCTGCTCACAAGCCTCCGGTGCTTCTGCATCCGCCACGATCTCCGGCTCACGCTTGTCGATGTTCAGCAATGCGTTTAGCTCCTCCAATCGCAGCAGCTTTGCCTTCAATTCTTCCTCTCGGGGGAAGGGCTTCAGCACCTCCGCTTTTGCCGTTTCCAGTTGGGCGTGCAGCTCGCTCAGCTTTTCTCGGCAAGCCTGCTCCTTTACCGGCAGACTTTCCAGCAGATTGTCCATGCGTTGGATATTGCCGAATACATCCGTGCCCAGCGTCACCACATGGCGCAGCTGTCCGATCATGGCCAGCCGGTACTCCTGTGAAAAGCTGTCAAAGGACAGCTCCAGCGTCAGGCCGCGGTAAAGGCCGATCTGCATCGGCTCCGGCGTCAGCATATTCTGGCAGAGTGTCAGCAGCTCCGTGCCTGCTGCCTTTTTCTCGGCATAGACCTTACCCGCCAGCGTCATGGGAGAAAAACCGTCCGCATTGGGCGCAGTATGCTCCCTGACCGTGGTAATATCTGCGCCGTATCCGGCAAGCCTTTCCTGTGTTTCCGCGATGGACTTGGGAAAGGTTTTGCTGATGGCGTCCTCCAGCGCATACCGCTGGCTGAGATGATTGCCTTTCAGCAGTTTCAGCTTAGATACCTCAATGTCCAGATCCATCTTTTCCTTGATGAGCGGATTACCACTGGCCAGTGCTTTGATCTCCGCATAGGAGAGTGCCTGCTCATCCACATCCTCGGCGGAACGCACTGGGCTCTTGCTGGTCATGATCTGCGCGATGAATTTCTGTTTTCGCTCTACCAACTGATAGAGATAGGCGTCAAACGTACCCTCGGTGACGTAGCTGTAAATGTCCACCTCAGCATTTTCGTTGCCCTGCCGGATGATGCGTCCCTCCCGCTGTTGGAGATCAGTCGGTCATTTTTTGCGGACAGTTCAATACATGCCTGTCTGTTTCGCTCCCT
>OGWZ01003514.1_pt1 | contig 10491 bp, 5 predicted proteins | sample 1576141 | NCBI WGS metagenome assembly OGWZ01 (sample SAMEA3541512, study PRJEB24748) | human gut metagenome | biome: human gut; feature: human-associated habitat; material: faeces | place: China | collected 2012
GGTCGATGCGGTTCTCCTGACGGCTGATCTCCGCACGGCGCTGCTTGATCTCCTTGTCGGCCTCTGCCTTCTGGGCATCGACCTCGGCTTTCAGACGGAAAGCCTCGTCCTTTGCTTCCAGAACCGCTTCCTTGCGCTTCTGGTCAGCGGTCTTGATCGCCTCGTTCACCAGCCGGGTAGCCTCGGCCTCGGCGCTGCCGATCTGGGCTTCGGCAGTCTTTTTACGGTTGTTGTAACCAATAAAATAGCCCGCAGCCACGCCGACAACAGCAACGATCAAGGCCACGATCACTCCGATCGCGGTCATTGCGTTCACTCTCCTTTGTTTCAATTCAATGCAAAATTAAAAGCAGGAGACGCTGCGCAGCAGGACACGGGCAATGATATAGAAAGAGCTTTCAATGCAAAAAGTGACACCAAAACCATACGCACCACCCAAAACCGGCGGCACGGGCAAAAGCATACGGCTTTTCTCTTTACGGTTCCATTTTATATCAAACAGGCACGCTTTGCCTGAAACGGGTACAGGGTCACACTGAAACCTGCGTACAGCGTCTTTGATTCCATACTACTAAATATAGTACGAAACATTTGCCCGCTTGTCAAGAGGAAAACCCTGCCCGCAGAACATTTTGTGCAGAAAAACAAAAATAAGATGGCTGCGGCAGGCACCCCCTCAGTCATCGCTGCGCGATGACTGAGGGGGTGCTCTCCTTCAAACCAAAAAGGCTGCCCCGGAGAACGGAGCAGCCCTTCTGGTTTATGATGAAAAGAAGAAAATGAAAGAGAATAGCTTATTATTTGGCGGCTTTTTCGCCCTCCGGGAAGATGATCTTATTCACAAAGAAGAAGATGACCATGGAGATGCCGCCGTTGAGCACGGTGGTGCCGATGTTGTAGATGAAGTCCGGTACCAGCAGACCGGCCACCGCCACCCAGATGCAGTTGATGGAGTTGACGATGCAGGTGATGATGCAGAAGGCCAGCACATACCAGCCGATCTGTTTTGCCAGATTGCCCTTGCTGCGGAACACAAAGTTGCGCTGGATGGGGAAGTTGATGCACTCGCCGATGACCATGGCGATCATGTAGGCGCAGAAGTAGGGCAGACCGCCGTGGGCGGCATCGTAGCCGAGGATGTTCCACTTGAAGGTCTCGCCGAACAGGGTGATGTCAATGCCCGGCCAGCCGAAATCCACCACCGGCAGGCTTGCAAAGGCCTTGGGCAGAAATTGCAGCAGCAGGTACTTGAACACCGTGATGAGGTTGGACACGATGACGAACAGGCCGCCCTCGCGCACCCACTTGGCAGCGGCGGGGTGCTTTGCCGCGAAGTTATTCCAGAAATTCATAGCCTGCTTCCTTTCAGCTGTTTTTCAAGCGCTCTTCCATGCGGCTGTTCAGCACGAGGTTCTTCACGGCCTCAAAAATCACCCGCACAAGGCCGATGATCCAGAAGCCCTGCAGTTCCATCACGATGCCGTCCACCATGCCCATGCTGATGGCGCCGTTGGTCATTTTGGCCAGCGCCCGCAGAGGCATATTGTACTGGAACAGGATGTTCAGGTCGGGCTTGCCCTTTTTGATGCTGCGGCGCAGCAGGGTGCCCAGCACAGCAGCCGCCAGCCAGCCGATGGGGCTGCGTCCGTGTCCCATCTCGCCCAGCGTCATGTTGCGGTCGATGTGCACCTTGTTCTCCGGGATGGCATGCCCCAGCAGCGCCTCAAACTCCGCGTCCGGCACGTTCTGCACCTGTGCGGTGCGGTAATGCTCCAGATTTTTGCCCGCGTAGGGGTCGGGTGCGCCGGTGCCCGCCACCGTGACAGCGGCAGTCAAGCGGATATCGGCGCTGGAAGCGCCCACCAGCAGCTGATAGCTGCCGCCCTCCACCTCCCAGCGGTCGGTCTTGACATTCCAGTAGCGGAACGCCTTGTCGTCCAGCGGGATGGTGACGGTCTTGCTCTCTCCGGCTTCCAGCTGCACCTTGGTAAAGCCCTTCAGCTCCTTGGCGGGGCGGAAAATTTTTGCATCCGGCTTTGCCACATACAGCTGCACCACCTCGGCACCGGCACAGCTGCCGGTGTTGGTGACAGTCAGGGTCACGCCCTTTTCGTCTGCTTTCAGGTCACTGTACGCAAAGCTGGTATAGCTCAGGCCGTAGCCGAAGGGGAAGGCGGTGGGCACACCGGCGGTGTCGTAGTAGCGGTAGCCCACATACAGACCCTCGCGGTACTCCACAGTGGGGCCGTCGCCGCCGAAATGCGCCTTTGCGGGGGTGTCGGCGTAGCTGCGCGCCCAAGTCTCAGCCAGCTTACCGCAGGGGTTCTGCGCACCGGTGAGCACCTCGACCAGTGCGCCCGCACCGGCCTGACCGCCCAGACAGCCGTAGACCAGCGCCTTGCAGTCCTTGACCCAATCGCTTTCCAGCGAGGAGCCTGCACTCAGCAGCAGCACCACGTTGGGGTTCGCTGCCGCCACAGCGGCCAGCAGTTCCAGCTGGTTTTCTGCCAGCTTCATGTCGGCGCGGTCGATGCCCTCGCTCTCCTTGATCTCGTCCAGACCCATGCACAGCAGCACCACATCGGCGTTCTTTGCCAGCAGCACCGCCTCGGCCTTCAGCGCCTCGTCGGGCTTGCCCTGCCGGTCAAAGCCCTTGGCGTAGCCGACGCTGTTCAGGCCGCTCTCGGCAAGGCAGTCCAAGAAGGAATCCACCTTGATGGAGTTGACGGCGCTGGAACCTGCACCCTGATAGCGGGGCGTCTGGGCAAAGTCGCCGATGACCGCCACCTTTTCCCCTTTTGCAAGGGGCAACAGGCTGTTTTCGTTCTTCAGCAGCACGATGCTCTGGGCAGCAGCCCGGCGTGCCAGTGCGTGGTGGGCGTCGGCATCGAACTTGCCGGGTGCGGCGTCCACCGCCGCCTTGGTGGTGAACACCAGTTCCAGCAGCTCCTCCAGCCGGGCGTCCACGTCCGCTTCGGTGATCTTGCCGGTCTGCACCGCCTTCATCAGCTCCCGGATGGCATCCCCGCCGGGGGCAGGCATTTCCAGCGTAGAGCCGTTCTTTACGCCAAGGGCGTGGTCGTTGCTGCCGCCCCAGTCGGTGACCACTGCGCCGTCAAAGCCCCAGTCCCTGCGCAGGATATCCATGAGCAGGTGGGCGTTCTCGTTGGCGTAGGTGCCGTTGACAAGGTTATAGGCGGACATGATGGTCTTGGGCTGCGCCTCCTTGACCACCATCTCGAAGCCGGTCAGGTAAATTTCCCGCAGGGTGCGCTCGTCCACGATGGAATCCGAGGCCATGCGGCGCAGCTCCTGACTGTTCACGGCAAAGTGCTTGGGGCAGGCGGCAATGCCGTTTTTCTGGATGCCGCGGACGTAGGCCGCCGCCATTTTACCGGCAAGGTAGGGGTCCTCCGAGAAATACTCGAAGTTGCGGCCGCACAGGGGGCTGCGCTTGATGTTCAGGCCGGGGCCCAGCAGCACCGACACGCCCTGTGCCGCTGCTTCTTCGCCCATGGCTGCGCCCACAGCCTCGCCAAGCTCCGGGTCCCAGCTGTTGGCAACAGTGGCCGAGGTGGGGAAGCAGGTGGCGGGCACACTGGGGTTCAGGCCCAGATGGTCAGCTGCGCCCGCCTGCTTGCGCACGCCGTTGGGGCCGTCCGACAGGGTAATGGCCGGGATGCCCTTGCCCGGCAGCGCCCGGGTGGTGAACACCGTGCCGCCGCTCAGCAGGGCGCATTTCTGTTCCAGATCCAAGCTGTTGATGATATCTGTGTGTTTCATGGATCGCTCCTGATAAAAAGAAGGGGCGACGGGCGCTTTGCCCGCCGCCCCTTCCGTTTTTTGTATTACTCAGACGGTTTTGATGTCGTCCTCTTTCTTTTTCCGGAAGCGGAAGATGGTCAGGATGACCAAGACTGCGATCAGACCGCCGCAGACGCCATCCACAGCGTAGATGACCTTCTGGTAAGGCTCGACCTTTGCCAGATAACGGCTGCCCGGCATACCGCCGTTCATTGCCTTGGAGTTTGCAATGGTGTACAGGATGTTGTGAACTGCCTCACGGCCGTAGTGATAATCCGAAACATCATCCTTATTGAAGGTATAACGTGCGCCGGTGGGCAGGTTGGTCAGCTTGCCGTCTGCACCGGCCTGGATCATCTGGCCAGCGTCCATAAAGACACCGGTGTTTGCGTTGTCGGTGATGATAAAGCCGTGGAAGCCCCACTCGTTGCGCAGCAGGCCGGTGATCATGTTGTAGTTGCCGCCGGCCCAGGTATAGCCAACGCGGTTGAAGGAGGTCATGATGCCGGTGACGGACGGGATCTCGGTGGTGGCATTGCTGTAAGTGCCGTCGCCGTTGTCCTTTGCATAGTTCATCTCGACCTTATCAGACTTGACGCACATCTCAAAGGGCTTGAGGTAGATCTCGCGGGCCGCCTGCTCGTTCAGGAAGGTCGCAATGCTGTACTGGCCTTCACGGTCGCCGCGGTGGTCCTCCTGATCATTGATGGCGTAGTGCTTGACAAAGACATACATACCGCGGGAGGCGACACCCTCACACTCGAGGGAAGCAATGTGACCGCCGATGAACGGATCCTCGGAGTAATACTCGCTGTTGCGGCCGGAGAATGCAGTGCGGTGCATGTTGACTGCCGGTGCATACCAGCCATCGACATCCAGATAGTAGGACTCGTCGCCAATGTTCTCGCCGTAGTGAGTGGCCAGATCATCGTTGTAGGTCTGGGCCAGAACGATGACACCGCAGTGGGCGATGTTCCTGCTGAAAACAAAGTTGCCGCTTGCATCAAAACCATAGTTCACCAGACCGGTTGCCGAGTCACGGTCTGTTGCAGCAGGCTTGTCCACGGACTTGATGGCTGCCGTACCATAGCCGGACTGGGTGATCAGGGTTTGGTAATCGCTGGGGGTCAGCTGGTCGAGCAGGTCGTTCCACTTGGGGTCGTTGTAATCCAGACCACGCATATCGATCAGGCCGAGGCCGTTGTCCTTGCCGTAGACAAGCTCATCTGTCAGGGTAGAAGGATCGGTGGGGTTCAGGGAATCGAAGGAATCCAGCTTTGCCAGATCCTCGCTGCTGATGGTCTTATAGTAAGTATAGGAAGCGGGGTTGCCGTTTGCATCGGTGCCGTTGATGGGGTTGCCCCAAGTGCTGATCTGGTCGCTGACCTCGCCATCGGTGGTCGGCCAGGTGCCGGTCCAGTCGTTGCGGGACAGATACTGGAAGCCGCCGTTTGCCTGATCCAGCTGGTTGGTGATCTCCACGCCGGTGGTGGTGTCGTTCTCATAGGTCGTGGTATCCACGGTGCCGTTGGCCGGGGTATAGGTCGCCACAAACCCGGCGTCGCCATCGGCGGTCATGCCATCTTCCACAGTCTTGCCCTTGACGGCAAGGATGTTGTTGACAGCATCGTGTGCATTCTTAGCTGCGGTGATGTAGTAGTCACCGGCATCCAAGATGTAGGTCTTGGCGTTGGTGTAGTCGTAGGACTTCAGCTGTTCCTGGTCGAAGGTGACCGTCACGGTCTCGCTTGCACCGGGAGCCAGCTCCGAGGTCTTGGCGTAACCGACCAGTTCAACGGCAGCCTTTTCCACCTTGTTGGCCTTGTCGTAATCGGTGTAAGGGCTCTGTGCGTAGACTTCCACAACGTCCTTGCCTGCAACAGAACCGGTGTTGGTGACCTTGACCGTCACGGTGCAGGTATCGCCATCCCAGCTGGTGTTGTAATCCGACCAGTCAAAGGTGGTGTAGGACAGGCCGTAGCCGAAGGGGTACATCACAGCATCGTCGTAGTTGTAATCGCCCGCATTGCCCTGACCGAGGACTTTATCCTCGTAACGGGTCTCGTAGTAGCGGTAGCCAACATAGATGCCCTCTTTGTAGCTGACGTAGTTGTACTTGGTGAGGTTGCCATTCTCATCGTAGTAGGCAAAGTCGCCGAAGTTCTGCGCCGCCGGGCTGTTCATGGCATCCACTTCATAGGTATCCACGGTGCGGCCGGAAGGATTGACCTTGCCGGAGAAGATCTCGGCCAGAGAGCACAGGCCGTAGTCGCCCATGGCAGGAGCCGAGATGACCGTGTGGATGCTGGGATAATCCTCCACCCAGCTCAGATCGACCGCTGCACTGGAGTTGAGCAGCAGCACGACATCGTCAAAGTTGTCGTTCAGGTACTGGAGGATCTCCAGTTCCACGGAATCCGGCTCGAGGTAGGTCTTGGTCTTGTCCTCTTCCACATCGGTGTGGTTGTACATGGAGCGCGGCATATCGCGGCCTTCGCCCGCCACACGGCTGAACACAAAGACCGGCACCGTGCCCTGCATGGAATCGGTCAGGCCCGGCTCCGCCTGCATGACGGACAGCGGGCACTCGTTGATGGAGAAGTCCTCGTCATCACCGAAAGAGACCGAGCCGACACCCAGACCGTAATCCTTGCCGTTGCCTTCGGAATAGAATTTCCAGAGGTCCTCGTTGACACCGAACCCGGCATCTTCAAAGGCCGTTTTCATATCAACTTTGTTGCCGCCGATGTAGCTGACAGCAGAATGGCTGACAAAGCTGAAGGTGGTATCCGTGCTGTACGGCATTCTGCCTTCATCGTTCTTCAGCAGGACGATGCCCTCTGCTGCGATCTGCTTGTTCAGGGCGATCTCATCCTCAACCAGCGCATCCTCTGTGTCAAAGCCGGGCTTGCTGTATTCCATATTAATGCCTTCGGTCTTGGCCTTGCTGTTGTCGATGCCGCCGCTCTTCAGCCCCAGGATGCTCTGCACACTGCTTGCGTTGGGCGGGATCAGCACGTTGGCCGCGACAATGCCACCGGCCAGCGCGATACACAATACACCGGAAACAGCGGTTTTGACGATCTTACCGACCATCTTGCCGCCTTTCTTTTTCTGTGCCATAACTCGATTTCTCCTTGTCTTTTTCCTACACCGGCCCGGGCCGGTGCCTGCTGTCCAGAACGCGTCCGTTCTTTCATTGGATGTATTGTAGCACGTCCGCCGCCCGGTGGGACGTTTTCTGCATAATCTGTTGCTTCTGAAGCACAATCTGCAAAAAGTTTCAGAGACGCCGCCCTTTTTATTGTGCTTATCCACAACTTAAAAAGGGGAATCTTGTGCATTCCGCCAAACAAAAAACGGCAGGGGATGCCTGCCGTAAAAATATTATTGCTTTTGGGGCAGCGGAAATAAGATCCGCAGGGTGCACCAGTTGTTTTCCCAGTGCAGCGTCATGCTGCCGCCGTGCTGCCCGACGGTGGTGCGGACGCTTTTCAAATCTGACCTCTGCTTTGGCAGGCCGTCCGCATCCAGTGCGGGGGCAGTCTCTGTATAGTGCTCGAACCGCAGCATGGCAAAGCCGCCCTGACTGTACACCGCCACCTTGATGAGCCGCTTTTCGGGGTCCGGCTCGGCACGCACGGCGGCAATGGCGTTGTCCAGCGCCACACCCACGATGGTGCACAGCTCCCGGATGGTGAGAAAGCCCAGCATCCTGCCGTCCGCTACGCTGGTGATGGTAATGTTCTCCTGCTGGCACTCCATGGTCTTGGCGGTGAGCAGGGTATCCAGCACCGGGTTGCCGGTCTTGTTCTCGGCCTCGTACTGGCGGATGTTCTGCTCCATGGCAGCAATGGCGGCGTTCTGCTTGGTCTGGTCCTGCTCCTCCCGGATGCGGGCAAGCTGGACTTTCAGTTCATGGTACCGCCGGTTGATGAGGTTGATGCCCTCCTTGCTGCGCTTGTACTGCTCGTACTGGCGGTGCAACACCTCGTCCATGGCGGCAAGCTCGCTGTGCAAAGCGTTCTCCTGCAGCTGCTCGTGCTGCACAGATAAGATCAGCACGCCGGAAAAATCCACCAGTGTGCGGATGGAAAAAATGCTCATGTTGATCTCGCTGCCGGGCAGAAAGCCCAGATTGCTCACCGCAAAGGCAGTCAGCGCCAACATGACCGCCGTCAGGGCGGCGCTGCCGCCGATCTGTAAGTGCCCAGCGGGCTGGGGACGGCGGTGCTGCAGATAGCACATAATGCCGAACAGCGTCCCATACACCAGCGCCAGCAGCAGCAAAGACAGCGGCTCCCATGGGCCGCGGGCGGGCCAGAGGGCGCAGTGCAGCTGCCACTCCACGCTGGCGGCAAGCTCTGCCAGAATAAACGCCCGTGCGCAGTGATACCCGGCTTCCAGCAGGGTGATGCTCCACACACCCCATAAATATAGGTAGGAAAGCCCGATGGCCGTTACCATGCAGGGGATCCAGAGCCCGCCGGGCACATTGCCCGTCAGCCCCAGAAAGGCCGACAGCACCGCCGCCCACAGCAGGGTGATGCCCCCGGTGACCGCCCTGGAAAAGCGGGGCGCAAGCGCCGGGGTGAACAGCAGCACCGCCAGACACTCGGCAAGGGCGGTGTACAGCCGGGGGATATCCGGCAGCGCGGTCATGAGCCCTCACCTCCGATGTAGTCGGTCAGTGCGGCAAGAAAAGCCTTACGTTTGGGGCGGCTGACCTGCAGCTCGCAGGGGCCCACCTGCACGGTGCTCTGCCGCAGCTCCCGCACCTGTGCCAGATTGACAAGGTAGCCGCTGTTGCAGCGGGCAAAGGGGCAGTCTGCCAGCTTTTCCTCAAAGGCCTTGAGGGCGCCGGGGGCGGAAAAATCGCCCTCGTCGGTGTAAAAGTGCACCCGGTGACCCTCGCTTTCCAGATAATAGATGCTTGCGGTGTCCAGCCGGCGCAGCCCGCCCTCCACCGGCACGGTCAGGTAGCGCTTTGCCCGCTTTTCCAGCCGGGCAACCGCCTTGAGCAGCTGCTGCGAAAAGGCAAAGTAGGGCACCGGCTTCAGCACATAGTCCAGCGCTCCCACCGAGTAGCCCCGGATGGCGTACTGCGCCATATTGGTGATGAAGATCAGGATGACGTCTGCATCCATCTGCCGGATGCGCTCTGCCGTGGTCATGCCGTCCAGATGCTTCATCTCCACATCCAGAAAAATAATATCGTAGACCGCGCGGTAATCCTCCAGAATATCCACCCCGTCCGCAAAGACCGTCACTTCAAACTCTGTCCCGTACTGCCGGGTATACCGCCGGACATACTCCTGCAATACCCCCTGTACCTCCGCGTCGTCCTCTACGATCGCCACCCGGATCATGACCACACCTCCCTTACCACACCTTTGTGGAACTGTTACGGCTCTATTATAGCGCAATCCCGCCGGGTTTGCCAAGGGGCACTCCGCAACAAAGGGCAGCAGCAGACGCTCCAGCGTACCATAGATGAACGGAGCCAGAATGGGAGAAGTCTCGGAAGAGTTGGCGATCCAGATGCCGAAGTTATTGATGCCGGTCTGCACCACAGGCCAGAACAGCGACAGCACGATGGAAATGACCACCGAGTAGACAGCGTAAAAAACGCTGCATCCTCCGGGGGTATTTTTATGCCCCAAAAGGCACAAAAGAATGCCCGCCCACCGTGGTTTCCCACAGGTGGGCGGGCATTTTGCGTTTTATTGTTTGTGCCGCTGTAAAAGCATTCAGAGGGCGGCGGTCTGGGGGAGCAGGCGGAAGAGCATTACGGGAAGCTCGCTGTTTGCAAAATCCAGCGTAAAGATGAGTTTGCCGTTCTTTGCTTCAAAAGGCAGCTCCGTCTGCGTGCCGTCCGGGGCAATGCGCACAAGCTTTTTGCCTTCCAGCAGTCCGGCGGGCAGCGCGAGCCTTACCAGGCCGGTGGGCTGCGTCAGGCTGCCGGCAGTCTCAAATGCCACACTCAGGTATTCCCCGTTCGTCCGTGCGGTCACATCCTCCGCAGAAAGACTGCCGCTGATAGTCCACGCCGTTGCGGCTTCGATCTTTTCCAGCTGCGCGGCGTTTTCTGCCTGCCCGCACACGGGGCAGAAGGTCAGCGTTTCGCCTTCCGCAGTGCGGAAAGTAAACTTCCGGCAATCGGTGCTGCCGATGTGCGCGCAGCCCTGCCGCAGGCAACCGGCGCTCTGAGAGCCGGTTTCGTTCGGGGACCATGCACCGAACTGGTGTCCCAGCTTATCGGTCGGGTCTGCGGTGTAGCTGTCTTTGCAGCGGGAGCAGGTAAAAACAGTATAGCCGTCTGTTTCACAGGTAGGCTCTACGGTAACAGCCTGATAATCATGGTTCAGCGCGGACAGCTCCGCATAGGTGGTATAGTCACAACGGGAACAGGTGTCGTAAGCGTCCCAGCCGATTTCGGTGCAGGTGGGGGCTTGCGCGTCATGACGCACCAAATTATGGTTCAGCGCGGGGATTTCTTGATAAGTGGTATAGTTGCAGCGGGAACAGGTGTCGTAAGCATCCCAGCCCTTTTCCGTGCAGGTGGGGGCTTGCGCGTCATGACGCACCAAATTATGGTTCAGCGCGGGGATTTCTTGATAAGTGGTATAGTTGCAGCGGGAGCAGGTGTCGTAAGCATCCCAGCCGGGTTCCGTACAGGTAGGAGCT
>OGWZ01003515.1_pt1 | contig 10491 bp, 6 predicted proteins | sample 1576141 | NCBI WGS metagenome assembly OGWZ01 (sample SAMEA3541512, study PRJEB24748) | human gut metagenome | biome: human gut; feature: human-associated habitat; material: faeces | place: China | collected 2012
CCCACGGCCTGGGGGCGCGCCGCGCGCAGTTTGGTCACCGCGGCCGTCTGCGGCCCGATAACGATGGCGTCTGCCGCGATGCGGTCGGCCACGGTGTGCCACTCGCGCGAGAGCTGCGGCACCACGCCGGCGAAGGCGATCGCGTCGACCGCGTCGAGTGAGATGTCGTACATCTTAAAGAAGCCCATCAGGCGCACGTGGATCTCGTCGGCGGTATAGGAGCGGTCGGTGGGCATGCGCCACGACTGCACCAGCTCGTCTCCGTCAAACAGACCCATGGCCGTCTGCGTGTTTCCCATATCGATAGCGAGCAGCATGTCTACTCCCGGTGTCGGCATAAAAGGACGCGCACCATTGTATACGTGCCGTCGACGGCGCTCGGCTGCGATTCGTTTACGGTGATAGGGGTCGAGGGGTTTAAATATGAAGGAATTATGCTCTACGAGATTTTCCTTGCCGTTTACCGAACTCCCACGTAATATTCTTTCTTGCGCACATGAGGCGCCCAGACATTGCGGGGTGGAGCAGTCTGGTAGCTCGCCGGGCTCATAACCCGGAGGTCGTAGGTTCAAATCCTGCCCCCGCGACCAAGAACTTGCAGCTCGTCGGCCTAGCCGGCGAGCTTTTTTGTTATTCCGGGACCGTGTTTTCGGTCCAATTCTCGGCCTCCCAAACAAAATCTCGATCTGTAACATCTAGACCCGATTTGGGCGGCTAGATGTTACAGATCGAGATGTTTCGGCAGGACGGTCTCCGTTTGTCTAAATCTGTAACACGAGGGACGGATTTTGCCGAGTAACTGTTACAGATTTAGATTTTCCGGCAGGCGGGATCGGTCTGTCTTGATCCGTAACGGTTAGACCTGATTTGGACAGCCAGCTTTAGTCGTAAGATACGACTAAAGCTCGAAATCAAGGTCGCCTTAGTCCAATCTGACAACTAGAAATAAGATTTTAGACCGTTCATAGGACTAAATTCTGTGGAAGGCCCATCTTTAGTCCAATCGCAGTCTGACGGCTCGCCATTCCCATAACCCTGCAAAGCGCCAGTTTCATAGGCAATGAATAAAGCGGCAGTATTTGTCTGGTCGGTTGGTCAAGTCCCATCACGGACACGAGGGCTCTATTCCGGACATTCACGGATAATGTCCGGAAATGGGCTAAAAATGTCCGGAAAAGGGCTGAAATGTCCGGAATGGCGAGGCTGTCCCATGCTTGGGCTGCCGCGGTGCGGGCCTCGGCATACCATCTCGCCCTGACCATCGATAGCACAAGGACCGCACGCGCATCGAGCTGTACGTGGACGACGACAAGGAGATTGGAAACTGAGCCATCGCCTGTAAGGAGACCTCTGGGGAACGCTTCGGGTTGACGGCGGCGCCATTCGATGACTCGATATCGAATGGCGCCGCACGTCTGCGCCGTTTCCTCGATGTTGCGCTTATCGGTGGAGGCTGCTCAGGAAACTGGGCAGCCATCGTGTGACCTCGCTGACGCTCTTGCCGACCCAGTCCCTGTGGGAGGACTTCATCCGTGCGAGGAACTGCCGGTTGGAGAGCGTGCGCTCGACGCGCCTGACGACATCCTCGATGCTGCCATCCCACATGTCCGGGTCATCGAGGATCGTCTCGTCGATGTAGCGCATGAGCCGCTTCCTGTCGAGGTCCCTTCTGTGCCCGATGTAATACATGTCATAAAGGTCTCGGAAACGCGTGCTGCGGATGCCGTGGCGCAGCAGGGATTTGAGTTTCTCGGCGAACACCTGCTCCTTCGAGTTCGCAAGCAAGCAGACACCCTCCTGCCTGTGCGTCACATCGAACCACAGCTCGTCCTGCTCCATCGCAGCGCTCGCATGGACTCCCAAGTCGAGCTTGGTGTCGAACGTGCTGCGGCCGTCGCTGACCTTGAGGTTGACGCGCCTGCCCTTGTAGTCTTGCTGCGACAGCTCCTCTATCTCGCCCACGATGCGGACGGTGATGCCGTCGCCAAGGTTCGAGAGGACGGACACGAAGGAGCGGATGGAGGCGTCGGTCATCGGGTACCGCACGAAGTCGAGGTCTATGTCCTGGGTCGCGCGGCGGCTGCTCCCCGACAATGCGCACATCAGGACTCCTCCCTTGACCGTCACGCGGTCGCGCATGCTCGACGCCGCCAGCTTCGAGAGGATCACGTCCTGGCAGACGCGCGCGGTCGCGTTGAGGCGGGAGTAGCCTTCCTCGTGTTCGTAGCGCGCCCTCATCTCGTTCAGGTTCATCAGAATACCTCCTCCATGGCGCGCTCGAGATATGCCTCGCCGCGCGGGATCGCCTCCGCGTAGTCCTGCAGCCTGTATATGTCCAGCCGCTCCGAACGTCTACGGAACGAGGCGACGGCCTCCCTGTAGAGGTCGTAGGGCAGCTTGTTGCGTGAGCGCATGAGCTCAAGGAGCATGCGCTCGGGGTCGTAGGCGGGGAGTTCTGTTCCGTCCATCGAGACGGTCGACCTCCCGACGTCCAGCCATTCTGTCGGGATGAAGTGCTGACGCACCGCGGCGTCGCGGATCTTGGTCCCTCCGCGCTTCGTGGCCAGGTCTATCTGGTCGGGTGGCGTGGTTACGAGTCCGTGGGCGTAGAGCGCGGTCTGCCCGGTCAGGATGCCGCCGGGGTAGCGCTTCGCGATTACGTCGAGGGCGTCCTCGTCCCGGCCGGTCGAGTACATCCCCCGGGCGACGGGGTGGAGCGCCCCTTCCGACACCGCCCTGCGCACGCGGTACCTGCTCCCGAGCTCGGCCAGCGCCTCTCGATAGCTAATCACCATGCGACATTCCTCTCGAAAGCCATAAAAGCCTACATCTGATGACAATTGTAGGTGATAATGGCTATCAATAGAAGGTCTCACCGCGACGCCTTCCTTGCCATGGCGGTGAGCCTGCTCCCGTCTATAACAAGGCATTCGCGGAATAATGTCCGGTAAGGACTAAAAATGTCCGGAAAGGGGCTGAAATGTCCGGAATGTCGGGGCTGTCCCATGCTCGGGTTGCCGTGGTATGGCCCTCGGTGTGGCGGCGGAGCGATGTTGACGGCCCGGCTGCGTTTGTGTTTGGACTCTGGTCCTCAGCTTCTCAAGCAAAATCTCAATCTGTAACAGGTGGACCAGGTTTGCGCGGCTAGATGTTACAGATTTAGATTGTTGAGGATGGGCCGTGGGGAATGTCTTGATCTGTAACATCTAGATCCAATTCGGGCGGCTAACTGTTACAGATTGAGACAAACCGACGCCCCGCCCCACCCCATCCACCTGCCGCCACCTGATATTCGCCGATTTCCGTTGTGCCGCTGAACCCTCATGCCATATCCTTTAGACAACTACGCGGCATCATCGCCGCCGCGCCTACAAGAGAGGAATGTCCATGACCGCACCTGCATCCAAGCTGCTCCAGCCCATTACGGTTGGCCCCCTTGAGCTCAAGAACCGCATTATGTTCCCGCCGCTGACCACCGGCTACGAGGAGCGCGACGGTTCCATCGGCGAGCGCAGCCTGGCCTTTTACGAGCGTCTGGCCCGTGGCGGCGTGAGCTACATCGTCATCGGCGACGTCGCTCCCGTTATGACCGCGAGCCCCACGCCCAAGCTGGCGACCGATGCCCAGATCACCACGTTTAAGGCGCTGGCCGACGCCGTCCACAAGCACGGTGCCAAGGTCGCGCTGCAGCTGTTCCATCCCGAGTACGACGTGCCCGGCGTTGGCCGCATGGTCATGGGTTCCATGGCTGCCGCCAAGGCCGCGCAGGAGGCCAAGGCCGCCGGCGACGAGGAGACCTTTGCCGCCAAGATGGCCGAGTCCAACGAGATCCGCAAGCAGGCCTACGCCAAACTGCACCACGACATGCAGCACTTTGTGAACGAGGCGAGCGTAGAGCAGCTCACCCAGATCAAGGAGGCTATCGCCGCCTCGGCCGCCCGCGCGCAGCAGGCCGGCATCGACGCCATCGAGGTCCACGGCGACCGCCTGGTGGGTTCGCTGTGCTCGGCCATCCTCAACCAGCGCACCGACGAGTATGGCGGCTCGTTCGAGAACCGCGTCCGTTATGCGCTGGAGGTCGTCGCCGCCATTAAGGAAGCCGCGCCGGAGCTGATGGTGGAGTACAAGCTCCCCGTGATCATGGAGAACCCCGACGGCACGCCGCGCGGCAAGGGCGGCCTGCTGCCCGACGAGGCCTGCGAGTTCGCCAAGCTGCTCGAGGGCGCCGGCATCGATATGATCCAGGTCGCGCAGGCCAACCACACCGGCAACATGGGCGACACCATTCCGCCCATGGGCGCCATGCCCTACAACTGGACGCTGCCCGTGGCCGAGCGCGTCAAGGCCCTGGTCTCCGTGCCGGTGGCAACCGTGGGCCGTGTCGTTTCGGTCGAGGCCGGCGAGAAGATTCTGGAAGACGGCGCGGCTGACATCATCGCCTATGGCCGCTCGCTCATGTGCGACCCCGACATTGCGCTGAAGGCCGCCACGGGCGAGCCTATCCGCGAGTGCCTCAACTGCAACAAGGGCTGCGTCGACGCGATTCAAAACCGCAAGTACATCTCGTGCGTGCTCAATGCCGAGAACGGCGACGAGGCGACCATCGCCATTAAGCCGGGCGAGGGCGACAAGAAGATCGCCGTGGTGGGCGGCGGCATCGCCGGCCTGGAGGCCGCACGCGTGGCGGCCAAGCGCGGCTACGACGTGACTGTCTACGAGGCGAGCGATCATCTGGGCGGCCAGATTGTGCTGGCTGCTGCGCCTCCGCGCAAGGACGAGATTATGCGCTCCGTCGAGTACTACGAGAAGATTCTGCCTGGCCTGGGCGTGAAGGTTGAGCTCAACCATGCCGCTACCGCTGAGGACCTCAACGCCGCCGACGCCGCGATTGTGGCCGTGGGCGCGCACGACGTGGTCATCCCCGTTCCGGGCGCCGACTTGGAGAAGGTCGTCTCGAGCTGGGACGTGCTGGCCGGCAAGGTGGAGCTCAGCGGGCGCGTCGCCGTCATTGGCGGTGGCCTGGTGGGCACCGAGACTGCCGAGTACCTGCTGCAGCACGGCTGCGAGGTGGCGATCGTGGAGATGCTCGACAAGATTGCCGCGGGCGAGTCCGAGACCATTCTGCCGCTGATTATGAGCGACTTTGCCGAGCACAATGTGGAGCAGCACGTGAAGACCCGCCTGACCGCCATAACCGACGAGGGCGTGGAGGCTGTTCGCACCACCGAGGATGGCGCCGAGGAGCCGGTGAAGATCGCCTGCGATTACGTGGTGATGGCCGTGGGCTCCAAGGCCAACGCGTTTGACCTGGACGGCGTGACGGTGCCCGTGACCTGCGTGGGCGACTGCTCGGGCGAGCGCACCGCCGACATTGCGAGCGCCATTCGCACGGCGTATCACGCGGCCAACGAGCTGTAGTTGAACATCGCGGCCAGGCGGGGCGGTAGCACGGATCCGCCTCGCCCGGCTGTGTCCCGTCGGGTGTCAACCGGTGCGGGGCCTGCAAGCGCAGCAGGCCCCGCCCTTTTTGTTTTGCTTCGGTGGATGGCAATGCGCGGTAATCATGAGGAGTAAGGACGTCTACTGCCTTGCCGATTACTCAAAATTATTGGGGGAGGGGTTAATAACTATATCCTCTATGCCAAAGGACATAAAGAGGTGTCAATTTTGTTGACAGGCGAATGACGATTGGCTGCGAGTCAGCTACCAGCGTAAATAATCGATAAAGAAATGTCGTAAATTGGTGCCAAATGCCCAGATAACGCCGCGTCTATTTTAATTAACTGCTTTGAGCAAACAGTAAAATGCTACTATCTAACTTGCACGTAAGAAAGCAGATTAACGGTTAAGGCTAAGAAGTGGCAGGTATGTCGGAAACAACTAGGACTCGCACGCATGTGCCCGAGGTTAGGCAGCGCGCCCGCGCGTATGCCGTAGGCGGTGCCGACGCCATTCTCAACGCCGGTTCGCATCATCACACCTATTCGTACGAAGTTAAGCTCGCCGTGGTCAAGGACCGCTTGGAAAACGGCTTAACGGTTCGCGAGGCCATGATCAAGCACAAGATTCCCAGCGAGTCTTCGGTCAAGGCTTGGTGCCGCCAGTATCGCGAGAGCGGTGAGTCCGCGCTGGTTGATAAGCCGCGCGGTCGCAAGCCGCGCGTTAAAAAGGCGGAATAGCGAACGGGATGGTGCGCCCACAGGGGCGCATTTTTCTTGCCGCGCCAACTTTTTGGACCGTCGTGAGCCTACTGGAACATCCTCCAAAGTGGTTAATAAACCGCGCGCAGTGGCCCGTGCGCCCGCCGCCGCGATAGGGGGAGCGTCGCCTCTCTGCTCCAAAGCGGACAGACTCGTTACCCCGTACGCCTAAAACTCCCCAGTTGACCGAAAACCCGCCGCCGCTACTCCTCAACTGAGCTATAACATTAAACAATTGCAGCGTTTTTGCATGGGGGAGTGATGGTATGACGCTACTGTATTTCCTTACCCTGTTTCCGCTGGTACCGGCGCTGGGCATGCTGCTCGCGCGCGGTGACCGCGCCCGCGATGCGGTAGGGCTTGTAGGCTCTGGCATCATTATGGCGGTGACGGTTGTAGTCGCCGTCATGTTTTTTGGCGCGGGTCCGCAGAGCTTTGAGGTTGCCCCCGGCACCTCGCATGTGCTCTCGATCATCAGCTCAGCCATCGATGTCATCCTGTGTGCCGTCATCCTGTACAACGCGTACAAATATAGGAACGCGCTCACCACGGTGCTCGGCATAGTCCAGCTGGTGGGCTCGCTCACCTTTGCAGCCATGACGCTGCCCACTGCCGAAGCCGTCACGGCGACGCCGCTCTACCTGGACTACATGAGCGTGATCATGGTCCTCGCCGTCGGCATTGTCGGCAGCCTTATCTGCGTGTACGCCCTGGGCTACATGAAGGACTTCCAGGCCCATGACGAGCACGAGGCAGCGCTGCGCGGGCAGGCGGCGCCCGACCGACGCCCGCAGTTCCTGGCGCTTATGTTCCTGTTCCTCTCGGCCATGTTCGTCATCGTGACGAGCGACAACCTTGAGTGGCTGTTCTGCGGCTGGGAAATCACCACCGTGTGCTCGTTCCTCATGATTGGCTACACGCGTACGCCCGAGGCCATCAAGAACGCCTTCACCCAGATCATCCTCAACATGCTGGGCGGTATCGCGTTTTTGGTCGGACTCATGTACCTGCACGTTAACGGCATGCCGCTGACCATCTCGGGCATGATCGAGCTTTCCGGCACCGGAACCGCGCAGTCCGCGCTGCTGGTGATGCCGGTCATCCTGTTGTCGCTCGCCGCACTCACCAAGGCCGCACAGATGCCGTTTCACACTTGGCTGTTGGGTGCCATGGTTGCACCCACTCCCACGAGCGCCCTGCTGCACTCGTCAACCATGGTCAAAGCCGGCGTGTTCCTGATGGTCAAGCTGAGCCCACTCTATGCCATCTATCCCGTGACCGGCTTTATGGTCACGAGTGTGGGCGCCATCACGTTTTTGCTCGCTGCCCTCATGGCCATCTCGCAGAGCAACGCCAAACGCGTGCTCGCGTACTCCACCATTTCCAACTTGGGCCTCATCAGTGCCTGCTTGGGTGTCGGCGCGCCCGAGGCCGTATGGGCGGCCATCTTCCTGATCCTGTTCCACACGGTGGCAAAGTCGCTGCTGTTCCTGTGCGTGGGCACGGCCGAGCATCATATCGGCAGCCGCGATATCGAGGACATGGACGGTATGTTCAGCCGCATGCCGCACCTGACGCGCCTGATGATGCTGGGTATCATGGGCATGTTTGTGGCGCCGTTTGGCATGCTCGTGTCCAAGTGGGGCGCCCTGGTGGCGTTTGCGCAGACCGGCAACGTGCTCATGATCATGGTGCTCGCCTTTGGCTCGGCCGCGACGTTTTACTTCTGGGGCAAGTGGCTGGCCAAGCTTTCGGGCGTCGATCCCACGGCCCAAAACGTTGAAGTCAATGTCCATAAGACCGAGTGGGCGGCGCTCAACACCATCGCCGCGCTGCTGATTCTGTGCTGCGTGGCGTTCCCGGTTATCTCGAGCGGTCTGGTGTCGCCTTGCTTGGCTATGGTGTTTGGCCGCGTGCCGCACGTTATTGGCAAGGATGCCATGTATCTGATGGTGGTTATCGTGGCGTTTATCGCCGTGGTGTTGCTGACTTCATTCCGTGTGAGCAACAAACCGCACGTAAACGTATATCTTTCGGGCGTGGGAACCGACAAATATCGCCATTTCCGCGGCTCGATGGGACACGAGGTGAAGGCCGAAAAGCGCAATTGGTACTCGGAGGATGCCCTTGGCGAGAAGCGTATCGGCCCCGCGGGTAGCGTCGTGTGCTGCAGCATCATCCTGTTTGCGCTGCTGTGCTGCGCGTGGATTGGGCCCGAGCGGCTTGCCATGAGTGCGCCATCGGTGCTGCGCGGCAAGTATTTCGAAGGTTCGGGTGTCGTGGGCATCTTTGTAGGCACCGTGGCGTTTGCCTTGATTGCGCCTTTGGTTGGTGGCCTGATCGACGGCCTTGACTGTAAGCTTTCGGCTCGCATGCAGGGCCGCGTGGGCCCGCGCCTGCTGCAGCCCTTCTACGACGTTGCCAAGCTGCTGCGCAAGGCCCCTGCCAGCGTAAACACCATGGACGACACCTATATGGCGTGCGCGCTCATCTTTACCGTGGTGGGCGGTGGCATCTTTGTGTCGGGCTCCAACACGCTGCTGTGCGCCTTTATGGTGACGCTCGCCGCGATCTTTGTGGTGCTGGCGTCCGCCTCGACGCAAAGCCCGTTTGCCCAGGTTGGCGCCGACCGCGAGCTGCTGCAGGTTATGAGTTACGAGCCCGCCGTTCTGCTGATGAGTGTGGGCCTGTACCTTGCCACCGATAGCTTCGATTCCATTGCCGTGACGGGGCAGTCGGCCCCCATCATCGTGTACAGCGCGCCCATTTTCCTGGCGCTGCTTGCGGTGCTCACCATCAAGCTACGCAAGTCGCCGTTCGACCTTTCGTACTCGCATCACGCGCATCAGGAGATTGTCCAGGGCGTCGCCACCGAGATGAGCGGCGGCACGCTGGCCAAGATGACCCTTATGCACTGGTGCGAGACCGTGCTGTTTTTGATGTGGGTGGGCATGTTCTTTGTTTGGGACAACCCGGTGAGCTGGGTCGTAGCCCTGGTCGTGATGGCCGCGACGTATTTTGTCGAGGTGCTGATCGATAACACCTTCGCGCGCAGCACCTGGCGCAGCTGCTTTAAGCTCGGCTGGGGCGTGGCGCTGGTGTTTGGCCTGCTCAACCTTATGCCCATCCTCGTCGACGTGTTTATTTAGGAGGCGGCATCCATGGATCATAAAATGTCGCGCTCGCCGTGGGTTATTCATTACGACGGCTCGAGCTGCAACGGATGCGATATCGAGGTGCTGGCCTCGCTCATGCCGCTGTTCGATGCGGAGCGTTTTGGCGTGGTCAACACCGGCAACCCCAAGCATGCGGATATCTTTTTGGTGACGGGGTCGGTCAATGCCCAGAACCTGCCTGTCGTGCGCCAGATTTACAACCAGATGCTCGAGCCCAAGTGCGTGGTGGCGTGCGGCATCTGCGCGTGTTCGGGCGGCGTGTTCCGCGATGCGTACAACGTGATCGGCGGCGTGGACCGCGCGATTCCCGTGGACGTGTACGCGCCCGGGTGCGCCATTCGTCCCGAGACGGTGATCGATGCCATTGTAGAGGCGTGCGGCATCCTGGACCAGAAGGAGGCCGTGATGCGTGCTGGCGGCGACCCGCTTACCGTGGGCGGTGCCGCTACCTGGGACGGTGGCGTTGAGCTGGGCGAGGACGGGTTTGTGGCTGCGGGGGCCGGGGCTGACGGTGCCGGTGACGCGCCTGCCGGGAAGCCTGCTGCGCCCGCCGCTGGCGACGCACCTGCTGAGACGCCCGCCGCTGCAAAGGAGGCCGAGTAATGCAAAAGGCTATCTATACTACCGTCGGGATCGACGAGCTCCTGTCGCATGTCCAGGCGCTCAAGGGCGTCGGCGCGCGCTTTGTGCAAATGCACGCCGAGCGCAACGTCGACGACGGCTCGTATCGTCTGGTCTATACGTTTATCAACGTTCATGCTGCTCAGGAGCATATTGCGCAGGACGGCAGCTATGCGATTGAGAACCTGGTAGTCGAGGGCATCGACCAGTATCAGGAGATTCCGTCCATCAGCTCGTACTATCCGGCGGTGTTCCCGTTTGAGAACGAGGCGCACGACCTGTTTGGTCTTGCCATTACCGACATGCAGATCGACTTTAAGGGCTTTTTCTACCAGGTCTCGACTGCCGAGCCCATGAGCGTTATCACGCCCGAGGTGAAGGCTGCGCGAGAGAAAGCCATGAAGGTCCGTGCCGCTGCCGAGGCCAAGGCGCGCAAGGCCGCGGCCGAGAAGGCCGCCGCTGCTGCGGGGGAGAGCGCTGCGAGCGCCGGCGAT
>OGWZ01003523.1_pt1 | contig 10476 bp, 8 predicted proteins | sample 1576141 | NCBI WGS metagenome assembly OGWZ01 (sample SAMEA3541512, study PRJEB24748) | human gut metagenome | biome: human gut; feature: human-associated habitat; material: faeces | place: China | collected 2012
GTTCAATAACCGACTCCTGTACAGAAACATCCAGAGCAGAAGTTGCCTCATCGCAGACCAGAATTTCAGGTTCCAGAGAAAGCGCTCTTGCAATGCTTATTCTCTGTCTCTGACCACCGCTCATATTATGCGGGTAACGGTCAACAAATTCTTCCGGAAGCTCTACCATACGAAGAAGTTCTTTTGCTTTTGCAGTTCTCTCACTTCGTTTGATTTTTTTGTAATTCATCAAAGGCTCTGTGAGAATATCTCCTATCTTCATCTTCGGATTAAAGGACGCCAGTGGGTCCTGGAAAACCATCTGAAGATTCTGGCGGTTTTCCCAGGTTTCTTTTTTTGAAAGTGCAGTGATATTTTTTCCATGATACAGAATCTCACCACTTGTCGGCTTATCAAGTGAGATCACCATACGCACAAAAGTTGATTTACCACAGCCGCTCTCACCAACAATTCCAAGCGTACGGCCTTTATACATTGTAAGATTAATATCATTGCAGGCAGTCAATGTTCTTCCATGGGAAGCAGGGAACTGTTTTACTATATGATTTGCCTGCATTACGATCTCATGATTTTCAGACATATCGTTTTCCCTCCATTTCCGGAACTGCCTCCAATAATTTTCTTGTGTAATCACTTGTCGGATTGTTCAGAACTTCTTCTCTTGTCCCATGATCCACCACTTTGCCATGATGCATAACGATCAGCTGATCTGCCATATAGGCCGCCACGCCAATATTATGTGTGACAATAATGATTCCTGTTCCATAATCATCCCGAAGTTCCATCATCTGACGGACAATCTGCGCCTGAGTAGTGACATCCAGTGCACTGGTAGGCTCATCTGCCAGCAGAAGTTCCGGATTAAAAGTCATTGCCATTGCAATTCCGACACGCTGGCGCATACCACCGGACAACTGATATGCATAACTATTCATAATATTCTCTACATCTGGGAGTCTCATCTTAGAAAGCATGGAAGCCGCTCTGTTCCAGGCTTCCTGTTTTGACACAGACTCATGAGTGCGAATATATTCTACATACTGACTGCCAATCTTACGGATTGGATTTAAGGTTCCTCCGCAATCCTGAAAGATCATAGACATCTTACTTCCACGGATCTTTCTCCACTCGTTTCCGGTATTTTTCAGAAGAGATTCTCCATGAAAAAGAATATCTCCTGAGCTTACACGGCCTGCTCCGGGGAGAGCCCCCAGAACAGCACGGATCACAGTGGTCTTACCACTTCCACTTTCTCCTACAATACTGATGATCTCTCCTTTTTTCATGGAAAGATTAAAATGTTCAATCGTAGGATCCTGTTTTCCATATTGCACAGCCAGATCTTTAATTTCCAGCATACACATGCTCCTTCTATCGTTACTGTTTGATTAAATTACTCAGCCATTTTCATATCAGCAGTTACCCAGTAATAGTCCATTGGATACATTACAAGGCCCTCAACTGTAGATTTTGAGATAAGGAAAGTATTTTCATATCCAAAGAATACAGTTGCAGCATCATCCATGATTGCCTGCTGAATCTTAACGATCAGCTCTTTTCTGGCATCTTCATCAATTGTCTCTGACAGTTCATCCAGCCATGCATCTACATCTTTGTTTGCATATCCTGCTGTATTGTTTGCAGATGTGCTGTACCAGTTTTCACGAAGATAGTTTTCCGGATCACCGGTGTTCGCCACAAGCACGTTCCAGATCAGAAGATCATACTGAGAAGAATCACGACGATCAAGGAGTGTCTCGTAGGATACGCAGTCAAGTTTGATATTGATTCCGATTTCTTTCAGGCTGGACTGGGCTGCCTGTGCATATACGCCGAGTTCCGCACGGCTGTCATAATATACAAATGTCAGTTCAAGCGGTTTTCCGTCTGGTGTCTCTACATATCCATCGCCATCTGTATCTTTGTAGCCGGCATCTTCCAGAATTTTCTTTGCGCCATCCGGATCATAGGAATTTTCATCATTCAGATCATCATATCCATAATCAAGTGTCGGAGGTACCGGTGCTTTTCCAGGTGTTGCCCCGCCTTCAAGGAGAACACTTGTGTAAGTTTCTTTATCAAGTCCACGAAGAAGTGCCTGGCGAAGAGCAAGGTCACTCAGAGCTCCGTTTTCGTTCATAAATGCATATGTGGAACGAAGGGATTCAAGGGACTGTACATTAAAGTTGTCGTTTCCATCGAATTCAAATACATTTTCTGTCTTTAAGTTATATGCTACGTCGATCTCGCCTGACTGCAGAGCCATGGATCTTGTAGTCTGATCACCGATCACTCGAAGAGTTACACTGTCATTCGGAACATCTCCATCCCAGTAATATTCATTGCGGACAACAACTGTATCACCGGACGGATCAAAAGACTGGAATGCATACGGACCTGTACAAACCGGTCCTTCCATTGCAATATTAGAATTATCAATGCTTGTATCCATGATCAGGAAAAGCGGGTCTGCAAGACATCCTGCCATATTTGCATTTGCTCTGTTAAGATTAAAGATGACATTCTGTCCATCTACTTCAATGCTTGCAATATCAAAGAACTCCGGCACACGATTGGACATTTCAATTGTACGTTCAAGAGACGCTTTTACCAGTTCAGGAGTCATATCATTTCCATTTGAAAATTTAACACCTTCTCGAATCGTAAAAGTCCAGGTCTTACCATCCTCACTGTTGGTCCACTCTGACGCAAGATATGGAACCATATTTCCTTCTTCATCAAACTTTGTAAGTCCCTGGCCAACACCATAACGGGAAATTACCCAGCTGAAATACTGTTCTGTAGGCTCCAATGTATCTGCAAAGCTTGTTACACCTATAGTCATAGTCTTTGCATCTGCTGCCCATACAGGTGCTGCTGATGCAAGTGAAATGGTCATAAGGCCTGCCAGTACTGATGCACAGATTTTTTTTGCGATTCTGTTTTTCATATGTTATCTCCTTTTAATCTTGTCTTGGATCGAGAATATCACGGATACTATCGCCAAGCATATTGAATACGATTACTACGATTACGATGGCAATACCAGGTGCGATCATCAGCCACGGTGCTTTTGCCATATATGTTCTTCCTTCATTCAGCATCAGTCCCCATTCCGGTGTCGGTGCAACTGCTCCAAAGCCCAGGAAGGAAAGCGATGCCAGTTCCAGCATCATGGTTCCCATATCCGCTGCTGCCGTTACTGTCATGGTCGTCAGCATATTCGGCAGAATGTGTTTCCAGAGGATTTTGAAAGTACTTGTACCATTTACAATGGCAGCCTCCACATAAAGATTTCTTTTGACTTTCAAAACCATACTTCTTGCCAGGCGGGCATATTTTGTCCAGCTTACTGCTGTAATAGCAATAACACCATTTCGAAGACTTGGTCCAAGCATACCTGCAATCGCGATGGCCAGAATCATTCCAGGAAAAGAGATCATCATATCCGCAATTCTCATAATTACCTGATCGATCCATCCACCAAAATATCCTGCAATGACTCCCAGCAGCGTACCAACAACAAAGATTGTAGCTACAAGGATCAGTGTGGATACCAGTGAAGTTCTTGTTCCATAGATCACTCGGGACAAAAGATCTCGTCCAAGCTTATCTGCACCCAGCGGATAGTCTGCACATGGAGCTTTCAGAGAATCCACCATAACTGCTTCCAGAGGATCTTTAGGTGCGATCCATGGTGCAAATACTGCAACACCTACTATCACAAGGGCCAGAATAAAGAAAAGTGTAAACTGCTTATGAGCCAGGAAAAAATTCTGTTTTTTCACTTATTTAACCTCCTTTATTCTTGGGTCCAGATAGGTATAAGAAAGATCAACAATGATATTGATCACCATATACAGGATTGCGATCACAAGGACATAAGCCTGTACCATCGGATAATCTCTGCACGAAATTGCTTTGATCGCCATGCTTCCCATACCCGGCCAGTTGTAGATGATCTCAACCACTGCAGTTCCTCCCAGCAGAGATCCCAGAGAAAGTCCAAGAAGTGTGACGATTGGAAGCATGGCATTTGGAAGCACATGTCTCCAGAGAATCACACTCTCTTTGATCCCTCTCATTCTGGCTCCAATGACATAATCCTGCCGAAGCTCCTCGAGAACAGCATTTCGCACCTGTCTGGTATACTTTGCAGACATGGAAAGCGCCAGCGTCACTGCAGGCATGATCATTGCCTTGAAATCCGTAGTACCTCCTGCAACATTGATCCATCTGAGCTGAACTCCAAAAATACTGAGCAGGATCAGACCAATCCAGAAGCTTGGAATAGATACTCCGAAAAAGGTAATCCCTCGGATCAGGTAGTCCGGCCATTTGTTCTGATGCACTGCCGAGATGATCCCACATGGAATTGAGAAAATAATCATCAGGAGAAGTGCAAACAGCGACATCTGAAGCGTCGGCCAGAAGCATTTCATCAGCTTTTCAGTTACAGGGATCTTAAATGCATAAGATGTTCCCATGTCCCCGGTCAGCACTCCTTTAACCCAGGAGGCGTACTGTACCAGAAACGGTTGGTCAAGGCCCAGATCATGCCGCGTCTGTTCAAGTAATTCGGGAGTCGGCAGATTACCACACTCAGTCAACATGATCTCTGCCGGATCGCCTGGCGAAAGATAGGTGAGTGCAAAGGTAAAAAAGCTGACACCGATCAGGACGATCAGAATCTGCAAAAGCCTTTTTCCAATTTGTTTTTTTGACATTGTTTCTCCTTCCTACATTGGTAGCGGTTTTTCGCCGGATGCGATTCAAAAAAGGCAGGGGGAAATACGCTTTTGAATAAAAGCGCAGAAAAAAAACATCCGCATAGACTACGGATGTTTGCACACGAAAAAACAATGCTTCCTATCTACCGTAAGAATCATATCTGATCATTTGCAAGCAGGTCTCCTGACTTAAGATCTTCGCTCCGAAACCCCTTCCCAAATCTGTACACACAGATTCAGTGGTATTTATGCTTCGCAGCTCCCTATTACAGTGACGGGATCGTACCGGATTCACACCGGTTTCCCTTTTAATCTGTCCGAAATCTACTTTTCAAAGCAGACGGATATTCCGACAGAACTTACAAAGGCTGGTTCAAAACCAACAAATGTTATTTATTTACAACTTTATAATATATTACATTTTTTTCCATGTCTAGAAATATTTTTTTGTAAATTGTATTTTTTTATATACAAAAGTAAAAAGAATTTCCTGTTTTGCGTGGCCAGGTGGGGTGCGCGAGGGGAGAGCGGCCTTCGCAACTGTGAGCGCCCTCCCCTCGCATAAAGTTTTCAAATTGCCAAATCACTGGCGGGCCGCCGGGCAGTTCCCGGCATCATGCATTTCTGAAACGGCTTAAAAATTCTTTTGTCAGTTCTTTCTGCGGATTTTCAAAGATCTGCTGAGACGTACCTTCTTCTACGATGACTCCATCACCCATGAAGATTACGTGCTTCGCCACATCTCTGGCAAATGCCATCTCATGTGTGACAATGATCATCGTCAGACCGTCTTTTGCAAGTGTCCGCATAACTTCCAGCACCTCTCCGACCATCTGCGGATCCAATGCGGAAGTGGGCTCATCAAAGAGCAGGATCTCCGGTTCCATCGCAAGTGCTCTCGCGATCGCAACTCTCTGCTTCTGTCCGCCGGAAAGCTGTTTCGGTTTCGCATTGATATACGGTGCCATACCAACTTTTTCCAGATACATCATCGCATTTCTGTGCGCTTCTTCTTTGCTCTTTTTCAGGACTTTTTCCTGTCCGACCGTGCAGTTCTTAAGAACGGTCATATTGTTAAAGAGATTAAAATTCTGAAACACCATACCGACCTTTGAACGGTATTCAGGAACGTTTACATGCTTGTCCATGATATTTGTTCCGTGATAACGGATCTCACCGCAGGATGGCGTCTCCAGAAGATTCATGCAGCGAAGCAGTGTGGATTTTCCGGAACCTGATGGTCCTATAATGCAGGTAACGTCCTTTGGTTTTACAGAGAAATCAATATCTTTTAAGATTTCGTTGTTTCCGAAGGATTTTCCCAGATGCTGTACTTCAAGGATTGTCTCACTCATTCTCTGTCATCCTTCCTTTCTCTGTAAGAATACATACCGCTGGTATGTGTCAGTGTATCCGCTGTGGCCAGATCGTAGTTATCCGGTCCGTCCATCTTGTGTTCCAGCACACGCAGGATACGGGAACAGGTAAAGGTCATGATGAAGTAAATGATCATCGCAATCGTGAATGATTCAAAGTATGTATAAAATGCACCCGCCACACCTTTGGTCGTATAGAACAGTTCAACTGTACCGATAATGGAAAGTACGCAGGTATCTTTGATGTTGATGATCAGGTTGTTGCCGATCTGTGGCATAATATTTCGAAGTGCCTGCGGAAGAATTACATTGATCATGGTCTGTACATGTGTCATACCAATTGCTTTTGCACCTTCTGTCTGTCCCGGATCGATTGAAAGGATTCCTCCACGGACAGTCTCTGCCATATATGCACCTGTGTTGATCGACACGATAAATATTGCCGCAAACCACATGGACATATTGATATTAAACACAGCCGCACTACCGAAGTAAATAAACATCGCCTGTGCCATCATCGGAGTTCCACGGAAGAACTCCACATAGCAGGCAAGAATAAATTTCACAATTTTAATCAGGATCTTTTTGGCTGTTGAATCATTCTTATCAACCGGGATCGTCTGCACGATACCAACCAGAAAACCAATGATGCATCCAAAAAGCGTTCCCACCAGCGCCAGCCACATGCTGACTCCGGCTCCCTTCGCAAAAGAAGAACCATATTGCTGAAGAAGATAGATGATTCTTCCCCCAAAACTCTCAGGCAGCATTTTGCTCCTCCTTTATGATTCGGAAAGTGGCTGTACAGAAATAGCCTCATCCATCATTTTATTGAAATCATCCTCTGTCATCTCACTTAAGACACCGTTGATCGCATCTTTGAGTTCATCGTTTCCTTTTTTCAGAGAAATACCGATGTTGATGTCTTCATCAGATACTTCGAATTCTCCGTCTGTTCCTGTGAAATCAAGAAGCTTGAAATCCGGATAAGCTACGCATGCTGCTTTTCCTGTAGGCATATCTGTCACAACTGCATCACATTTTCCGGCTTCAAGAGCTACCAGCATAGCCGGTGCACTTTCCTGCGCCGGAAGAATATTGCCATCCGGGATCTGCGGCAGGCAGGAATCATACCAGATCGTATTCTGCTGAGATGTTACGGTTGCTCCTTTGAGGTCTTCTACGCTTGCTGCATCTTTATAATCACCGTCATTTTTAACAAGAGTGATGATAGATGCATAATAGTATGGATCTGTAAAATCAACCATCTGCTGGCGTTCTTTTGTGATAGACTGTCCTGCAATTACACAGTCAACCTGTCCTGACTGTACAGCCGGTACAAGAGAATCCCAGTCAAGTTTTACGATCTCAAGATCATATCCGAGTTCATCGGCAATCTTCTTTGCCATCATAACGTCATATCCATATGCGTAATCGGAACTTCCGGAAATCTGGACAGCACCGTTTGAATCATCCGGCTGTGTCCAGTTATATGGTGCATATCCGCATTCCATTGCTACTTTCAGAGTTTTCTTATCATCCGCACTTACACTCTGTACACCTATAATCCCACATGTCATTGATGCAGCTACTGCAGCTACTGTCAACATTCTCCACATTTTACTCTTTCTCATTTTCGTTTCCTCCTGAAATGTATATTTTTCATCCATATGTCCTTTCGGAGCATATCACCATAAGTGAATCGTTCCAGAATTTTTTCTGAAACAAAAAAAGAGCGCACGAAACTACTAAGTGCTCCGTTGCGCTTTTGCATCATTTTAATACTTTATATACAGAAAGTCAAGAAAAAAAGCAGTTCCCGAAGGAACTGCCTTTGCTCTTTATTTATGAAGGTCTTCTTACAGAAAGGATTGTTCTGTAAGTAGCATCATTGCTGATCTTGATGCCATCTCTGGAGTTAGATGCATGTACGATCTGTCCGTTGCCCATGTAGATTGCAACGTGTCCACCATAGCAGATCAGGTCACCCGGCTGAGCATCTGCATAGGAAACCTCTGTTCCCCAGTTCTGCTGCTCATAAGATGTTCTCGGAAGGCTGTAACCAAACTGTGCATAAACGCTCTGTGTAAATCCTGAACAGTCAGCACCGCCTGTAAGGCTTGTACCGCCCCATACATATGGATTGCCAACAAACTGTGTTGCATAATCTACGATTGAAGAGCCTGAACCTGAACTAGATGAGCTGCTGGATGAAGAACTTACACTGTCAGGATCAACTGTGTTGTCGCTGTCGATTACGTTACCGTATTCATCATACTCCACACCATCATCACTGCTTGTCACTTCGCTCGGATCTACTTCATTGCCCTCTTTATCATATACGGTGTCACCGTTTTCTGCAGCTTCATCTGCATCTACTTCATTGCCCTCTTCATCATATACCGTCTGATCTTCCTGCTGTGCAGCTTCCTCTGCTGCTGCAGCGGCTGCAGCGGCTTCTGCCTCTGCCTGACGTCTTGCTTCCTCCTCGGCTGCAATACGTTCTGCCTCAAGCTGTTCAATCTCTGCCTGCTGTTCCTGAATCAGGTTTGCATACTCATTTGCCATTTCCTGTGCATATGCAATTTCATTATCGCAGTCTGCAGAGCTGGCTTTCTTTGTATCAATCTGAGTCTGAAGATTTGCAGATTCAGCTTCATATTCCTGTTTCATGCCTTCCAGTTCGGATTTCTCCTGCTGGTACTGATTTCCGAGGTTTGTAACCTGTTCGATCGTATTAGCATATGTCTCAAGGCTCTTTCTGTCGTAATCATACATCTTCTGTGTATATTCTGCTTTTGTCAGAAGATCTGAAAGATTATCTGCACTCATCATCATCTGGAACCAGGCTTCATTTCCACCTTTTTCGTACAGATACTGGATACGCTGTTTCATTGCTGCGTACTGTTTGTCTTTGGCATTCTGTGCCTTCTGCAGATCAGCCTGTGTCTGCTGAATGTCTGCTTCTTTATTACTGATATCCCCTTCCAAGGTCTGAATGGAAACCATGACATTCACAAGATTTGCGTCCAGGGAGTTGATCTCATCCTGTAACTGCTGCTTAGCGGAGTAGAGCTGATCAATCTGAGCATATGTAGCATCAAGCTGTGCGCTTGTAGCTGCCTGTTCCTCTCTCAGTTCGTCTTCTCTTGACGCGCTTACACTAACAACCTGAGTTGCTGTCATCATTAATGCTAACGTCAGGCAAACAATTCTTTTTTTCATGTTTCTCACCTCATAATCATTTTAACTCTATTTTGTAACATTTGTGAAATATCTTTCTTAAGTTCTTATACATATTAACACAAGGTTCTTTTGATTGCAAGAGTAAATCGATAAAAAGTTTAATATTTTGTAACATTTATTAAAAACTCCGCAAAAGAAAGGAGAAGTTCCCGTGTCTGGAAACTTCTCCGTAACATTTCATTCTTATTTAAAATCCAAACAATTCCTGAAGAATTACATCTGCAGTCTTGTTCTTAAAGTTATCCGGATCAGAAAGAGTGGAGCTGTACCATCTCATATAATTTCCTCTTCGGATGTAGTTACCGCAGGATGGACGATAGGTATACTTCTTAAATCCTGCATATCTGGACATGTATTTATTTGCAAGAGCTACTGCCTGGCTGTCATAATCACCATCCGGTGTACAGGTTCCTGCAATCTGGCATCCTGCATTCGGAGTGGAATGAACGATCACGGCACTCTTATCGGAACACTGTCCAAGAACGATCCATGTATGACCGTCATCATATCCGATGTCTCCCGGATATACCTTCCAGCCTGTCTGGGACAAGTAATTCTGATTTACATAGGTTCCCCATTTTAATGTATTCTTATAATAACTGCCGATTTCTCCTGATACAACCGTATAACTATTTCCATTTCTCATAACCTGCTGTGCTGCCCATCCTACAAATCCGGAACAGTCAAGTCCTTTTGCTCTGTTTGCAGTACTCAGATCACGATAATTATTATAGTTATAACTACTTGTCTGGCTGAGATAAAAGCTCTGCCAGGTCGGGCTGACACCGATCCTTGTGGAATCATACCAACCGCCGCCCCAGATATACAATGCCTGTCCAACCGGTTTCAATGCCCCGGCAAGATAATTCTTGAGCGTTTTGATCCCGGTCTGCTCAACCGGTTTCGGATCATTTGCAAAATAGGTATTGCTTGTCGTACTGCTGTCATTTGCAGATGAATAGGTCATAATACCTGTTGAGCTGAATGTATAGGTCACACCATCAATCGACTTGGTACCTGTAACCATCTTGAAACTACTCTTGTCAAAGTAATATTTATTTCCACTGATCGTTACCCAGCCGCCCGCTGCGATTCCCGTACTTGGATCAAAATAATATGTAGCA